>Ga0099823_1004213_pt1 | contig 13959 bp, 5 predicted proteins | sample CowpearedBW_FD_76831 | JGI IMG/M metagenome (GOLD analysis project Ga0099823, IMG submission 76831) | Root nodule microbial communities of legume samples collected from California, USA - Cow pea red BW | ecosystem: Host-associated > Plants > Roots > Nodule | place: USA: California | collected...
ATATATATATATATATATATATATATATATATATATATATATATATTCTTTATATTATCTTTAATTATAGGGATAATTCCTTGAAAATAAGTTAATTATTGTACTACCCGCCTCCGATTCACTTTAGATGTTATGTTTTCACAATTTTAGATATTAATTTTTTTAAATATCTACATTTTGATCAATTAAATACTTTTTTTTTGGTATATCAAATGAAAAGTTAGGCTAGTTCTTTGGATTGAATTACAATAAAAAAAAAATTTGAAGACTAGAATCGTAAAAGAATACCAAGGTCACATATCAAAAATAAAAAAAAGTCCAAATTGTAATTGAAAAGAATATTGTAGTGACGGGCTAAGACAAATAACAAAACATGTGGAATTAAAAATATGACATCATTTTGAATATTCCATATGTAATTTTGTTTTATGCATAATTAGTGCATTGTTGTAATTTTGATACACTACTATTCAAACCTCTACAAACATTATATTACTCAATTTGATGCAAAATGTATTTCTTTTTAATAATTATTACATATGTCAAGGTGTTTCTCTTTTAATAAAATCAAAGTAAATACTTCCAAAATAAATTCAGAGCAAATAAGTGGTGGTTTAACTGAGGATGTGATATAAAAAAAAGTGAAACAGTTTTATTTGGTCTTGCCAGAAATGATTAGCAAAAGAAAATAGTACTGCGGAAAGTAAAATAATTTGAGTAGTTGAAGAGAAATGTTGTGTGGTATTTACGATTTTTATTACTATCAAACGTAATCTGATGTTTTGCTAACGACATATCTTGGCTTGTGGGCATATAATTATTCGTTGGTTGAATCTTGAATATGTGGTTTCTTACCGTTTTCATCCCCAAACTTTTTAAAAACCTTTTTTATATTTCAAATTTTCGATTATTTTGTCTCAGACTTTTCCCTTAATTATTGGTAGTTTATATGAGTATTACGTGTTGGTTGAATGAGAAATGGAATAAATATGGAAGAGCGTGAATGGCACGCTTCATGTGAAGCCTTGATTCAGTCAACGAGGTCAAACTTTGGGCTTTCGTCATCATGAACCAATCATCCTTTAAAGATCTTAACATAACGGTAACCATCTTCTTTTTCATTGCACGCTGTAAGAAGCTGTGTCATTTTTTTCCCCTTTTTCTTTTGGCATATGTGGCCCAAACTTTCTTTTAAAATTTAAATTAAAGATTCAAACAAACAAACAAACAAAACTGAAATACCAGTTACTTTATCCAGAAGATTGAGTCAAACCTTTTTCTTTTATTATTATCGTGAGATTTATGCAAACTATAAATAAGTTTTATTCTTTACTATTTTTTATTTATTGAAAACCTTACCAGTTTGATATAAACACAGTTCTACCAATTGTTTAATATCAATGAAATTAAACAAAAACACGTTTTTGTGTTTAAGAATCCCATTATTAATCGTCTCCGTGATTTGACTAAGAGTACAATATTTTAACTAAGGTGTATTAAATTCACCGTTTCACCAAAATAATATTGGGTGGTTGTTGACGATATTATTCAGGTCGTGATTTTGATTCTGACACATCATTGGATATGCATATGATGTTCTGGAAAAACTTTTAAGGGGCGGTTCGCCCTTACTTACACGCATTCAGCTTCTCAAGCTCTACTCCTCCCTCTATTTATTTACATTGAAATTTTACTTCTTCTCACCTTTTCCACCCAATTTACTATGTTAAATGTCTCTAAACAAACTCTGTTTCTTTGTTTTTGAGATAAATGCTTTGAAAAAAGTAGAAGGTGGGAAAAAAACCATGAAAATTATAATAAATGTATTAAAAAAATGGTTAAATATGTTTTTAACCCTTAATTTTCAGTAAATTTTGGAATTAGTCCATTTTGAAACTTTGAATCAATTTAGTAATTTATTTCTCGAAATATGTGGATTTAGTTTTTTTAATCAAATTTTGTTACGTTTATTTGACATTTCAAACGCGTTTCATAATAGTATTTGACTTAACATTAAAATAAAAATGTTTCAAACATTATAAACAACACATATACAATCTTGAAATGCGTACAAAACATCAAATAAACCTAACAAAATTTGATTAAAAGAACTAAATCCACGTATTTCGAAAGATGAAAGACTAAATTGGTCCAAAGTTTCAAAATAGACTAATTTCAAAATTCATTGAGAATTAAGAGACCAAAAACATATTTAACTATAAAAAAATTAAAAAATAAAAGAGATAAAACAAAATTTTAATCCAAAGATACTCATGCCCTTATACTTAGACTAATGCATGCATGTTATGTATTGCCTAAAACTTGGTTAAAATAAAAATAGTGCGAAGATTTTTTCTTATGAGAGACATCGAAAGACATTATTTTCAACTTAAAATCTTCGACTAATAAATTTATTAGTCATTTTTACTTATATATTAGTTATCTCAATACAAAATTTCAACTTACCTTAAATTCTTAACAAAAAAATATAGTTAAGAAAAATAAAATATGAAGAAGATTAGATAAAAAAATTTGTTACAAGTTTTAACAAAAACTTGGACAATTAGTTGGAAAATGTTCAAATTTATAATAAGAGTAGTTAATAAACAAATGGGTCATCTAAAATATATTGGCTACATTATTGTCTTGTTTAAGAAAAATATACAATCAAACATTATTTGTCTTGTTTGAAGGGTAACAAAAAATGAGAAGTATTTTAAAAGTACAGTTTTTTTTTTTCTTCCCATATTATTCATTTGAATGCTTTTAGTATCATTGACTTCAAAGTCTGTTTTGCAACTGCCGGTGTTACTCGAATTGGACGACTAATTAAAATCATAAAGCTTATGTAATACTCATATGGTTGTTTGGTAATAGTAGGGGAATTGACAGTTGTCTCTATATATATTTAAAAACAAAACAATAACAAAATGTTAAATAATAGATAATAGATAACAATATCTCTACATTGCAAAGTCTTCTATTATATCTTAAATTTAATTTTACGGATTCTAATATATCACATCATTTTGATCTGTTTTTGTAAGTTTTAATCTAATATAAAAAATCTAATAAGGTCTACATTCTCATTAATACGTTCAAATAATGTTTTATTTTGTTAACTCAGTTTCTTTAAGTCTTTGAGTCTTATTTTTAATGTCATATTAGCGTATTTTTAATGACAAAGTCTTATAAGACTTACATTTTAATTTTATTATTTAATTATAGATATTTTAATATGCAATATGATTTTAGAAGAAATAAACAAATATACCATGGTGTTGCTAGAGAGTGGATATAAGTGATGTAATTGCATAAAAAGAAGATAAGAGAATTACAACTAAATAAATTAAAGTAATGACTGATATATGGTGGTAGTTAAAGACGTAAAACAAAACATTAAAATGTGTACACTCAAACTTCGTATTTTATTCATTTAACAAAAAATAAAATAAAATAAAAGCTTGTAAAATTAAATCATATCAGTCTCTCTTTTGATTAGAATGATTTTTTTCTTATGAATTTGGAAGAATTATATCCTTACACATTATCAATTAATTCATGATAGGACCAAGACTCTCCCCATATTAGACATCACGTTATTTTCAATAATAATTATTCAAAAAAACTACTTCTCATCCTACTCATTTATTTATTTATTTTAATACTTGCAATGAGTAAATAATTGTAACCATTACATTTCAAAAAAGAAAGTGTGGAGGATCATACTGTCTTTGAATATTGTTTATTTGAACTATAATTACAAAAAAAGAAGAAAAATCTTACAATTTTCAATAATTGAAAAATCTCTTTTTTAATATAAAAACTCATTCTTAGGTTTTTCATCACTGAGGAGGACTGTTTGGGAATAAAAAAGAAACATAAATGACGGTGGAAGCGTGGTTTTAGAGTTTGACAAATAAGGGCGTGTTTGGACGATGGCACAAAATCATTAATGGTGAGTGGACTGAAGAAGCGAATCCAAAATTCCACGTTTGGCGAATAGTATGAGGCTTATTGACTAAAGAAAGCTGGAAGGTTAATTGATGTACCTAATTTGTTCCTCGAAAACAACTCGTAATAAATGTTACACTTTTTTTTTTTTCATAATTTGGAAATAAAAATGAAATGTGTTGAAATTGATGTTCAACTTTCTTCTTCAAATAAATGTTTTCAACCATCAAATCAATTGCTTGCTTGAACGGTAAACTAAGAAACCGGATTTGTGGTTCAAACCAAACAACACATTTAAGCTTTCTTAACGTGAATATCATCATTCCACGTTCAGACGCTGCAAAATACTTTTTTTTCTTTTCTCTTTCTCTCTTTTATTTTATAGAAAAAAAAAAGTAAAATTAGTAGTATAAGTATGCAATGAGAGTTTAATATTTTTTTTATTGTTAAGTAATAATTAAATTAGATGACTTTGTTTTCCTTGTGTTTGGCATCGATTAACTGTGGAGAAAATAAAGAAAATGTGAGGAAATGAAAAGAAAAGATAAAAACTGGCGTAGTTTAGAATGAATGGAAATGAGTTTTCTAAATAGGGTCTTTGGATTTTATTTTATTTATTAAAAGTCATGTAAATGCAATAGGAAGACATTTTTACCTATCTAATCTCAGAAAAATTTATTATAATTCCTTAATCAGTTTTCGTGTTCAACACAGGGTTATTTATTAGCATTCGACATTGTTAATAATAGAAATAGAAGGATTGTGGATCCCACATAAAAAAAATGTCAATGCTGAAAAGATGGAAAATGTAGAAGTTGGAAAAGGTGACCATAGACTATAAACTACAATGTGTAAGAAATGAGAGTTTTTTTTTTTATTATGGTTCTTTCAAATTTCCGATTTTAAAAGAGTTTAGCTTAAAATTAAGGTTTAAATATATTTTTTATTTTTAAATTTGAATATAAAATTAAAATTTCTTTCTTTCATAAAATTTTGATATATTTAATTCTCAAATTTAAAAATTAAATAAATATATTTTCTTAGTTTAATTACGTTAATTTTTTACGTAATAAAGGATATTTGAATTAAAATATATCATATAAATAATTTAAACACTAAAATAAAATAAAATTTAATACAAAGTTTGATACATAAAAAAAGTAATATAATTAAATTAAAATAATTAAATTTATTAATTTTCAAAATTTAAAAATTAAATTACCTCAAAACTTGAAACAGACAAATTTTCATTTTACTTTAAAGTTTACATATTAAGAATGTATTCACCCTAAAAATAATACATATGTAATGCTATCTCCAGACATATTATCATAAAATTTAGCTTATGTCACTTTTAAAGTAATTACTGTAAAGTTTAATAAACTTGTTATAAACTTCGGTTTGAGATTATATATGTAAGATTTACATATAACTTGTTTCTTTTAAAAAAAAAATCATTTAATTTCTCTCTTTTTTTCTTATTTGACTTCCTCTCATCAAATGAACCTTCAGGAAAATTTAATTAAGAATGAGCAACTATAGACATGACAACTTTTTTATTTTGGAAAAAAAAGGTCATTTTCATAAGCTAAATCTGGGAAAGCATAATTCCTACACATTTAAAGTTGACTAAACTATATGTGATTTCTAAACAGTTTACGTGCTTGGCTTTCTTCCACCAATAGGTAAACATATTCTAGAACATAAAGTAGTTGAAAATTGAAATGAAATTTTCGATATTTTTAATTGCGACGATGATGAAAATAAAATTGTAAAAGATTATGTATAAAAAAAAGTATGCAGTTTTCAGATTAAATACAGATATATAAAAACAAGAGATTACGTACACATGTAAACGTAATGTGAAGCAGAGGATGCCACGTCATTGAAATATGACGACATAAGAAAACGAAGGTGATGATAGAAGTTTATTATGACAGTTATTTATTAAAATTAACAAAGAGGTAAACATGATGATAGAAGTTTAATATACCTGAAAATAAGATGCTATAATACCACTCGAAACCAGTGAGAGCCATATCAACAGAAATAAACGTTACATTTTACACATTCATATTTATGTATAGAAAAAATTATATATACCTTCAACTAAGAACAATTGATACGGTACAAGCTGAGAAAAGTTTGAACATCCACTAAAACAAATTATATCCATCAAACACATCTTACTAACACAAATAATAAGCCCCCAAGGTAGCTGGATTCCGAGCAGGAACTACACATTTTGGCTTTCTTGGTGTCATCTCTGGAAGCTGAATAGACCAGAAATCTTTTAAATTTTGGTCCTTTCTCATAAAAATTACTCCCTATATTTTACAAACACGCAAATTTCAATCATTAAAATATGGTTTCCTGTTGTTTTCAAAGAACTAGTTCGCCTGAATAAACGAATGGATATTCAACAAAAAATATATAAGATCCAAACAAAACACTACTATAAGAAACAAAGTCTTACTAACTATACCTAAACAACAACTTGCTTTGCTGTTTACAGTTGTCTGCTCATTATTAGGAGCACAAAATTTTAAGACAAGAATAGTTCATTTAAATTTTTTGAATCTCAGACTGAAGTGATAAATCATTTAAAATAACTTACTAGTTTTAATCCACAATGCACACTTGAACAATTTTACACTATCAATGAACGAACTATAAAATGCCACCTTTCAGAATGGGGTTAAAAACTTTTACAGAAAGATCTTAATTATTACAATGACCTAGCTGTTTCTTGTTTACTGGAAAATTTACAATTTGAATGGACCCAATTCATAAGGAAAATACTTACGCTGACTGTTGGGTGCCAGTCTGTTGTATCAACTGAGAATAAATATATTCATCGACTCTCTGTTTTGCCAAAGCTACCTGTTCACAAAATTCAAGCTTCAACAAAAAACCTGTAACAGCTTAAAACCAAGAAAAGGGTAGAAAGTGCATGTGACAGTTTAATTCCATATTAGTAGGACTTGCATGCTATATAAAATATCAGATTAAATAACTATATCTTGATCTGGGCTGATATCGATTTTTATTTCAGGGAAGATCCCAAACTAAGAAAAAGAAGAGGCCATGGACAAATTGAGAAGTTCCCATTTGTTTTGTCTGACGGGTGGCACAGACAGACCTTTCCAAAGTATTCAGTGTTTCAACAAGGATTACTACTCAGCCTAGCATCATGTTGTTTTCTCTTAAGAAGCTACGACTGCACAACACAAGACTATATCCAACTCCCCCCAACTGGCCAGAGCAGGGTGCCACTGGATATCTCTCCCACTTTTCACATAAACAATCCGTATTTCGTGGATATAAGAAACTGGAAATATAGAAAGCTAACTGTGTGATTAATTTTATTCAGTGAATAATGAATGATTGTTCATATGCAATTACTAAAATATACATCTCTTGATGGGACCAGAACTAAAACCATGCTAGGCTAGAAAAGTACAGGCAAAATTTGTACAAATTAGCTTAATAGTACACTGTTGAATCACAGTTAGGGAAAAAAACTTCAAACCAGTGGCAAAGTGATAAAATCCACCAGTCAAACAGATAAATAAAACAGGAAAACAGTGATAATAATAACAAAAATGTCTCAAACATAAAAAGTATACTGTTATTCTCGAATCATTAAAAGGCCAAAGATCCATAATGATCACCTGTTGAGCACTACCACCAAATTGAATTTGTCTATGCTTTTGTTCACCCTTACCACCATAAACCTGCAACATTTTCCGATGAAAGATATAAATCAGATGCAAATTAGTTCAGGAAATTTATGTAAAAGAAAAAAAGAAAAAACAATCTACAAACCACCATTTATTATACATTAAAATAACCCAAACTCTTTAGATATTTCAAGAATATAATTATCTTAAAAAAATTTGACTTCTCAATATGTTGGAAACGGATCAAGTAATGAAGTATACAAACTATATGCTGTTTAATAAAAATTTAAAGTAGTTTGAAATTCAAGGGTTTCCAGACTAATTCAAGAAATGTAGAATGCTCAATTCTCTTGGTATTTTGGTAACTAATGTATACTTTTTACGTTTGGTCCCTATAATCACAGAGGCTAACGAGAGATCCAAAAATCATTGTCTAACAAATAGGGTAAACCACAAAATTCAGGCCTCGCATCTATTTTGGTATGTGTCAATATCCAAAATTGTAAGTCTTACGTAGTTCTATATGCAAATGTGAGATCCAGGGGTTTTGTTTTTATGCAGAGACTGTTATAATAACAAATAAACATGAATCAGAAAGTGAATCTGTTTGTAGGACAGCGACTGTCTATGCTTCAAGCTAGGAGGAAGGAAGTAAAAGACTGACCTTGATCATTGCTCCAGATTCATTTCTGATCCTTGATATGTTTGAGCCACATCGGCCAATCAATCCACCAACCATCGTTTCCGAAATCAGCATCTCGAATGTAACATAATCAACTGCAAGATTGGTTGTCCTAGAGATGAAGTGATTGTAAGACAATATTCAAAACATGTATAACTATTAAATGACAGTCAAATGTTGTTCTAGTATAGAAAAACATTAAATAACCTGAAGTTGGGTCAAGATATGGTTGGGATGGTCGAATTGCAGCATAATTGTATGTTGGACTAATTGAAATCACTTGTCTTGGTGGGTTTTCCCTGCGCAAAATTTGAGTTCATATATAGGTTAGGCAAAATGACAAACTAATTTTCAAAAGTAATTAGAATCAGGTTCAAAATTAATATACAACAGAAGTTCACCAGCACACCTTAGTTGACAACCTATCTCGTCCAAAGCCTTCATTACCGAAGTAACATCTCCTGATAACTAATTTCAAGAAGAATGAAGATTACAATCCAGGTTTCCAAAGTATATTTGAAGCAGCATAATAAAATTGCATAATTCAACCCTCAAATCATCTTCATGCTACTTGATACGTGTGAAAAGAATTTAGAACTATGACTTAAACATGAACACATTAAAACCTGATACACAGAAGAGCAGGTCATTCAACATCATGCAAGCATTATCTTGGGAAAATTACTAACAATTAATAACATTGATATTATGTTGGTCCATCCATCTGTAAGTACATGAAATTTCAAAGAACAGACTAAAATTCCTTGCCATCCTGGTTAAAATATCCAAGTCAAAATATATATGGTGAAGGCAAGGTGACTCTGCGTCACTGATAAAAGTGTTCCCGGAAACCAAAATTCTTTGTTGCAAGAATTGATAAGCATTATTTTAAACATATCACCTGCACTACTCTGTCAGATTCGTGGGCAGACGCACATAAAGGCAACTGATTTGGTGCAAGAACAGTAATCGAGGCACCAGAAGAGTCCCTCAATTTCTCAATGTTTTGACCAGACATCCCAATTAATCCACCTGCCTGGGACCCAGCAATCAAAAGTCTAATTGTATTGGCAGCCACATGTCCTGCTGCAACTTTTGACAAATCAAGACTGCTATCATCTTCCTGTTATATGGAAGCATTAACAAAATGAAATAAGACCCAACAGGGCCACATGAATATTAACATAGATACATGATAATCTCAAAAGTGGAATACAAAAAACTAAAGTGGCCAAATGCGTATCAGAAGTACAAGATAAGCAGAGCAAGACCCCTAACTGAGTTTACAATTATCAAGCATAAAAATGTATTTTAAATCATGTGCATGGATGCAGGACATGTATGTTTTCAAAATAATACCATACAGGGGGGTACGGTAATTTATACAAACGATATAGCATATAGGCATATACTGTGACAAGGTATATAAAAATATCATGTTACATGAATTCACTACAAAAATAAATGAATATTTGGCTTGGCGTGTTAAAGTATTTTATTTAATGTTCTTCTGTATATTTTGTTGAATACTTTCGAAGGATGCTTCAGAACAATGTTACATATTTCAACTTATTTCTAACTGTTCAAACATCTGCCAGAATGTTCCAGTTTTTTCTAAGTAGAAGGGATAGAGGCACGAGTAAATTCAAGTTAGACAATTCAAGCCTTAGTAACTCAAGTTTCAAAGCTAGACAAGCAATAAAAACCATATTATTTTAAAATAAAAATTAAACAATGCCCACCCTGTTTTTTATAATAAATTATGAAACACAATAAGAACATAATCAGCAATAAAAATCATAACAAAAATCAAAGCTCTTGTCAAATTAAGCATATTACAGAGAAAGCATGTGAGCCAAAAAATTCAATCAGGACCATCTTACCTTTAAAATTAAATGGGCTATTTGCTCAAGAGCTTTTTCTGCATCAGTAACCTTTTCATCATTATCCTTGGAACTAATAATGATAACTCGCTCTTCATGTCTCTACCCAATAGGAAAACATTAGATTAGATTGATTTGGTAAACACCAATTAACCTGAATAATGACGTAACATATTTATTTTAAATGAAAATTTAAGCACTTCAATCAATATATATTAACCCTCACTAATAATCAGCAAAAACTGAATGAAGTTTATAACACTTAACACACGGCTGAAAATACAATGTTCGGATTAAGATATGGAATTTTTTTTGGTTCCTAGAAGGCAAGACTAGTGTGGGAAAATAATTTACTAAAAAAGAAGAAACAAATCGCCCATCACAGTACCACTACCAAGCTCCAAAAACAAATTATATACTGAAAATACCTCTACCCAAAGTAGTCATCACTTTTTTTTTTCTCTCACAGCGTAGTAAATTGTTTCCCCATGTCAGTCATGTTGAACATTCTAGCCCTTCCCTCATATACTTTTGCAGTGAAATGTGTAAAAGGTCCGTCAATGTCAATGGCAGTTTATCGGCTTTCTAAACACACCCTAAATACATGCCAGAAACAGAAAGCACTAATGTACCCACAAACCCCAAATTAGATGCAAGAATTAGAGTATTGTTGTATTATTATAATACAACAATTCAATTCAGAACAACAGTTTTTTTTTTATTTACTCAGCAGTTTCTCAGCCATCAAACATACACCATAAAATGAAAACATGAACAAGCCCCAAATTAAATACTTACAAATAATATAAACAAGTATTCTGGTATTCAATTAGTATTATCAGGTTTTCCATGGAGGGCAACAAACTCTCTTTGTTGAAGACGTTATAGACTCTCTTACTTAATAACTTCTATTGCGAAGAACGCTGTTGTCATGAGTTTTCAATTGAACCAATAAACTAATTGTCGTCTTCATTATTACTATATAACAAATTTCAAAATTTTGTTCAAACTCAGGAACCGACACGAAAAGATGTTAAGGCATATAGAGCAAGTAATAGTGAAGATGAAAGTTAAAACCAATTAGCTATGAAAAAATGTACTGATTTTACTTTCCTCTGGAAAACTTATTATTTTCTTATTAACTACGGTAATTTCGAAACCATGTAGTTCTTTCAATCAACGGGTCCTGAAAAACTTTTAAAGTTCTAGAGATATAAATCCATTAAAGTCCAAACTGAAAAATTCGTACACTGTCTATTAAAATCCACAAAACTTCCTAGCACCGAAATAAGCTTTTAAAAATTCGATTCAACTCACTCTCGTAGATCAGTTCTGCCGGATAAATGGATTTACATTTAAAACCCCAAAAGTGAAATCCCCTAATTTTTTGTCTCTCTATGCTACCATACAGATTGATTCAACGAGTAAAAGAATAAAAGGACTTACGGCAATAGCGTCAGCGATCTTGATGGTTGCTTTGGTGTCTTCTCGAATCCTCTGTATGCGGCACCCTTCCTTCCCGATGACCTTGCCGATCTGGCGCGAGGGCACGACGATCCTGAATATGACGTCCTGTCCCTTGACGCGCTTCGGCGCAGACTGCTCCGTCGCGGCAGCGGTTCCGGGAGCCTCGTCGTCGCGACGGCGCTTCCCGGAGGAGGGGGTGGCGGGGTCGTGGATGGAGAAGGGAATCTGGAGCGGCATGGGGAGAGGCATCTGCATCTGCATGGGTAATGGCATGGGCATCTGCATCTGCATCTGCATGTGCATGGGCATGGGAACCTGCATGGCAGCCATAGGGTTCTGCGGAGCGACCATGGGGTTTATCGGAATTTGACCTTGCTGCGACATCGCTGCTACTTCTTCTCTCCAAGAGAAGGTATCGGAGTGGAAAAGAGAAACAGCTTTTCATGAAAAGCAAAATATAGGGTTTTGATTCTTTAATTACCAAGTTGCCCTTGGTGCAATTTCGCATGAACAACGTCCAGATAAACATTCTAAATTACAAATATTATTAAATGAAAGTGAAATCTAAAAAATGTATAAATTAAATTTCACTTTAGTTTTTTATTTATTTTCCATATTGAAGTTGGTTCCTTCATTTCTAAAAATCCAATTCGATCTTTAAGGAGACTGTAAGACTTTTTTACATCCAATGTATTTTAAAATATTTTATGAAAACAAAATTAAATTCATTGTTTTCGTATTCAAAATATATATATATATATATATATATATATATATTAAATAATAAAAGGAGTATAAATTCATAAGTAATTAAAAGAAACTCATATTTTAGTTAAGTAAATAAAGAAACGCACATTAAAAGAAACGCATATTTTAGTTATAACTTTTGAAATACCCATATTAAGTGAGTTATATCAAAGATTTATGGATTCTCATATAAACATATTTCAGTTTAATTACATGAGTGCAAGTAAATTTAAGATATACATTCTGTCATAGTTTATACGACTTAAATCATTAAAGAAGTTAGAGATATTTTTCATTTGTTTTAATACTTAATATATCAAAACAAATCACAAATACATGCATCGTATGTCATACATATATGTGACTAATTTTCATTGCATGCATACATATGTATGGATACATCATAATTTACTTTAATTATCATGGTCAATCATGTTGTTGGTCCATCAAGTTTAAGCGAATTTTGAAATTAATCTCTATTCAAAATTTTATATCAATTTAATTTTTTATTTTTAAAAATGCATGAATTTAATTTTTCTTACCAAATTTTGTTAAATTTATTTGATATTTTAAACGCATTTTATGATAATATTTGAGTTAACATCAAAACGAAAATATGTCAAAGGTGTAAACAATTCAAATATTATTATAAAATACGTTCGAAACGTACTTAATAAAATTTAGTTAAAAGAACTAAATTTATATAATTTTATTTAAAAAATGACTAAATTGATTGAAAATTTTGAAAAGAGACTAATTTTAAATTTCATTTAACAGAAAAAAAAAAACATATTTAATCCTTATTATAACAATAAACCATGAAAATATTCAATTCCACCAGTTTTTCATATAAATAAATATATACAATAACATGCATATTTAGATAACAACAAAAAAACCTTACATGAAACATTTGTTAATGTTTCCTCTTGAGTGAGAATAATTTTGTTAAGTAGAGATTCATGATGAAACATTCATTACATAAATTCAAAATAATATATCCACTTAAGTGTGTATTCTTTCACTCAGTCAAAAGTATATGTAAATTGCTAATTGGAGTGAAACCTTTGTTTAACTATGTTTGTTTTTGTTAACCATAAATAAAATTTGATCATAAATACTTTGATCAACAAACTGATAAATCACCATGATCCTAAACTAGTAGAAATTTATTTGTTTCCATCAAACCTCACATACAAACACCTACTTCCATGCATTGCAAACAACATCTAAGCAATTGTTAAAAAAAAAACACAAAAGAACTTACTTAAAAAAAAAGTTGATCAATAAACAATACTTTTCTTTCTCTTAGCATTTGGGACAATCCTCATATTTGATGTAAAATTAATGCAAAATATTAAAAAGAAGGTAAATAAATTTTAATTTTAATCAATAATAAATTTTATAAAATAAATTTTGAATAATTATTTTTTTTCTATATATATTTTTAGCTTTGTCTAGTAAAATATACATATTTATTCAAACCACTTAAACTAAATTTCTTTAATCCTTGGAAACCGTGTCCTAATCCTGTGATATTATA
>Ga0099823_1004215_pt1 | contig 13955 bp, 6 predicted proteins | sample CowpearedBW_FD_76831 | JGI IMG/M metagenome (GOLD analysis project Ga0099823, IMG submission 76831) | Root nodule microbial communities of legume samples collected from California, USA - Cow pea red BW | ecosystem: Host-associated > Plants > Roots > Nodule | place: USA: California | collected...
TATATATATATATATATATTAATTTATTTTACATTTGCATACATTAAACACTTATATATGTCTGCTTCCTTATTTGTAGACAATAAAAAAACAAAATTGAAAGCCATTTTTTTAAAAGAGGAAACATAATAAGTGCACAAAATAAAGATCAAGAAATAAAAAAACATATATATATTTGAGTTATTAATTTCAAATGACAAATCTTCTTTCATTTATCAATTTTTTATAATGGTAACATTTTTTTTTGCTATTTAATTCCTTATTTAAATTGTTTTGTGAAAATTATCAAAATAATTAATTTAGTGGAAAATAAAGAAATATAAGTTCTTATATTATTTTTTAATCTATTTATTTTTTTTATTTTACCTTCATCAACTTGTAACATAACATGGCATTAATTTGAAATTTGAAGTTATAAGAAACCACTAAAACAGATAGGGAACAGTGACGCGGGAAAATGTTGAAAGAAGATGCTCGCAATTTGGCGCGCTTGTATAAACTTTTCCCGCTAAAGAAAGCTTATAGATCTGTTATCTTCTCCATTCCCCCATTGCAGAATCACAGTTTCTTCTTCAACCTTCAAGTTCCTCTTCATTCTTCTCTCACTCTCGCAACAAAAATGCCCGTCATCGCTGCAAAACGCTCGTTGCGATCTCACCCTTCCTCGCCTCCCCGCAAATCGCCCCGCCGATGCACCGCGGCAACCGCCAATTCCTCCCCCAATGTAATTCTCAAATCTCTAATTCCCCTACATACTCTCTCTCATCTCTTTCAATTCCTGTGATTAACCGATTGCTTGTCGTTCGTTTGCAGGTAAACAGTTTCGGCACAGATGAAAACCAAGCTGATCCGGCAGTTGTGAAACCCAGGTGGAATCCCAAAGGTAAGATTCGAGATACTTTTCTTTCTCGCTGTCTTTTTTTAGAGGTGATTTTGATTTTTTTTAGTGTTGACTGAATAATAGATGGTGAGCAAATAAAGGCGGTGAAGCTAGCATTGCATTTGTCCACTGCGCCACCTTCGGTTGTGTGCCGTGAGGAGGAGCAGAATGTTGTTTTGGAGTTCTGCAAAGGGTGCGTTGAACAGAAAAAGGCTGGGAGTCTTTATATATGCGGGTGTCCCGGAACCGGGAAATCTTTGTCTATGGAGAAAGTGAAAGAGCAATTACTCAATTGGGCTAAGGAGGTATGGTGTAATTGTTTGTTTCACGCTCTTGGTGCTGTTACGGATTGATGATTTCCGCATGCTGCAGAAATATTAAAAGCTAATTATCCCTTGATTGTTGATATGCCTAATATGCCATCTAGTATGCTTGTTTGACATGTTCCTTGACTAATCATGAGGAAGAATTATGTGTCATACTTGCCCATTGAATATAATTGACCGAAGAAACATTAAATTAGATCTTTCACTTTGATTGTTCTATCTGGAGCCACAGTGTGTTTTGTGTTCTTTTGCTAATACGATCTTGACTATCTAATTTTCAGGCAGGTCTCCCGCTGCCCGATGTTTTATCTGTAAACTGTACAACTCTTGCCAGCACATCGGATATTTTCACAAAGGTAGGAATGTTGGTGCGCATTTAATTACACTGAAGTTAACATTATCAGTTGACTGACATAGTGGCTTTTCTATCAGATGATTGGGTTGAACCAAGCGCAGGGTAAAAAGGTTTCAGCCTCGCCCTTACAGCAACTTCATAACATGTATTCTCAGAAATCATCTATCAAAAACATGACGTAAGAAATATATCCCTGCCTACTATATTTTTTCAAATTAAATATAATATAAACTGACATGTATACATGTTTTCTACTTGGTTGTTATCAAAGAAGTAATATACCTTCATTGTAACAGATTGATAGTAGCTGACGAATTAGATTATTTGATAACCAAAGACAGAGCCGTTCTTCATGATCTTTTCATGCTCACTACCTTTCCTTTTTCCAGATGTATATTAATAGGTAATTTTCTCAAAAGTGCAAAACTGATGTTTCCACCTCGTGGTTAATAAATCAGTCTGGGTAATTCAAGACTAATCCTGTTTGTTTATACAGGTGTAGCTAATGCAATTGACTTAGCTGATCGTTTTCTTCCAAGACTTACATCATTAAATTGTGAGTAAATTAAGTCAATAATTTTATATAAAAATTTCTCATTTTATATGCATCTCATTGACAATAACATTGGAGCTATCCTACTTGTGTAAACCATTGGAAACTATTTTATTGTCTTTTTTAATCTTTTCTGTTTGTTTTGTTCTAGGCAAGCCTATTGTTGTAAATTTCCAGGCTTACTCGAAAGATCAGATCCTCAAGATTCTCGAAGAAAGGGTAAAGGTAAGATTGTTGTTATTAAAATTGGGTTATAGATTTATGTTTCTCCATCTTTAATCATGACTACTGGAACAAAATTGACATTCTGATACTCTGTTAAAATGTTTACTGACTTGGTGGAAAAAATGTGAAGCAAATCCTGCATTTCTTGTTGAATATTTTTCTTAACAACTTTTTATTTCTCCACTAGGAACTTCCTTACAGTGTCTTTCAACAGCAGGCCCTGGAACTATGTGCTAGGGTGAGTCAAATATGCTTGACAAAATAATTCCAGACCATGCTACCTTTTTTATTCTTTACGTAAAATGATTCGAGTCCCATTTTACTGCTGACGAATTTGACGTTGAAATAAATAAGCTAACGACAAGTGAACAGCAGTTCTTTCCTAATTCATCTTGAAATAGCGTGGAGTCTAATTAGCACTGTATTTTGCAGAAAGTTGCAGCATCATCCGGAGACATGCGAAATGCCCTTTCTATATGCCGGTTAGTCATTTATTATTATTATTATTATTTTCTCTTTATGCCCGTGAGATCATGAATAAGAATATCCATGATTATTCATCTAAAATGGTAATTTTTATTTATAGAAAAAGTAGAAATGGATCTTTATTACAAATCCAGAATCCTACCAAATTTAAGTAACCGTACTTGAACTTGAACATGGAATAGGTGCAGGGAATTAAAGTCCAGTGAGTTAGTTAAAATAATAACTAATCTGTACAGTTAAATGTATCTGACAAGAGCAAGAAAACTAGGATAAGGGAAGTTAGTTGGGGTTGTGTGATTAAATTGAGGTTTCAGTTAAAGTTCCCTGCTCGTACTTGAAGCGTTACATTTTGATTAGATTCTTAATTAATATCTGTGTTGTATCGTTCTGGTTCGTAACTGGGGATTGAGGAAGTTCAAGCTGTTATGTCTCAATTTGCTTTGTCAATTTAGCTAGAGCAAAATCCAGCAACAGAACAACTTTAATAGTGCTTTTCTCTTTCCAGGAGTGCAATTGAGATGCTTGAAGCAGAAATTAGAGAATCTGCCTGCAATTTGAACAATTCATTGGAAGAGATATCATTCTCCAAACAAAATCTTCCCACAGCTCCTGATTTTATTAAAAAACGTGAATTTGATATTGTAAGTGTTCAATAATTCGTTCCTCATTTGATTCATTAATAGGATTGAGTATATTTCGTTAAGTTGTGTTCAAACTTTTTAGGTTCAGTGATTGCTCTCGGTTGTTGTCAAGAAATTGATACATTAGTTTTAGTCTGATTTGACTTATCAGTCATCATAGGTATAGGCAACTTAGTTTCATAATAACATGTGCAAAATTTGTTCTAGCTACAATGAACCGTTATTTACTTTCACCAGAGTCTATTGTTATAACCATTCTTAAAGACATCTAAAAACGGCTATATAATACTTTAGATTTATTAAATAAGTAAAGTTTCTTCTATTACTTATCCATCCTACTTTTTAACTAAAGGCCTAAGGTTTTCAAAATAAATTGCAGGTAAGAACTGATCATATGGCTCGTGCCTTGTCCAAGACTTATAGATCACCGGTAGTGGATACGATACAATCATTGCCACATCATCAGCAGGTAACTTGAAAAAGAATGTGCTATGAACTGTAGAGCTAAGGCTTCTATTACCGGAACGAACAAAGATCTTTTCATATGCTTTTTGATGCTATTGTAGGTATAAGTAGCTAATTTCAATCTTAATTATTATCACAACTCTTATAGAGTATTCCAAAGTTTGAATAGCAAAATATGAATGGAAAGTGTCTTACTAAGGCTTTTAACTAAAATACATCAGCAAAAGATACAAAATTCTGCCTGTATAATCTGGATTTTATACCTTTTTTCCGATGAAAAGTTAGAAGATGGGACCTTTGATCAACTATGTGAATTGTAACGAGTTCAAAGTCATTGAAGGGATGGTAACTTGGTAAAATATTAAGTATAGGTGGTTTGAAAAGGCACGTTTAGTCAAATACCAAACTAACCTAATTGCATAAACACTTTTCATACTAGGTATTGGCTCTAACTTTTTCTGGATATGTACTATTTGCAGATTATACTCTGCTCTTCAATGAATCACTTTCGTGGAGCTAAGAAAGATGCAATGCTCGGAGAGGTATGCTTCACACACTCACAAGGTTTTGGTCCATTCTAACCCATATATTGATTTCGAAATTTAAAAATAATGATGGAATGTTGCAGTTGTATAAATCATATGTGGGGATATGCAAATCATCTTTAATTCCTCCAGCAGGAATCTTGGAATTTTCAAACATGTGCAGAGTGTTAAGTGACCAGGTATTTCAAACAATTTGATTAGATTTTGTATTTGTAGATCTATTATGAATTTTCATATTCAAGTATTGCATCAGTAAGGAAAAGTGATAATGAGTAAAATGATATAACTGCAGGGTCTTATTAAACTAGGACAATCTCGAGAGGATAAATTAAGAAGAGTGTCACCTAAAGTAAATGAGGGTGATATTACTTTTGCATTGCAGGTAGTCTTTCTGTCTCCTAAGATCTTATATCATTTCATTTTTATTAATCCTTAATTTAATATACATTTGGAGATTCATGGTTTATCTTAAATTGTTCTCTGCCATTTGAATTCCTTGACGCAGGGAATACGGTTTTTTCACAACTGTCTTAAATGATTCTGATGATAGACCGGTAGTGTTCATTCAACTTGACGTGAGATCAAAGATCCTTCATTGGATTAAGGTTGGAAGCTTTTGTCTAACGTGTTTTTTCTTCCTTACATCAATTTTAAACGTGTCTATCGTCTTCTCTCTACACACTGTTTTAATAACTTGTTTTCCTTGTGCATATGCAGACAAGTTCCTCTGGTTCAAACCGGTGTCTGCATTATATTATATTATATGAAGTGGTATACTCGATTAAAGCATGGAGTTGAAATCACTTCGGCAGATTTTTTGCACAGAAAGCAGAAGCTATTAGGGTATATTTTTTATGCTTTTTTTATTTCTCAAGAACTGGTTCGGGCAGTATGATTTATGTAGCTTACCTCAGGCAGTTGTGGGAAAAGGTTGTATTTTCTCAGGAGCAAAAAATAGCAATAGATACATTAATTTCATACTAATAAATTAATTTTTTTCAGATGTCTTCTCTGTCATTATTTTATATTGAAGTAGCATATTGTAAGAAATTCACCAAATGGTTTCCACTAAAACCAAAGTTAGTTTGAAAATATAGTAAATTAGAAGTGAGTAGGACTAAGGAAATGTGGTGTGATGAGTATATATGCTCTTCAAAGAGAAAAAATAGGAAAAGAATATTCACGGAAATCAAAATAAAAATGACAGATTTATGCATAAATGTTAAGATTTGAGTGAAAAGAATTTATTGTATATTCAACATAATTGATTATATCTTTTTTATATATAATTACATATGAAAACAAGTTATTTATTTCACTATGGTTGATTATGTAATTTAACATAATTGATTAAGTCTTTAATTTTTATATTTTTATTCATGATAATAAAATAAATATATAATGTAATATTATTAAAATACTAATAAAAAAATTGTTTTGGTTGGATCAATCATTTTAATTATAAGCTTTTTATCTAAATATGCTTCTTTTTTTAATTTAACCAATGTCATTTTTTATTGTCTTGTCTTAATAACAATTTAAATAATTCAAATTTCAGATGAAACCAAATGTTTAAATGTTAGAGCATTATATATTTTTTATCGACAATGAAAATTATATTAATAAAAATTATATTAATTGAAAATATTTGGAGTCTTCCAATCTTTTAAAAAACAGTCAGAAAGATAATTTAAACATTAAAATTACACAAATAGGTTTAAGAAGAAAAAAAAACATATACTGTCATAGCGTCATATAAGAGTAACTTAATTGCATTACATATTGCTTACCAATAAAATATTATTTGGTATGTCATAGTAAGCCTATCACCGATATAAAATGATAATATTTGTTTCGTAGTTAAATATTATCTTTTCCCATTTCTTGACTTTTGACTATGATTACGGAAACTAATGTATATTCTGTATTTTTATTTAATATGTTTAATTGGTTTTAAATAAAATATTAGTTATTTTAGCTAATTTTAGCTCCTAATTTTGACATACTTGATATGAAACTCCTCTTACAAAGTACCAATAGCCATGGTCATCAGCATTACCCACAAGTTCTTCATTGTAGCAATCACCTTTCAAGAATTTTTTTTTTGTGTTGCTTTGTGGGTAGTAATAAGTGAATAATGAAACTGTATTTATAGTTGAAAGTGTAGGCTTAATTAACGTTTAAGTATTTTAACTGTTCTTTATTACTTAATGCTAACTTTTCCAGTTTTCATCTGTGCCAATATTTTTAACTTCATTTTTTTACGTTAGCAATTATCAACTGAAAGTTTGGAATTGAAAACTGTAGTTGCATGATGTTATAATGCAATTTCTACGTTTAAAAAATGTACATTTATTAATATTTTTAATTGTAAAATAATTTATACTTCTAAAATTATTCACTGTAAACTTTAGTTATATAAAATAATTATACATATTTTACAATACACATACTAAAATAGTAGTTATCAAAAGAATTTTCAAAAAGTGAAATTAATTAAATACTATTAGTAATAATTATTATATGAGATAAGACTTACCAACACCTACAATCAGTTCAACTGTACTCTATAAATAACTAAAATATTAGTTCACACGAGAATTGTATCTCCGGAAATTTTGTTCCGGAAATGTCAATCCGGAATTCTGAAATCCCTGTTTCGGAATTCAAAATCTGTCAAAAATATTCGATTGATGTTTAGTTCTACGTCATTTAGACGTAAAATTAATTTTTTAATAAAAAACTTGGTTAAAATTAATTTTTTAATACAAAATCAAAATCGATATATATTTAATTTCCAAAATTAATTAAAAGGTAAAAAACCAAACTTAACACGAACATAATGGTGTAGGGCTTCTTATCATTGTAAATAGATGAAATTTGATGTTTAGGCCCAGATGTTTCTTTCAATTTATGTAAATTATATTGTATATGATTTTACGTAAGACACACATTGTATTTCTACGTTGGGATGATTCACATAAAAATTTTGTAAAATAATGTATATCAAAATTTGTTGGATAAGTAATAATTATAATACCACTAACAAAATTTGTATTTTGATTAAATAAAATGAGAAAAAATCGTGACAGAATAAAACAATTAGATCATACTTTACTTATAGTAGTGTCCTATATTAGGTTATAGGTTACTTAATTATAAGGTATTAAATTCTTTTTTTTAGTAAGTCATATATAAACTCTAATTTGTTAAATTTAAGATATTCTACTATAGGAATAATTAAAAATAAAAGTTTTTTTTAAATGAAGAAAAATAAAATAAAAAATAATAATTTGAATGAGACACATCAGCTTTTTATTTATAGAAACCATACTATATTTCATTGTAAGTATTCTAACTTGCATTATTTAGAAATATCACCATACTTCGTAAGATCATATGCCTAACGGTGAATGCATTTTTAATTGTCTTATAATAATGATTAAATGCAAAACCTTAATAAATTTTGAAGATATTTTTCATAAATTTGTATTAAAAAAACTTTTCTTTGTAAGATCCTATTTTTATCATTTTTATTCAATCCCATGCAAATCTTTCTCTTTCTTTATTGTTTCTAAAGTTTTCTGTGTCTTCACTATGTGTATTCTTCCATTCAATCTCATTTTCTCTTTCATAATTCAATCGCATTCACAATATAACTAAAAAATTAAGAATTATTCTCAATAAGACAGTGTAGAAGTGCGAAGTGAAGAAGAAGAAAAAAAATAAAAATAAAAATAAAAGAAAGTTACTTCAAATAATCTTAGATTGTAAATCTAAAAATAAAATTTTATTTTTACAAGAAGCTTCACTCAAAGAATAATGTAAGGTTATTTCATCTTACTTTATATTTATTTATTTATTTATTTATTTAAATCTTCAAAATCAAATCGCCAATTCCATCACATCTTTATTTTATTTATAATAATATTATTATTTTCTAAGTTTACATTAACCATTATAATAAGTAATTCATACCAGAATTTTTTAATTTAGTAATTATTATATATGGAAATAGTTGTACTTATTTGCCATAAAAAAAGAGAAAAATATATTTTTATCCCTGGAATATTACATAAAACTAGAAATATTTTCTGGTAGAAATTTTTATACCATTTGATCTCTTACTTTTACGAATATTAGTTTTGGTCCTATTTTTTTTTTAACAATGTTAAAGTTTATTTTACGTGACTAATGACATGTTACATGTTATTTTTTTTTATAAAACAAAATTTTTGCATCGGACTAATCCACACTATTCATGATTAATTAAAAATAAATTAAAAAAAGTTAAAAGACTCAACATATGAAAGTGGAGACAACGAATATGAAAAAATTCAACAAAAGGAATGAACTCAACCCAACCACAAATCTTATCTTACAAACCAGTTTTGTAAAGTTGAGTTTCATCTTACAAGCCTCACATCACAAATCAGTTTTATAAATCTATGTTAGACTTATAATCTATTTTTTAACATAATATCAGAGTTATGGATTTACACCTAAGTGGTGCAAGCCTCATCTAAAAGGTGCAGACCTTATTTTTGTACGGTTGAATTAGACTTCAAATCTAATCCTTAAAATTCATTCCTAACTTTACCACTTCCTAAATTAATTTATGCTAACCTCACTACCAATGTTAAAGAAGATAAAGGGCCACATAGAATGTTATGTTGCTTGGTTACCCAATGTTTAACCTAAACAATGATAATGATCGATGAATGCGTAGCAGTGTTATGAATAGAATGTGAACAGACTTGGTACGTATTATATATATTCACTGCATGTTCAACTTTGAGTTCTACATAACTTTGTGTGGAATCCTGAAAAAGAAATGGATATAGCAGAGTTGGATAAGAAGCTTTTGAAGTTAGCTATAGAACAAAAGTGGCAGAAATGTCCCCATTGCACAATCTTTGTGGAAAGTAGTGGTGGATGTGAACACATTGCATGCAGGTTATTATCGTGTTATCATTCATCATCATTTTCTGGTTTTTTACTTTCCAATCTTTGTTTATATATTATAGGGAAGAGATTATGTTATTATCCCCACTGTTATGTTTTAAGGTGTGGATGCGACTTCTGTTACGTTTGTGGCAAGAAATGGGTGTTTGGTCACACATGCAGGAATCCTCCTTCTATTTAAACAGGAACAATTAGCAACCAGTAAAGAGTTTTTTTTTTTTTTTTCTAAGATTCCCATTACAGTATTAATTACGTTGTTATGTATTAAATCTTCTGTGACTTTTCCTTTTGATGGCTATGTTTTCTGAAATTACTATTGGGATAAACTTTTTTTTAAGTATTTATTCTTTACGAGAGAATAAGTGGCAGATATTGAGCTTTGCTGATTTATATCAGAGTAGACACTGATATTTTGACACTATTTTTTTCAGTACTATTTGATATTATTTTTCATAATTATTTATTTTCTTTTTATCTTAAAAACATAAAAGTTAATTTTTATTGTAATTATTTTACCTTTATATAACTTATCAAATAGTCCTCAAATAGTATCAAACAATCCTTCTTTTATCATAGATTTTCACCCTTCCGAACTTTTTTTTACTTCTTCGTTAAAGTATAATGATATATTTTCATTAAAATATGAATATTAAAAAATCATATTATAATCATAATTATTATCAATAATATTTTATCAGTTATAGTATATTCTCCATTAATTGTTTATAATACTATCACAATAGTATTAATGGGGTATTAGATAATAAATTAAAAGTATTCGATGATCGGTTTTCTTTCAAAGCTATATTTTCGATCATTTGCAACTAATTACATGCCCTTACCCATAAATGTTGAATGTTACTAAATTCTCTTACTAACAGTTTAAATTAAATCATTTGAAATGAATTTAAATATGATAAATTTTATTTTAATTAAATATTTTTAAATAAAATACGAAAATTATTGACATAATTTATACTATTTATTCCTTACATGACTTCTAAATATATTAAGTATGATACTTTCTTATATTATTAATAACGTAAATTATAAAAAAGTATAAAGTCCTATTAAAATATTAAGACTTTAAAATTAAAAAAAAAATCCACTCTTACAAAATACTTTTAATTAAGAACCATGCAAACTCTAGTTTTTTTTATTTATTATAATTTGGGTTCACGTGATCTCAATTTTTGTTAAACTCAAATAAATATTTGTATTATAAAATTTTGTTAAAAAAATAAATATGTACCATTCCTTCTTACCGTAAATGAAAATACTTGTAAAAATAAGATGAATGATTGTCTTATTGAAATTACTAATTCAAATAACTTTAAAAAATTTTCTAAATAATATAAAAAGAATAATTAGTTATAATAGTCAATTAATGAATTAAAAATTATTGATATCCAAAATAATTTTTATTATAAATGAATGATAATTAAAAAATAATAAATCTTTAATAATATTAAATTTTTGACTGTCAAAAAAATTAGTTATTATTTCTTTTAATAGAAAAATTCATGGTAACTAATATTAGTAATTAATTTAGAAACAATTTATATTATTTTTTTTTATTAATTATATTTTTTTATTTATAATATAAATTATTTTAGTTATTAGTATTTTCTAATTTATATTAATTAACGATTAATTATTTTTATTTCCTAAAATATTTATTATTTAAAAATTTTATTATTGTGAATAAATATTTTCGAAACTATTATTTTTATAATATATATATATATATATATATATATATATATATATATATTTATTTGTACGACTTAAGAGTGTTATTATTACATTATAGATATCGGGTAAAAGATGTAAAGTTTTCTCACTCGTATTTTCTTTTACATATGTAGATATAACATGAAAAATAATCTGATACTTAATTTATTTTTTTATATGGATTAAAACCATCTTTGTGCTTTAATTATAATATCTTTTCGTTGATAAAAAGTAAACATAAATGTTTTTAAAAATTATATTAATTTTTTACATTTAAGTAAAGATATAATATTGTAATATATTCTTTAGTAATTCAAATTTGATTTTAAAAATAATTTGTTTAAATTCAATAATTTTTCTCAAATGAAATATTACTCCTCTATCTTTTCTTTTTTAAATTTCGTTGTCATAATGTCTTTATCTTTGACAATTTAAGTAATATTAGATTGATTAAATCCTGTCACTAGACCAATTTCCAATACTAATGGCATATACGTCAATTAACAAATAGTACAAAAGCAGGGTATACGAGTTATAGTGATTTCCTGTATATAATAATCGGAAATAAAATAAGTATTTAAATGATCAAACTTCAAGTTATTAACAGATTATTAATTAAAAGGCCATTGCACAAAAAATTAAACACAATTATCCCAAATTTGGACACCCTTAATTACGTAAACTTCGGGTCTTTATTTTTGTGTAAAATGTGGAAATCTCAAACCGAGACTCTCTCCATACATTCTTAACAATCAAATATTTTGAACTTGTTGGGGTGAAGGTTGGGGTGAAGGGTGGTTACATTCATTCCAAATTTCTTTACTCCTCTGCAAAATTTGTGTTTCTTTTCCCTTAGATTTTTTTAAGCTAATAATATATGTTGTCAATGTGTCGTGACACTGCTTTCCCACTTCACGAATGTTGTTGCAACAATCTCCGCTAATTGTTTCATTGTAATAAAATATGGTACCAAATATGTAGAGATTATCACATGGTGGATGATACTTAACGACACAATCGGTTAAGAGTTTTTCATAACTTGTCATAGGAGCAATAGGACCCAAATCTGGATCATAATCTTCATATGAAAAACTTGGGTTCATCAACAAATTGGTAATGGCTACGAACATCACCACACACAGTTTAATGGATGGTGCCATCATCATCTTTCAACAAATCACTTTTCTTCATAATAACAACCAAACAAAACTGTATTTATAATTGAAGTTATAAGGTTTAATTACTATAACGTTTATGTGAATGGGTTTTTGTAACTTATGAAACATACACAAATTTTCAACAGCTGTTTTTTTCTTCTTCTCAATAACAGCTCTTTTTTCGCATCTTTGTTAGATGTGGATATAATCTTTATCGATTACAGAAATGTTTGATAATTGTGTTTATATTATAAATTTAGGGTTAAATATGATTTTGGTTCCTTAAGTTTCAATGAATTTTGGAATTAGTTTTTCTTCGAAATTTTATATCAGTCTAATCCTTCGTCATTAGAAATGTGTGGATTTAGTCCTTCTTACCAAATTTTATTAAGTTTATTTGACATCTTAAACGCATCTTATGATAATATTTGAATTAACATTGAAGCAAAAATGTATCAAACGGTATAAACAATTCAGATACTATCATGAAATACGCTTGAAACGTCAGATAAGCTTAACAAAATTTGGTTAAAATGACTAAATTCACTAATTATTAAAGATGAAGGACTAAATTGGTCAAACATTTTGAAGAGGGACTAATTCCAAATTTCACTGAACCTTGATGGATCAAAATCATATTTAACCATATAAATTTACAATATAGATGATATAATTCATAATATTAATGTGGAAGACAAACTTAAAGGAAAGTTTATATTATAAATTATACAATCTAAAATATAAATTTATATTAAAGATTGTGCAAACGGCATGAAAGAATATGAAATGATTTTAAGATTTTAAATTATTTTTAATAAAGGGTAACCAAGCCATTTCAATAAGATTATTTGGATGCATGAAGAAAATATGGAGGTACAAGAAAAAATTCCTCTAATCATAATATGTCAAAATCCGGACTGTGGCCCAATAGGGTTTATGAATTTGGGTAACTTTTTACTGCACTCCCATTTTCATGTGTACACTTACGTGGATAGTTAAAAGACTAAATTATTACCTCTTATGTGTTGTATCATTCAACATATGTCAAAGAAGTTTTACCACAAGTTAAAGAGGTTTTAATTATGTTAAATACATCCATTAATATTTGAAAGTGTTGAGGGGACAGAAAAGTGAATAGTTTGGTCCTAATAATATAACTTATTTCACTTACTTAGTTGAAATAACATAAACTATATATTATACAACTAATTGATGGAATGTAATTGTTAAACAAATATATTACCCAGAAGGCTAAGGAAATAATATGAAAAATCTAGTATGAAAACTTTAACCTATTTAGGTACATTTAGAAATCTAAACATTATTGTGTCACTATCTTATGGCTAAATTTGGCCATTTATGAACATTTCATAGTAGGCAAGTGGCACAGTGCCTTCAAACAAATATCTGATAGCAACTTGCACGCCGATTAATTTTAAACTATATAATATATAAATCGAATTTGTATTCAATCCAACCATTATAATAAACAATCATTTCCTTTTGTCTTCAGGTGCAAAAGAGATGCTGGTTAGAGATATATTTTAGTGCCAACATAAAGTTTTCAATTTTTATTTTAATAAACCCCAGATACTATATTTTAACGATGCATGTTATATATAA
>Ga0099823_1004218_pt1 | contig 13953 bp, 12 predicted proteins | sample CowpearedBW_FD_76831 | JGI IMG/M metagenome (GOLD analysis project Ga0099823, IMG submission 76831) | Root nodule microbial communities of legume samples collected from California, USA - Cow pea red BW | ecosystem: Host-associated > Plants > Roots > Nodule | place: USA: California | collected...
CGATTGCGTAGTTGGGTCTGCCCGACCCATCTGGGTTGTCGAGCATGTTTCCAAATTTATCATGAACTCAAAACATAATTAAGTGTAAAATAAATATTGTTAAAATTAAATTTTATCGTTAAAATTAAATTTTATCTCACAATAAATTCAAATTTTTTTCCCAAACAAGAAATTGAAATGTAAGGTATTTTAATTTCCTTATTCAAACAAGTTATTTAAAAAAATGAATGGAATTTAATTACAAGCAATTCAAATACAAAGCATTTCAATTTCTAAGCATTGTTGAAATGCTCCATCCAAACACAAGGTAAGGACATTTTACTAGTTCCCAATGCTAAAGATAATCTTTTTAAGTATTGGTCAAATGATGGAGAATGAGAATTCTCTTCACTTTTTTTAGAAAGATACAAGTAAAATCTATGACGGTAGAAGGTTAGAAACTGGCGAAGTAAAAATGGATGAGAGAAATAAAAGCTTTCCCATAAGCTTCAGACCTAAAACTAACATTTCCATAAAGGTAGAAGTTGGTAAGTTATGGTTTTGGCATACAAGATTTGGCCACTTCAATAAACATGCTTTAAAGCTTCTATATTAGAAAAAACATGATGAGAGATCTTCCATGCTTGAAAGAGAATAATGAATCATGTGAAATATGTCTCCTCAATAAACAACACTAATTACCATTTTCAACAAGAAAGCCATGAAGAGCATAAGAATAACTAGAGTTTATCCTTACCAATATTTGTGGACCAATGAGGACAACTTCACATCACAACAACAAGTTTGATAAATTCTGTGAAGATGAAGGCATACAGAGGCAACTCACGTCGCATATAATCCACAACAAAATGGTGTTTCAAAGAGAAATAATCTCATAGTCATTGAGAGGGCTAGATCCATCCTAAAAGAGAAAAGATAATATATTATTTCATCAATCAAACCACTACAAGCCAATAAGATAACAATATACATGCTCCAGAATCTCCTGCAACCCTAATATCAATTCAAACTCAAGAAGAATCATCCCTTGAACCCACTATAAGACGAGACAGATATCTGACAGACATATATGAATCTTGCAACTTGGTCATACAAGAGCCTACAAGCTTTGAAGAGGCCACAAAAAAAAAAGAATTAGTCAAGGCAATGGAGGAAGAAGATCAAACTACAGATATTTTCGTATAAGCATTACTAAGACAAAGGTTAGAACTACTACGTGTTATGCTTGGAGTTACAAAATTTGCATCAAGGAGGAGTATTAAAGTGTAATGCAAATTCTAGAAGAATATAGAAAATCCTAAGATAGAAGTATTGAAATGTAATCAAAATTCTAGAACAATGTAGAAAAACCTAAGATAAGAGGTAAATATCAAGAACATTCTACATATGCAAAAATATAGAACATTCCACATAAGTTGTGGCTAGCATTTTCTAGAATATTCTATGGGTCACAAATACCCATGTATATTAACATTTGATGTATGTAAGATAACATATAACACAACTGCAAACACACAACTATAAAATATACTTCTTACAACTAGTATTTCAACATTCTACTATCTCCACAATTTTCTCTATCTCATCAATTATTTCTTTCACAACCTCAAAATACTAACAATACTCAACTAAGTGAAGGATTTACCATATAGATCTCTTTCTAAGTTATCTAGAAGATGAACTACAACTCCAAGTCTCGATGGCAACCACGATGAAGAGGTTGAAGTGTTAAAGGTGAGTTTGGGGATGCATATATCATAGTGACACGATGACCCCAATCGGTGGAAACAACAGATGCATTCCAGTGGTGGTGCTACAATTCTACCCAATCATTTTTGAAGAAGAAAATTGGTGACTCTGATTAAAGGAAGATTGATGATGGTCTCGACATTGTCACAACGCTGCCCACTCTCATTTTCTCTCGTTGACTAAAGTAGCAACAGTTGCTGATGGCATAGGCGGTGCACTCGGTGGTAGACGATCTTTAGCAATGGCAGGGTGATCATGTTGAAGATCCACCATTATCCTTGCGTAAGAGCTATGGCACACAGTGGTTGTGAAAATCTCAGAGTTGCACTACAATCTCTCACACATTTGAGTAAGGCAACAATCTAGATTCAACAATGTGGAAACTTGTACAAGTAAGCCCATGCAATTCAAAAGAATATATTCAACATTCTAACCAAGTTATGCTATTATAAATGATGAAATTCATATCATTGGATGCACTTTAAGTATAATACTGAGGGAATGCACTATAACACCCATAACAACGATACCTTTCTTGTTCCCTGAGGGAATGTAGAATGTAGAAGGAAGATAGGAGTACATATACCCTTCTTCTTACAAGAATGCATTACCAATGGAGCCTACTATTGTAGCATGGAATTATTAGCATGGATTTGTGTGTATATATATCACACCTCTTGTAACATTTTATACACACTCAATAATACACAATCCCCTCTGTTATATTTATTTGTTTTCTACATGGTATCAAAAGCCCCAAATGATCCATGATTGAGAAGGGTTTCTTGCACTAGTTCCTCTTTTCTAAACCCTTAGCCCTAAGCTCTAAGCCTATTTCACAAATTTTATGATTGAGAAGGGATAATTGCAGTAATTCCTCTTTCCTAAACCCTAAGCCTTAAGCCTTTTTCAAAAATTTTACGATTGAGAAGGGATTCTTGCAATAGTTCCTGTTTCCTAAACCTTAACCCCTAAGCCTTTTTCCACAATTTTTCAAGTATTTCACCAGGTATTTACAATCCTCTAATATTGGGATCGTATTATGTTTTGTTTGTTACTTTCGCTGTGTGGTTTGCATTTCTATATCGTGTTTGATTTATTATGGCAACTCGTAAAGATTATTCTCTTCAAGCTATTAATGTGCAATTGGATGGTAAAATTATTCCTACTATAGTTATGTTATGAAAAGCTTTCTTCGTGGAATATGGATGTGAGGTTATATTTCAAGTGCTAAGGCAAAACCAATTTACACTAAAGTCAAAAATTATGTTTCTACTTTAGAGGCACAGGAAGTTAATAACTCTAAAATTATCACTTGGATAAATAATTCTGTCACACGCTCGATTGACGCTCAATTGGAAAAATATGATACTGCAAAGGAGGTATGGGATCACTTATCTTAATTGTATACACAGTCTATTTTTGCTAAACAGTATCAACTTGAGACAGATATTCATGCATTGAAGCAAAATCACATAAGCATTCAGGACTTTTATTCTGCCATGACAACCCTATGGGATCAACTTGCCTTGATTGAGCTTGCAGAATTGAATGCTTTTACACCATATATTGTTCGTAGGGAATCACAACGTTTGGTTCAATTTCTTATGGCCTTGCGTAATGATTTTGAAAGTTTGCATCGTTCAATTTTGTATCATAACCCTCTGCCTTCTGTTGATGATATTGTTAATGAATTATTAGGAGAGGAAATTAGACTTCAGACTGATGATAATCACAAGACCAGTCCTTCCTCTACTTCATCTAATTTTGCAACTTCAACATGTTAGTATGCTTTTGATAAGTGTGTTTACTGCAAACAGAATAATTATTAGAAATCTTAGTATGCTTTTGTTGCTAAATAAAGCTAGATGTTAACAACAATCTTTACAACAACATGATACATAACAACAACAATCTCACCCTTCTCAGCAATTTCACCTCAATAGTAGCAACAATTTCGCTCACAATAGTTTCATTCGGCACAATTAGATGATAATATTGTTGCACCATCATTAGATCAATATTTTCTCGATCAGTTTCAAAAGTTCCTTTCTTCCCAACCGCAAGCCAACATAGCCTTGCAATCTCAAGGTACATCATCACCAAATATATCTTCAGATAAATTGATCATTAATTCAGGTGATACTAATCATATGTTATAGCATTTGCCTTCTTTTTGTTTCGTTATCACCTAACTCATCCATGTCAATTGTAACTACTAACAGTGATTCAGTTCCATTATCTAGTATTGGTACCATTGTCACACCATCTTTGTCTTTGTATGATGTTTACTACATACTTGGTATTACTATGAATCTTGCTTCTGTTGGAAAAATCTGTGATTTTGGATATAATGTGTGTTTCTCTCTATTTGAATGTTTTGTACAAGACCGCACATCTCAGAAGGTGATTGGGATAGGTCGTAGGCAAGGAAGACTCTATGTCTTGAATCCGTTCAAGCAATCAATAGTTACAACCTCTAGTGTCGATTTATCTTTGTTTCGCTTGTCCTCTTCTTCTTTAACTTTTTATTTGTGGCACTGTCATTTAGGTCATGTGTCTGCATCTCGTTTAAAGTTTTTAGCATCTACTAGAGTCTTAGGTACTTTGGATAGTCATGATATTTCTGAATTTGTTGTAAACTAGCAAAATTTTTTGCTTTACCTTTTAACAAAAGTATTTCTTCTTCTCCTGCTCCTTTTGATCTTGTGCATTCTAATGTGTAGAGACCTTCTCCGGTATCAAGCAAAGGAAGTTCTAGATATTATGTCTCTTTTATTGATGATTTTAGTCGTTCCACTTGGATCTATCGTATGAAACGTTGGTCTTATTATCTCATGAATTTCAAAAATTTTAATGCTTTTGTAAAACACTCTACTACCATAACAACATTTCGTTGTGACTTGGGGGTGAGTACAATTTTAATTATTTTACCACTTGTCTATAAAGGAACTATACATCAAACCTCTTGCATTAACACTCGTCAACAAAATGGCATTGCTAAAAGAAAACATTGTCATCTTGTTAAGACTGAAACACCATTCTTTTTATCTACTGATGTTCTTATTGTCTTTTGGGGGCAGATATTCTTACAGTAACTCATGTTGTGGATCGAATCGCGACTTCATATAATTCTGGTTAGTTTCCGTTTGAAAAATTGTATGGCCATGCACTTGATTACTCTATTTTGCGTGTTTTTTAATGTACCTGTTTTCTTTTAAAACCACATGTTGAACGTACTAACTTGTCAGCTAAGTCTACTTTTTGTGTCTTTTTGGGATATGGTCTTAGACAAAAGAGATATCATTCCTTCGATCCAGATAGTCAAAAATTGTATGTCTCACGTCATGTGTTTTTAGAACATATTCCATTATTTTCTATTCCGGCTAACTCAAATTTTTTACCACATCTGATGTCATTAAAATTGATCCTTTTGATATTGATAACACTACACCTACTTCCATACCAACTCCAGAACCTATCTTCACACCAACTACAAACATCGCACCAGAGGTTTTACCTGTTCATGTGATATGACCCCAATAAGGCTTACATAGCATTGGACCAATGCCTAGGCCCATTCTTTTTTAATTTCTTTTTATGTTATTTTTAATTAAATAAATGATGATCTAATTTTGTTGTTTGTTAATTGTAGCTACTTTTCCAAACTCCCCAATTGGTATTGGGCCTGCGACCCAAATTCATTCATGCTAGTAGCCAACATTTTTCAGAAGCGGCATCAATTGGGCCTGCACGTAGCAGCCCAATTACATCAAGCAAAGTCTTCAATCTTCTATTACAGCCACGTGTCCATACCCTTTTCAACATCTTAAATATTGGGTCTGTATTGACATCACCAAGCCAGCATCACGCATTTAACGCTCTTTGTTTATGTGGGCATCATCTGTTACGTGCAGCCCAATATTTTTGGCACCACACCTCCAATGACTTAGCATAATCAGCATGTGTATTTCGAGCCATCAAATTAAGTCCAGGCCAAATGCTTATTGGAGGAATGCGAGCTACACATCACAAGCGTTGTTCAGTTAGGGTTTTTCACCTCTGTGTCGCGCTTTCTCTTGAAGCACCGTTAGGGTTCTCCTCTCATGCGTGCCAACCAAAGTCTGCATCCTACCCATAGTTGCTTGGCTCCTTCACTTGTTTTCACCATCTGTTAGGGTTTCCATCGTAGCCCTCATGAGAGACCCTTCTTTCTTCACTCCCTCCTTCTTTGCCGTTAGGTCTATGTTAGACGACATCTTTTTTGTTGGTTTTTCCGGTTGCCTTTTCACCTATATAAAGGCAAGCCAATCTCATGTAATAGGTAGCTGAGATGAATGTTAAAACTTGGTTGAGAACACTCCCCTTTCGTCTCTGCTCAAACCTTAAACCCTAGATTAGGTTTCACCTCGTCGGGTTTACCAATCCAGTGACAAGCCTGAGAGATTCAAGCGTTCACTTCAATAATCGATCTTCCGCTATGTTTTCCCGTCGATTCCACCGAACAATCGACGCTTTGAGCTCGTCTCTATCAAATGGAGTACATTTCTACCGATCAATGGTGCCCTTGGTCTCATCAAGTGGTATTCAAAGCCACTCGAACTTGGACCGCATTGAGATATGTTTCTTCTTTATCTCTGGTTTTTTCTTCTTAGATGTTTGCCTTCCATTTTGTTCTTGCTCTGCTTGCGTCTGATTTTTCGTGTTTTTAATTTATGCTATTGATGTTTTTCTTGCTGAAATTGATTCAAGTTTGCTTGTTCTGATTTGTCTGAATCAATACTATTATGAAATGTCTAGATTGTTGAATTTGCCGCTTCAATGCCATTCAATTAGGTTTAATTGCTTTTTCTTACCTTGCTTTCAGTTTTATAAGCTCAATTTTGTCTTAGTTTGTGTAGTTGCTTTTACTGTCATGAATTCCGTAGACATAGTACCTCTTTTTTTTTCTTTTGCTGTTCAAGTGTGTTGTTAATTGCATCTGTTCAGTTCATTGACTGTGTCTAGCTTCCTCTGTGTTTTGTTGAGTTCTTTAATTGCTAGTAGATCAATAGCAATTTTCTGCAGTGCATTTTCCACTGATCCGTGCTCTTCATGTTTTATTGATGCTTTTCAGTGCTGCTCCAGTTTCATTTTTCATGTTTTCACTACTTCGTCTTTGATTCTATTCAGTTTTGGTGTTTCTTTTTGCACCTACGTTTGTCAGTTTTCTAGTTGCATCTAGTGTTGTTCTGGATATTCAATTTCTGGCCAATGATTGTTGCTGATCAAACTGTATCTCAGTTATTGAAATCTGATTGTGTTCAGAGTTTTGATGAGGTTTTGGTTTAGCTGAAAGCATAGGCACTTGTTTATTGCATTATTCTATGCCTTCACAGATGCTTAAATTTTTGTTTTGTGCCAAATTGTTGCCTATGGATTAGTATCCTTGATTGAGTTGACTGCTGCATCAGTATATTTGAGCATTCACGGGTTTCATGTTCTTTCTGCAATTCGGATTTGCTTTGATCAATTCATATCCAGATTTTGAAACTATTGATTGGTCTCTGGCTATTTTAATCTAATTTCCAAACTGCATTCGTGTCTTTTTGCTTTGAGTGCCAGTACTTGTGTTTATCTTTCTTTCTAGTACTAGTTTAGTATCTATATGTCTACTTGGCCATGTGTGTGTTTAGCCTTTGCGTGAAACAATACTACTCTGGTTGAATAGTTGCATATGAATTCTTCATAATCTGTTGCGTTAAATCAATTGTTCTAGTGATGTTTCTAATTTGTTCATTGAACTGAGGCATGTTGAGTCAGTTTTTTATTTCTCCTTATGGCTTGATAACATTGTGGAGTGAACATTAGATTCACAGTGACACATTACGTTTATGCAATATCAGTTGCCTTGAACCAACAATTTTTTTTCTTTTCTGTTTCAATCAGTTTACGTTTTATCACATACATAGTGTGGCTATTTTATTCAGATGCACTGCCTGTGTTGTGATGCCTTGCATTGTGTTAGATTCAGCTGATGCTAAGTTGCGCTGACTACAATGCCTGCTAATATTCTGGTTGTATTTTGTTGCATCATAATATTAGTTCTCATTACTTGAATTTGCCTTTGATTTTTTGTTCTGCACTAGCTGAGTCTATTTTGTTGTCATGTATGTTTATGTTTGAATATTTTTTAGTTGGATCACTTGTTCTCTGTCATATGTGTTGATTACTGAATTGGAAGTAGCCCGTTGAAATTGTTGTGTGTTGTTGATTAAGATCTTTGAGAGTTAAAAGCAAGAAAGAAGTCCATTGACAATGAAATCTGATGAAAAAAAATACAATAAAAAAATAAAAAGTACATGCAAAGCAATTATGGTCTGCAATGTGACATTTTGATTCACTGATTTGAGTAAACAGCGTACAATTCCATAACATATTTGCTACTTTCCTCTTCAATTTTCATTTGCATATGCTTTTGATTCAATTTCTTTTGAGTCTTGTTTGATTTTAGTTTTTTCATCTTACTCTAGATATATTCCTTAGGTTCCTTTTTGTGTGCCTTCTTTCTTTGTGAGCTTGTTTTCTTGCTTGTCTTGCTTGCTTATTCCATTGAGTTTGTCATTTAATCTTTCAATTGATGTTGTCCCATTCTTTCATTTGAGCTTTTATTGATTTTTTTTCCTTTCTATTCTTAAGTGGATGCCCTTGCTTTTCTTGAATTTTATTTGCTCTGGACACTCACTATTGTTTGCTAGCCCTTATAGGTGCAATTTCATCTTGAAGGTTGAGTTCTTGTGAGTGACTCAGCTGTGAGAGTACACTGCCGAGAGGAAACAGGTGTGAGTGAGACTTTTGGAGCACTACCGTGACATTGGAAGGAGTGTACCACGAGAGATTTTCTAGGTGTGAGTTGGGACACATTTACACACTGGATTGAGAGGGAAAATAGCTAGCACACTACAGCTAGAAGCATAGTTCTTTTTGTATTACTTATGTTTTCGATATCACGGAATTGTGGTGTAATTATTTTTTTCTTATTTCAGTTTTTGTTTTATTTGGCTTAGGTGGGAAAATGCTTTAGAGCAATCCCATCCTTAGCATTTAATTGTAATAGTTTTTAAACGTGTAGTGTGAGATTCAAGGGTTCCAAAGGCCACTTGAATTTTCACTTAGGATTTTCGTCTAGTTTATGTTTTCAGTTTTTATGTTTTCAGTCTTTATGTTTTCAATGTCCAGATTTTGTGTGATTTGTATGATTGCTTCTTTGTTTTAGGTCACCGTGATATCTAGGTGCACTGTGTTTAACACTTAGTTGACCTTATTTTGGTCTTTAGGTTTTTAATTTATTCACACTGTTTTCACACAATTTGTCTTGCTTTGAATTTTTCTTGAGAATTTTTGTGAAAGAATTTTAGAGATCTCTGGCTAGGAAAGGTTTGGTTCCTAAGCTTGTCCATGAGACTCACCTCCCTTTCCTGGGAGTATCTCTAGAAATCTTTTCCACTATTTTCTCTTTAGAAATTCATCAACTTCTTTGTGAAAAAAAATTGTTATTTTGCCAAAAGTGTTTTAAAATGAGTTTTTCTTTTTCTAGCCATATGCATATAGATAGGCATACTAGTGTGCATTTAGGTAGTCATAGTAGTCATGAGTTGCATCATATCATTCATAGTGACATTCCATTATTTGGGGAAGATATAGGACCAATATCATTTAGAGATTGGATGTGGGATACTGAGAAATTGGTGCAACCAATGTTTAGTAAATATAGTCACATAAACATTCTTAGGCATGCTACTTTTAGGTTTGTAGGACATGTATATGAGTGGTGGAAAGAGAGGGAGTATAGAGTGAAAAAGGGGAGAACATCATGCATCAATACATTTTATGAATTAAAAACATGCATGTGGAAACATTTCATTCCCCCTTCATTTAGGATCATTAAAGCGCAGCAAGCTAGGATAGAAGACTTCATTGACATTGGGGATGCATTCATCCAAAACATCACTAAGTTTTCTAGATTAGAAAAAGATTTTAAGCACAATTTAGACTTGCTCTTGAGTGAACAAAGAAAGAGATAAAAATACAAGAGAGAGCAAGCTAAAGAAGAGCTTGAGAAGCTTTGTGCTAAAAGAGAACAAGAGGAAAAAGCGATAAAAGAGAGAAAGAAAAGAGATGAGGAAGAAAAGTCCAAGGAGGAGAGTCTAAGAAAAGCAAAAGAAGAGAATGAGAGAAAATACTTAGAGGAAAAAGAGAAAATAAAACAAGAAAGTGAGCTTGAAATACAATCACCAATGGTAGAGTTAAAGATCATTTCAAAAGCGAAAAGGGAACTCATTGTTAAGGATTTAGTGATCAATCTTTCACCAATTCCTTCCATTAAGTTCCAATTTTCAAAAGGAGTTCTCCCATCTTTAAACTCTATTCACTTTATCATTAAATCTTTTAAGTTGTTTTTCTCTCCAATATTTTGTTCCCCATCTCATTCCCTTATTTCATCCTCTTCCACATCTTGTGCAAACACACACTTTGACTCTAAAATTCTTTTCAAATATCATCTTAGTCAAAGTGCAAGCCATTGTTTTAGTGAAGTGGGCCTAATACCAAGTTTTTCAAAATTTATAAGCCCATTTTCACATATTCCCCAATCAATTTTACTGCATGGTTATTATGATTTTAATTCAATTTTATTTGATGACTACTGCAGATTTGTTTTTGATCCTGGTGGAATTCTAACTTTCGTTGTTGTGGGCCTTTAATAACCCTCTAGATCTGAGGACAAATCCTCTTCAAGAGGGAGGGAATGATGTGACCTTAATAAGGCTTATAGCATTGGGCCAACGCCTAAGCCCACTCCTTTTTAATTTCTTTTTCTGTTATTTTTAATTAAATAAATTATGATCTAATTTGGTTGTTTGTTAATTGTAGCTACTTTTCCAAACTCCCCAATTGGTATTGGGCCTGCGACCCAAATTCATTCACGCTAGCAGCCAACATTTTTCAGAAGCGGCGTTAATTGGGCCTGCACGTAGCAGCCCAATTACATCAAGCAAAGTCTCCAATCTTCTATTACAGCCACGCGTCCAGACCCTTTTCAACATCTTTAATATTGGGCCTGTATTGACATCACCAAGCCAACATCATGCATTTAACGCTCTTTGTTTATGTGGGCGTCCATCTGTTACGTGCAGCCCAATATTTTTGGCACCACACCTCCAATGACTTAGCATAATCAGCATGTGTATTTCGAGCCATCAAATTAAGTCCAGCCCATATGCTTATTGGAGGAATGCGAGCCACACATCACAAGCGTTGTTCAGTTAGGGTTTTTCACCTCTGTGTCGCGCTTTCTCTTGCACAATTAGGGTTCTCCTCTCATGTGTGCCAACCAAAGTCTGCATCCTACCCATAGTCGCTTGGCTCCTTCACGTGTTTTCACCATCTGTTAGGGTTTTCGTCGTAGTCCTCACGAGAGACCCTTCTTTCTTCAGTCCCTCCTTCTTTGTCGTTAGGTCTATGTTAGATGGCATCTTTTCTGTTGGCTTTTCTGGTTGCCTTTTCACCTATATAAAGGCAAGCCAATCTCATGTAATAGGTAGCTGAGATGAATGTTAAAACTTGGTTGACAACACTCCCCTTTCGTCTTTGCTCCAACTCTAAACCCTAGATTAGGTTTCACCTCGTCGGGTTTACAAATCTAGTGAGAAGCCTGAGAGATTCGAGCGTTCACTTCAATAACCGATCTTCTGCTGCGTTTTCCCGTCGATTCCACCGAACAATTGACGTTTGGAGGTCATTTCTGTTGAACGGAGTACATTTTTGCCGATCAACGGTGTCGTCGGTCTCATCACATTCCCTTACTATGCTTGCTCAATCATCTCCTAAGGTTGTGGCTCCTCTTCCACCTGTTCGACCCAATCGTAATCGTAAATCTACTCAACTCCCGGATTTTGTTTATTCCTCTTATTCTAGTTCATTTGTTGCTTTTATTGCCTCTATTCACCGTCTTCATGAGCCTTCATCCAATATAGAGGTTGTTTATAATCCACTTTGACATAATGCTATAGTTGAGGAACTTACTACTCTACATCAGACTTATACATGGGATCTAGTTTCATAGCCACCAAGAAAACGTCCTATTGGATCTCGTTGGGTATATAAAATCAAGACAAAGTCAAACAACTTAGTTGAAAGGTATAAAGCTAGACTTGTTGCTAAAGGATATACCCAAGTGTATGGCATGGATTATGAGGAAACATTTGCTCATATGTCAAAGATGACTACTATTTGTACCTTGATAGTTGTTACTTCTAGTTTTCAATGGAAGATTTTTCAAATGGATGTGAAGAATTCTTTTTTGAGTAGGGATCTACATGAGGAAGTCTACATGATTCCACCACTAGGTGTCTCTTACAAATCTGGTGAAGTTTTGAAACTTCAAAAAGCCCTCTATGGTATTAAACAACCACCTCGTGCTTGGTTTCAAAAGTTTTCTACATTAATTGTCTCTCTAGGTTTTGTTGTAGTCATCATGATTCTGTATTATTTGTCAAGAAAACCAATACAGGACGTATTTTGTTATCCTTATATGTTGATGATATGATTATTACTAGTGATGATTTTGATGGAATTGCATCTTTAAAAACTGCATTATCCCATCGTTTTTCTATGAAAGATTTGGGTGTATTGTGTTACATTTTAGGAAATGAGGTTGTTTCTTACTCCAAAGGTTATCTTTTGTCTTAGTCCAAGTATATAGATGACCTTTTTTAGCATGCTCGACTTACTAACAACAAGATTGTTGATACTTGAGACAAGTATATGATATTCATCATCAGATGGTGTTCCTTTGATTAATTCTACTTTATATTGAACTACTGTTGGGATTCTGGTTTATCTTATTGTGACTCGTCCAAACATTGCACATGTTGTTCATGTTGTTAATTAATTTGTTTAAGCTCCCACAACAGTTCATTGGGGTGTTGTTCTTTGTATTCTCAAGTATTTTTGAGACACTCAATTCAAGTCTCCTTTTGCTTTCTTCTACGTCATCTTTAGACTTGCGTGCCTATTGTGATGTGGATTGGAATAATGATCTTAATGATTGGAAATCCATTACTGGGTGGTGCATGTTTCTTGGTGATTCACTTATATCATGGAAGAGTAAGAAACAAGAAGTTACATTTCGATCGTTTATAAAAGTCATCACACCATGGCTTTGACTACCTGTGAGATTATTTGGTTGTGCTGGTTACTTGAAGATATGGGTATCTATTTGAAAGATCCTACGCCTCTACATTATGACAATAAAAGTGTTATTTATATTGTTCGTAACTCTGTTTTTCATGAGCGAACCAAGCATATTGAAACAGATTGCATTTTACTCATCATCTTCAACTTGGCACTATATTTACAATTTGTTCCTTCGGCTTTACAAATTACATATATATTTACAAAGGTCACATTCCGTTTTACGCTTTCGTTTTTTATTTGACAAACTCTCAATGCTTTGTGTATATATATCACACCTCTTGTAACATTTTATAGAGACTTAATAATACACGATCATCTTTTTCATATATTTCTTTGTGTTCTACCGGAACTACATCATTAGGGTTCAGAGCATGGAAGAGGACCAAATGGAGAGAGTGGTGATGTTGGCTCTCGGAGCATGAGAGCATGTTTGTCACACAGTGTGATGAGAAGAGTGCATGCATGCATGTGCTTCCATTATTTTTCAAAGAATAATTTCTACTGCAGCTTCATTTCAATAAATAAATGCATTAAACAATGTTGTCTTTTTATTCCACGGTCGTGCATATAATTAATGCCACGAGTTCTTTCTATTTATGAGTGCCAGATTAATAAAGACATAATAATGGGTAGCCTTGACCATTGAATTAACGTTGCCGCTTCACACATATAATAAGACATTGTTTTTTTCTTTGGTGTTTTCTAATCAAACATTGTTCTTTTATGTTAACCAGGGTGTGTTCTCTTTCATTTGTGGACTCTTAAACAAATAATATGGCGCTTCACTTCGTGTTGGTAAGTTGTAAGGAGAGTTACAAAATGGCATTGCAGAACTAACGGGAGCACATTACAACCCTGTGAAAGTGCCTGCACTATTCCGGATTAGCTTATCCAGAAACCATAATTGAGTTTCAGATTAAGCAATTCAAAATATACTTCAAAATCTAGTAATTTATTTTGGATTACTTA
>Ga0099823_1004219_pt1 | contig 13952 bp, 10 predicted proteins | sample CowpearedBW_FD_76831 | JGI IMG/M metagenome (GOLD analysis project Ga0099823, IMG submission 76831) | Root nodule microbial communities of legume samples collected from California, USA - Cow pea red BW | ecosystem: Host-associated > Plants > Roots > Nodule | place: USA: California | collected...
AAAAAAAAATAAAAAAAAAAAAAAAAAAAAAAAATAAAAAAAAAAAAAAAAAAAAAAAAAAGAGAAAAAGGTAAAGGGAAGCGTCACGATCACAAACACCAACATCAACATTGTTTGTTTCACACCTCTTTCGCTTCACCTTCCAGGTACGTTGGTAAACGCTAACGTCGTCAACATTTCGTTTCCTCTTCGTCTTTCGAACTTTCTAGAACTGGCCCACCAAAACTTCCATAGCAAGGAGACAATTGTACGGACACCCAACTTAAGAACTCACAAATTAGCGTGGCATTTCAACCACTACCTTGTTTTCTTCCTATCTTCTACACCATAGTCTCAATTCTATTATAAAATATGTCACAACAATACTCTACTTCTTCATATTTTATTCATAACAAAACAAATTAAATGTATTAATTAACTAAATTGAACTTTTGTCCAATTTTATTATTTTCTTAAAAAATTGCGTTTTTACTTGTATATGATAATGAAGTGAAATAAATAAAACTTGTTAAATATAATATTTAATTGTATAAGCGCGTGAATGAAAAGTCCACTAGAATTCAAGCATATAGTAATACGCGTAACTTAAGAAATTACTGTTTGAAAGGAATAAAAGAGAAACATAACAAAATGACAACAAATATTCTAAGATTGGAAATTGTTATATTCTTCTTTCTTTCTCATTTTAACTTTTTTTATCTCATTGCTGATGGAATTTTTTCTATTTTATTTATCAAACATGAAAACTTGAAATAGAAGAAAAATAGAATAAACGCTTGAAATATTATTTTAAAAATAATTTTAATTAAAATTAAATGAGGACATATCTTTGTCCTCAATTTTCTCTTTCGTCGAAACACGAGACACGTCGTCAGATAATAGAGAGAAAAAGGAAAAAGTTAATGAAACAGAAAAAAGTAAATTCTTTTCCTACGAGGCTTCACTACTGAAAAGTTATCGTCAGACAGCAAAAATTGAAGTTGTACGGAACGGGGGAATATTCTAGAGCCTAAGAAAATCTTTTGGAATTCCAACCCTAATATTTATAATATAACCGTCAATTTGTGATAGAAGACAAAATAAATGAAAGAAAAATTGATACATAAATTTATTAAATACTATGGAAAAAAATATTAAATTGAAATATAAATATAATTGGTCTAATATTATTATTAATAAATAAATAATATATAAATAAAAAACAATTGTAGGGTCCACTAAGATTCATAATCACCGGTCGACATCGACAAGGAGTGAGCAGCACAAAGGAATGATAACCTAGTGGTTTTTCCAATTCCTCACGCGCCTCCTTTGAAAGTCACATCTACTCGCGCTGTTTTCGCGAAACGTGTGTAACCAAAAAACTTCTCAGGTACGCTTAGAGATTCATGCGCGAGTACAAAGATCGTTGAACGTGAGAGTGTGGGTAAACCTTTTCCGCTACGTGTGGAGTTTGGTTTTTACGTAATTATAATTATTATAAAAGAAAATAAAATAAAATAAATACGGAATATTTGTTATACTTTAGCCAATAATCCAGCAAAGGATATCATTTTTATAAGTACTTGTATTATTTTTAAATAATCTCTTTACTTTTATTCATATAGACTTTTGTAATTCCTCAATTAAAATTAGCTGCCTAACCTTTTAACTTCTAAAAAGGTTATTTAATAGTCATATTTATTTCATCAAATTATTTTAATAATCATATTTATTTAATATAAACAAATAAAAATATTATACCGGAATTATTTTTCCGGTAAACTAAATTTGGATAGAGAATGTTTTCTGCTCAAAGTTATGGTTATTAAAAAAAACAATCTACATACGCAACAGTCATACATGAAATAGATTTTTTCTATTCTCATTGCAATTTTAGTATTCAGGGACGATAAATGATTAATGATAAATGATTAATAACATTTACTCTTCAATTTGATCACATTTAATATTTTTCCTGAAATGATTAATGTAGAAAACTGTGTAATGAATTCATTTACTAATTTCTTCAATGATAATAAATACAAAAAAACTATAGCATTGATTAACAATATAAATATTATGTTATATTATCTATTTCTTTACTTGTAATTTTAGAAATTTTTATTTTTTACTATTTCTATTACCTTTTAAACTGGCACTCTATTCCAAACATAGTTATATATTAGTACTCTTTCAAAACCAAACAAAAAAATTAAACTCTGCTGCTGTTTATTCTGAACATATAATAATTATTATTATCAAGTACATTTATATTTTCCTTTAAATACACCCTAGTCTAGTCAGTTTCCTGTGAAAGAATAAATAAAATAGAAGGAAGAAAAGAAATTGAACTATCATGAAAGAATGAGTTTCAATGTTGGAAACTATTTTTTTTTTAATTATTAATCTTATTTTCTTTTATTTGTAATTTGTTATTTCAGATTTTACCAGCTGCAAGCAGTTTTTAATTTGCAGAAAATAGTTGTTATTGAAAGAAATGGGAGAATTTTGAAATTTGTCAATTGGTTTTCTCTCTTTCTTCCTTGCTTCTATGTTTCCATACCAAACGGTTACCTTCCCCGCAATGCAGTTCAGTACTTAAAGGAATCACTTGACAAGCCATTTTCCATAAAACTCGCAAACGACACTGCCAAACCTCCCTCACCTGCAACAATGTCTGGCCGCGGCTCTAAGCAATCGGATTTCAACCGTCCGCCGCAATCCGCGGCTTCTTCTTCCGCTGCCGGAGGCCGAGGCCGAGGCCGTGGTCGCGGCCGCGGCGCACATTCCGCGCCGTCTCCTCCGACTCAAACATCGCACCCTCCTTCATACGCTGCTTCTCCGGCCCCGCCCACCGCCGCTCCTCCCCGAGCGGTGGCGCCTGTCCCTGCATCAACGGGGCCGGGTCCATCCCGCCCCCCGCCGGTTCAATCCTCGCCGGCGCCAGTTTCTGGATCGCCAGCGGTTGCTACAACAACGTCGCCGTCTCCGGCGGTTGAAGCAGTTACTTCGGCGCTCGAGAAGCAACTGTCATTGGCGCCGTCGGCACCGTCGTCGTCGAAGGCTGTGAGATTCCCGGACCGGCCAGGAATAGGAAGAGCGGGAAAGAAGATCCAAGTGCGAGCCAATCATTTTCAAGTCCAAGTTGCGATGTTGGACATTTATCACTACGATGTTAGTTAATTGAATCGTATTTGTTCTGTTCTGCTTTAGTCGCTGCATGTTAGTGTTTTTTGTTGCTTATGCGGTTGAGAGTGAAGTGAGATGTGTGTCTGAGTGAGTTCATTGTGTGATTAGGTAGCGATCTCTCCTGAGATTACTTCGAAAAAGATCTCCAGAGATATTATTAATTTGTTGGTTCGAGCACACCGTGAATCGATTCTGGGAAATCGCATGCCCGCGTATGACGGACGGAAGAGTCTTTTCACCGCTGGACCTTTGCCTTTTGAAGTTAAGGAATTTAAGGTCAAGCTGGGAGATAACGATGAACCAGGGTCTTCTGCCACTCCTACTTCTGATAGGTTTTTTTTTTTTTTAATTATTTTATGTGTAATAATTTCTTATTGTTTACATGTATTTAAATGTAAATATATTTTTAAGATTTCATTGACTAATGGTCAGTTTTGTTTCTGAATGCATAGGAAAAAGCGTGAACGTGAGTTTAGGGTCACAATACGATTTGCTTCGAAGACCGACCTTCATCATCTGACTCAGTTTCTTGCTCGCCGGCAGTTGGACTGCCCACAGGAAACGATTCAGGCTCTTGATGTTGTACTCCGGGCTACACCTTCTGAGAAGTTGTTTTTTTATTTTGTGTTGTTTGAATTTTGATTTGAAACATTCTGTGTTCTCTTTTACTGATTTGTTTGTTTTTTAAAATATAGGTTTGATGTGGTTGGGAGATCCTTTTTTTCTCCCGCATTGGGACCAAAAGGACCTTTGGGTAATGGGACTGAATATTGGCGGGGGTATTACCAGAGTCTCCGCCCAACTCAGATGGGCCTGTCTCTTAATATTGGTTGGTTTAACTTTTCAATGCTGGTTAAGTTATGAGTGTCTTGAATAACACAGTCTTTGACAACTGATTATTTTTGCGCTGCAGATGTGTCAGCCAGGGCGTTTTATGAGCCCATTCCTGTCCTTGACTTTATTTCTAAGAATTTTAGACTCGATCTTCGCAGGCCTTTGCATGATCAGGACCGAGTTAAGGTATTGTTCTGGAAATTTGTGTGGTTCTTTGTTCTTATTGACTTACATTTTGCTCATAAATGCATAGCAATGATTTTTTTTCTGTTGTGCTCGTAGATTGTGTGGTTCTTTATTCGTATTGAGCTATATTTTGCTTTTGAATACATACTAATGATCTTTTCGTTTGTGCTGAGAGTAAAGATCTGTTACCAAATTTTTCCTGAGATCGTTTGATTGATTTTCAGTCCGGGCATGTTGAAATGTATATAATTAATTTAGAAATCATGTATGTCTTTTGGTTCTTAATATACAGATTAAGAAAGCTTTGAGAGGAGTCAAGGTCCAAGTTAATCATGGACAGAATATTAGGCGTTACAAAGTTAGTGGACTTTCCAAAGAACCCCTCAGAGCCTTAATGTAAGGAACTTTTGCTTTGGTTTCATTTTAATTGTTGTTTTTCATTTACATTTTAATCATATTCTCATTTAGTCCGCTCATGAGTTAGCTTACAAAACTGTTCTCTGTTTTTATATATAAAGTGCGCAATCTCAGTATGAATAATCCAAGTGTTTGATTTTGTTATTTGTATGTTTTAGGTTTACTGATGACAATGGAACAAAAAAATCCGTTCCTCAGTATTTTCAAGAGAAATATAATATTTCATTACAGTATACCCAGCTTTCTGCTCTTCAAGCTGGTAGTGACACCAAGCCAATTTTTTTGCCAATGGAGGTTTCTCTCTGCATTACTCCATCTTTATACGAGTGTATATATTATGTATGAATATTTTTGCTGAGACTTAACATTGGTTCAATGTACTTGTTTTATATATTGTAGCTTTGTGAAATTGTGGCTGGACAGAGATATACCAAAAAATTAAATGAGGATCAAGTAACCGCCCTTTTAAGGGCAACATGCCAGCGTCCTCGTGATAGGGAGGATTCCATCAGACAGGTACCTGCATCGTTATGAATTGGCATGTGTTGCTTCTTTAGTTCTTTACTCGTGGTAATTTTTTTTTCCTGTTTTGACAGATTGTGAGGCAGAGCAAGTTCAGTACGGACAAATTTGCCCAGCACTTTCAAATTAAAGTCAGGGAGGATCCGGCATTGCTTGAAGCTCGTGTTTTACCTCCCCCTATGGTATGATATGATTATACTTGACACGTTTTGGCCAATTCTTTTGTTTAGAATATCTGATTTTATTTTTGTTTCTGCAGCTTAAATACCATGGATCGGGTGGTGAATCACAGGTTCAGCCAAGGATGGGTCAATGGAATATGATTAATAAGGTAAATCTGTGAATAATTTCGTGTTTGGTGGTCATTAATACGTGTGAGTAATGTGGTTTAATTCGGTGCTGTTTGTATGATTGATTACAATGTTCCATAGCCTAGTACCTTTTTGTATCTCATTCTTCATCATCATTTGTTATTTTTCCGGTGGAAGTTGTGTTATCATGTACCTTAGATATGGTTAATATTATACATTGTTCAAGTATACACAGGGAATTATAAAGTAAATTTAATGTCTAAGTATTGTATTCCAAGTAATATTATGATAATTTACTACACCATAAAAAAAAGATGTAACCACTTGTAATATTTTGTAGAAAATGATTGCTGGTGGCACTGTTGAACACTGGACTTGCCTAAACCTATCTGGAAGAATACACAGGGATCTGCCATATCAACTTTGTCAGAATTTGGCTGAAATGTGTAACAGCAAGGGAATGGTAAGGTAGCTTGTACAGTTTGCTATTGAGATTATCTAATGGATAGATTGTTGAGTATTTTTTATTTGAACTGATTTTTATGCCAGCGGTTCAAAGAAAGTCCTGTAGTGCCTATAACATCATCTCCAAGTGGTCAAATAGAGAATGCTCTTATGAACCTGCATAAGCAGTGCAAACAGGCGAACGTAGGGCTCCAACTCTTAATAATAATTTTACCTGACATCAAGGGTTCTTATGGTGAGTGATTTCTATTATCAAATATTGTACTCTTAATGTGGCTCTATCATGTGTAATCATTTCGTTCTGACAGGGAAAATAAAGCGCATTTGTGAAACAGAATTAGGAATAGTATCTCAGTGTTGTCAGCCCAAGCAAGTGGTCAAAATGAACAAGCAATATCTTGAAAATCTGGCCCTCAAGATAAATGTGAAGGTTGAAGTTATTCACTTAAAAACCTTGTTTGAGTTGATCATATTGTTGCTTAAGCTAGACAATATATATGTTTCTGTGAACCTTTTGTTTCTTTTAAATTGTAAACGTGTCTTTGTTGACTTTATATAGGTGGGAGGAACGAATACGATATTGAATGATGCATTTGCTAATAGAATACCTCATGTATCCGATGTACCGACTATAATATTTGGTGCAGATGTTACGCATCCCCAGCCTGGAGAGGACAGTAGTCCTTCCATTGCTGCAGTAAGCTCTCTTTTTCTGTCTTATTTGATTTGTAGATGCATTACTGGGTGACGATTTTATTGTGTTTAATTGCTCAATGGTGTAGGTGGTGGCATCCATGGATTGGCCTTTCGTAACAAGGTACAAAGGAGTTGTGTCTGCTCAGAAACATCGGGAAGAAATTATACAAGATCTTTTTATTCAGGATCCGGCCGGGGGAAATGCACATTCAGGAATTATCAGGTATTGTTGATTGTCGCTGTGGCCACTTTTGTATAGCCAACCCAATTATTATTATTTTTACTCTTTTTCAGGGAGTTGTTTCGAGCTTTTCGGCTTTCAACTCGTCGTAAACCGGAGAGAATTATATTCTACAGGTTGGGTTTGATTGAACATAATGGGACATTTGTGCTATTAGGCTCTTATTGTGTATGTAATTCCTTTTTCAAATTGTTCTCGACAGAGATGGGGTCAGCGAAGGACAGTTCAATCAAGTGCTTCTTTATGAGATGGATGCCATTAGACGGGTATGTTGGATATGGGTGATGTTTTTGAAGAGAGGATAAGCAACATGTTTTATAACATCCACGTCAAATTGCACACTCAAAGGAAACTCTTGAGCAATACTCTTTTTGTGTGTATGCCTAACGTGGTTGTTGGAGATTTATTCCATCCTTATTAATTGCGAGTTTGATACATCTTGTTTCAGGCATGTAACTCTCTAGAAGCGGATTACTTACCCCCGGTTACTTTTGTGGTGGTCCAGAAGAGGCACCACACTCGTTTGTTCCCTATGGATCACGGAGGTCGTGATTCTACAGATAAAAGTGGAAATATAATGCCAGGTTTTATATCTCAAGTTATGTTTGGCTACATTGCAGGTTCGTTTGTTCACGCCTGAATTTGCTAATTTTGTGTACATTTTCTTACAGGGACTGTAGTTGACACAACCATATGTCATCCTCGGGAGTTTGACTTTTATCTGAATAGTCATGCTGGAATCCAAGTAATGCAGTACTCTTAAGACGCGCATTCAACTTTTGTTATTTATTTTCTAAAGGCATTTGACAAGTTATCTGCTTGGATTGTACCTTCTGAATATTGCAGGGAACAAGCAGACCAACTCATTACCACGTATTGTTCGATGAGAATAAGTTTACTGCTGACGAGTTGCAAATTTTAACCAATAATTTGTGTTATACGTAAAATTCTACTCCCATGCTATTTTTCCTATTTTGCTGTTTCTTTTGGTTTATCGTCTTGTCAAGTTTGATTGAAATTTGAATTTCTTTTTTCAGCTATGCAAGGTGTACACGATCAGTTTCAATAGGTTAGTTACATCAAATTCGTTTCCTATATCTTGACGATATTAACGTATTCACACTTTCATTCGGAGTTTTATTGTTTGCTTGCAGTTCCTCCCGCATACTATGCCCATTTGGCAGCTTTCCGTGCTCGCTATTACATTGAAGGTGACACCTCTGATGCTGGTTCTTCAACTGGAGGCAAGAGTACTACAGCCAGCTTTGAGGTAAAATTGCCCTCCGTCAAGGGTAATGTCGCCGACGTCATGTTTTTCTGTTGAAGGTGAAGGCGTTGTTTTGTAAAGATCCGTGTGGAAATCTCTGTTTCCAAATCTTTGTCTTCGTACCTTTTTTGGTGTTAACAACATTTTGGCATCTTGTGTTTTTATTCTAACATAGCAGCTCTGGTGCTCTTGAACAATTCTGATAGTAATACCCAAGTTATAAAGAAAAATCTCAGCTTCATTATTAACTATTATTTATGATTTGTTAACATTTCTTGGGAGTGCACGAATATTTCCACCTTTTCTCGTTTCAATTTATTGTAATTATTGTCATCGCAAGGGCACAACATATGTTGTGTTTTTTAGTTAGTTTCTTGTTCGCTATGATTTAATTAAATGTGTTATTGATAGTGTTTTATAATGAAGACATGAAATATTATTTTTATGTAATCAAAATGAGTAATATATCATCCTAAAATGTTATGGTAGGTCATATCTGAATACGATCAAATTAATGGTTTACTTTGCACAACAAATATATTATTGATTTCTGATTTTTGGATAATAAAAAATTAAAATATGCTCAAATTTATGATGGGTGAAGGTGAATTAACCGAAGTTGAAATGATATGTTGGGATTGCTTTTGTTCTAGTTCTTGATTTTATGTGGATGTGACGGAATATGCAAAATTGCATTATCACATCATGAGTTGTGATTTTCATTGTTAATGTAATTATTTTGAGGCTGTAGATAACTACGGGTGCGTATAATATAATCAAAGTTTTATGTTATAGATCTGGTAAAATGTGTATGTAAATTGCTGTAATTATAATTTGACTGGATACACATCTTTTGATTAATTTTTGCTAATAATAATGATGTTAATTTAGTGCTACATCCACATGATCTGCATTATTATTTTTCTAAAGAAGGCTCCTACAATTTACAATAAGCCATTTACAACAAAAACTATGTTGACCAAAAGCTTAACAACGATGATTTTTATGCAGAAATCGAGTTTGTCAAATTCCAAAAATGTGTTATAACTTGTATCTTCCTTCAATAAAAAAAACATGTTAATTTACAATACTATGTACCAGAAAAGCAAAAAAACTCGATAAACATGGCTGACAAAGAGTGACTCACATAAGCACCTGAAGCTATAAAACAGACAACCCTGTTGTGCACAAAGAAAACACAAACAAGTGACGATCAAAGTAATAACGTGTGATCTTTGCCGATTGCACCAATTATATACCGGCAAGAGAAATACAAAGCAAAAATGAATATGAAATTCCAATTCCACATGCTACAAAATTAGTGTTATGTGCATGAACAGAGCAAGCAACAATGTCCTTATCAAAGTGTAAGGTCCATCACATAAAGAAGTGCTTCCACCTAGCTCTCCTGCATCTACAAACTCACTTCTGCCCCTACCAGCTGATGCAGATACATTCACTGGCAGTGAACCTATATTAATGCATTTAAATTGTAAACCTCATTAGACTATGATGTACCCTTCAAACATATACAAATACAATGCAACACAACCTAAAGTTAAAACTTTAGAATCATCTTTTTACTTTAAATAACGTTGGACCCTTCTAGCTTTATAAAACTAATGATGACTGAAAATCTAAAACAAAATTGAAGACACCATTTTAAATAAGAGACTTATATGTTAGACCCTTTTGTTAATGATTTATTCACAAACACTAATAACGAATAATTATTTGTTTGTAGGTCTACAATTTGAGTTTTAGTAGTCTTATCCTTCGACGTAGAATCTTTACGCGTTGTTTGGTATGTGTCTACAAAGAAGTGTAGGTGAAACTTACAATCATAGTTAGTCCATCCAATGCGTTGACCAGCAACATCGTAGACAAAAATTTTGTCTTTTAATACGAGATCTGCCGCAAAAGAATCCAATGTTGTTACTACATCATAAATGATAGTTACTTGATGATGATGAATAATAATGTATAAACAAGAATATACAAAATACTAGTTCTAGTATCTCAGCCCCACAATAAGAAAGAGTACAAGGGTTTCTATTTTTGATTCTATACTATTTGTGGCCATATACCAAAAATTACTCAATATAAAATTTTTCTTTCTAAATATATACTTTAAGGTCTAACTTTGCTATTATCAACTTGTTTTATGTATCCTTATATCACAAAAAAACATGCATATAGGAACTAAAGTTTCCAAACTAGCACTATACCTCCTAGAATAGTTACACTTTGACCCGGGATTTTCTGAAAGCCAACACACCACACTGAACCCTCACCCTGCAACACACAGGTTAATTGATACCCTTGTAAGTGAGAAAACATGCATATGCAAAATAGATGCAGAATAAATATCCGAATGGTTGCTCTGAGATGTGTCGTAAATTTCCCAATGATAAAAGTTCAGTTGCAGAAATAATTATATGAAAAAGCAAGGAGTTTTCTTCTCCACACCCACCTTTACTCAAAAGGGACCAAGCAAGGTGTACAAATGATAATATTTAAACAAATATAGTAAAACTACTGTTCCAATATCGTTTAAGAGTCAAGGTAAAAGACAATTTAAATACTTCTTTCTTCTTTAATGCTTTAAGATACTTTTAAGAACAAAACTATTAAGGAATTCTACGTTCAAATACAGACAATATCTTGAATGAAGTAATCAAACATAGGGATGTTATCTCGAATAACTACAAAGGGAATTTCACAGCAGTTGCTACTGCACAATAATTTTGCTATGCCACTACAAATTATTGAATACTTACATCTATTGATATCTTTGCAAATCATGTAATCAGATATTATTTCTAAGAAAATTGAATAAAAGGAAATTAAAGCTTGAATGCTTACAATATAATTCTGTTGAATAAGATAGTCCAGTGGTCTTAAAACCAGAGATGCACCACCAGCGAAGTTCAGACTTACTTGTGGAAAAATGTCAACATTGCTGAACAAAGTATGGCCAGAGAGACAGATAAACAGTGTCAAAAAAAATTATTTTTATCCAAACATGAAAAGAAGAATGCTTGAAATCAACAAAATATATATGAACAGCTCCACTTAACCTGGAGGTGGTTATTAAGTAACACTGATTTCCCCTGGAAAGAACACTGCGTACAGATTGTGGAATAGCAGCTGTAATCTGCATCAACAATAATATTGCTGTTAATTATCGATAAATTTCTTAAAAAGAAAAAGTAATGCCACTATTGCTAATCACTTATGAAGAATCACAGCATCATCTATTATTAATCGATTGGATGAAAAGAAATTACCTAACATAACTCACCGCATTCACAAAGGTTGTATAAGCCTCTTCTGCAAGGTACGACAAGGTTGTTCCAGAATCAACAATGGTACCTCTGTTGCTTGATGTAGAAAAAACTGCAGGATCAATTTGCAAAAACTGGCCATTGACAGAGATGCTCTGCAGGTATAAATTGTAGTGAGGCCTGAAATATTTGCCAAGGAAGCAGTTACTCAAACCAGTTTTCACAACATAGTACTAACTAGTGTCCAAGATGTTATAAATTGATTTCATTTATTTGTTTTATTAGGCTCCTAAGAACAAACACAAGAAGCTCCATCAACTCATCAACTTTTTTCATCTCATACAAAAAAATCAACAGAAGTCAACACTTGACAAAAAGTTTCAATCTTCAAGTCAAACAGATAATCTAAAGGATAAATACCATGTTGAAATTTCACTGAATCCATTAAGCAGAATGTATACAGCACATGACTGAACCACAAATAAAAATTGGCATAAAGAAATTTTGAAATGTAGCATGTACTCTAACAAATAAACGTACTGCGATGGAACAAGTGGAGTATAAACTATGTTTGGCTCCACAATTTCACCAAGAACCAAGACACCTCCACCACTGTTATCTCCTTTTAAGCAATGAGAGAACACTCTTGGTGCAATTCCTTGCGATGAGAGTTGGGAAATGACAGACATGCCTTGTTGCCCGAATCCAAATATCCCATCAACTGCTCTATCAGACTTTGTTAAGTCCCCAGTCTGCTGGATGCTACAACTGTTCCACAGTAAAACATTATAAGACGATGTTTTTCAAGTTTAAACCAGCAAATTCAAAAGGGGAGATAAGGGTGGGGTGCTTTTTGAGAGGTAAAAGGTTCAATTTGACTACCATCTGACAATTTTTATAGAGATAAAATCGTCTTAACCAATGTTAACTTTTGTATGTTTAAAGAAAGAGAGAACGAAAAGGATAGTGAAAGATAGTGTCAAATGATTTTTAAAAACCTTCTGGTATCAAAATACCATTGTCCTGTTGAAACATAAGAATGCTATTTTGAGCCATTTGAGACTCACAATACAACAATAACAACAGTCTTAACCTACTACATGAGATTGGCTATTTCAAATTCATGATAGCTCACCCAAAAACTACAGATGCCGAAGAATTTGTTGTCAAGGTTCCCTCAAAAATACTAGCAAAATGCATCAAATCTGACACATAATAGCCTGATGTCCCACTGCCATCTCCATACTGGAACGTGTAAATGCACTGGTTGTTCTGACCGGAACAGCTCGCATCGGAGGACTGAACTCCGTTCCTGCACCTCCGGTCAGAACAAGAGATCAATGAAGATGTTGATGAACTCCTAGGATCAAAGTAATTGAGCTGAATCTGCAACCAAATCCAGCAAAGATGATGTTCAATCAGTATCATTCACAAATCCCAAAAGTACATTGTTATAGTCTCATTCAAACTGTGTACTAAACTGAATCAACTAACTAACAAATAAGGAACAGGGAAGTTAAATTTACTTGCAGCCCACTTGTCTGAGGACAACCATTGCAGGACCCACAACTAACCCAGAGAACATCACTCCCAGTGTCAATCTGCACATAAAATTCCCTTGGAGGAGTACCCATTTTTACCTTGGTATAGTAAAGCCTGTGGAAAAAGCCAAAAATTTTATTTTGTTTTATTTTTATTTTTCAAAAAAATAAAACATTGAATTGAGAACACAAAGCATATAACAGAAACAACAAGATTGGAATTGCGAGGAGAGAAATTCAAATAGGATAGAAAGAAAGCTCAGAATTGAGAGCCAGCCATACATGACCAAACCACTTAATTTTTCATTTGTAATTGAATCACCAAGATAAGAAATTTGAAGACACCCATGAGAGAAATTGATCCAAAAAACACATAAAAAAGCATGATTGCAAAAGGGGTGATAGAATTACCCGACTTGTGAGGGATCGAAGATGCCTTTGACAGGGAAATCTACAACATAGTTAGTAGACTGCAACATTCTACGATGTCTGAGGCTGTCCCGCGCTCTGAGATGACTCAACTCCACGCCATGATTCGAAGGAAACGCTCTTTCCAGTGTCAGAGTCACCGGCGACCCCTCCACCGCCGACAGAAGCGCGGCGGCGAACAGAAAAACGGCGGCCACCGCTTCCATTTAGTGTCGGTTGGGAAGTGTACAAGAAGGGAAAGTGAAGCGGAATTGAGACAGTGACACTAATGAAATATGAGAACAAAAAGCAACGCAGGGCAAAAATTGTTGGTGTTGGTGTTGCTGTTCTTCATGATCGTGATGAGAGAGAATTGTAACCTGAACGAACCTGCAAGTTGCAGGTTGCGAATTTGGTTCACATAACACAACAATAATGGATTACGTATAGTTACTGCCATTTTTATATGAAGCCATCGTAACAATTACTGCACTACCGCTACATACATTTTTGTAATATACTCCACCTTCTTCTTCCACCATCAAAGAAAAAAAAAAAAGTTTATACTGCGGGAATATTTTTATTATTCTGTTATACTATATATAC
>Ga0099823_1004220_pt1 | contig 13952 bp, 12 predicted proteins | sample CowpearedBW_FD_76831 | JGI IMG/M metagenome (GOLD analysis project Ga0099823, IMG submission 76831) | Root nodule microbial communities of legume samples collected from California, USA - Cow pea red BW | ecosystem: Host-associated > Plants > Roots > Nodule | place: USA: California | collected...
AACGAACCGTCGACGGCCTCTGGAGCGCGATTGGTCGCATCATTGATCGCTTCACATCAATGGAATGCCGCAACTACTTCATCGCCGCAGGATACGCTGCAACATGATCGGCGGATGCTCTAGTATCATAGGACTCGTTCGCGTTAGCGGCTCAAACCCTTCAGCCGCGATCGGCATTTTCCTTCGGCCAGCAGCGCTGCATCATTGTGATGCTTTTTTTTTCAAAACGAACTCCGTAAGTGAACCAACAGTCTCGAAGATTTCACCAGTAATTTCGTTCCCGTCGATCTCAAACCCGAACTGCTCCTCAAGGGAGGTCACCAGTTCGACCACAGCAAAGGAGTCAAGTTCTGGCATGCTGCCGAACAGAGGAGTGAATGCGTTGAGCGTGGCAGCCCGGTGCTCAATGCCGAGCGTCTTCACTATCGCAACTTTGACGCATTCAAGCGTATGATCATCGACGTCCATTCTATCTCTCGATTGCTGCATCTAGACAAGTACCTCGATCGGTGGTGGGTGGCCCAGGAACGCGGTAGGGCTGGCGGTGAGTCCATATGCGCCGGCTTGGAACAGCACAATCAGATCTCCGATTTCGGCGTGTGGCAACCTGACATTGTCCCCCAGAAGGTCTAGGGGCGTGCACAGACAGCCGACCACGGTCACAGCTTCGTCGACCTCTTCGCAAAGGCGGTTGCCGACTGCGATCGGATAGTTACGCCGGATCACCTGCCCAAAGTTGCCGGATGCGGCGAGCTGATGGTGCAGGCCGCCGTCGACCACTAGGTACTGACGTCCCCTCGACTCCTTTCGATCAACGACACGGGTGACGTAGACGCCGCATTCGCCGACAATGTAGCGGCCGAGTTCGATCATCACGTGTGCCTCGGGAAGGTTTGGCTCGATTGCGGTCTCAAGCAGGTCTGCCAGGTTGGCCCCGATGGCAGCAAGATCGAGCGGTTTATCCTTCTCGAAATACGGGATGCCGCAACCCCCGCCGAGATTGACGTAGCGGATAGGCGGAGAATTCCGGGCCAGATCCAGAATGAGGTCTACGGTGCGGCGCTGTGCCGTACAGAGGATATCCGCGTTAAGGTTCTGGGAGCCGGGAAAGACGTGGAATCCAAGAAACTCGACATTCGCGGCGAGGAGCTTGTCAAGCACTGACGGCACCTTCTCCGCGTCGACGCCAAACTGCTGCGGCCCGCCGCCCATCCGCATCCCGGAGCCTTTGACCTCGAAATTCGGGTTCACCCGGATCGCCACCCGCGGACGTAGTGCCAGCCGCTTGCCCGCCTGCACGATCCGGCCGGCCTCGATGGCTGACTCGATCTCAATGATAACCCCCGACGCAACGGCTTGCACGATGTTCGCCTCGGTCTTTCCGGGACCTGCAAAGCTTACGTTGGCCGGGCGCATCGGAGTGTCCAGAGCCCTTCGCATCTCGGACGCCGAGGCAACATCGAAGGAGTCAACCAGCCCCGCAAGATGTTGTACCACCGCCGGCATTGGATTGGCCTTGATCGCATAGCTCAGATGGATTCGCGACGGCAGGGTCGACCTCAGCAGCTTCACCCGATCTGTGATCAGCGCGCGGTCATAGGCAAAAAACGGGGTGGATCCCACCTGCTCGACGAGCCTCTTGACCGGGATCCCTCCGACGGCAAGCTGCCCGTCGACCTGGCCAAAAGTTGCTATGGTTGGTCGGATAGCCAAGAGGCTAGCTCCTTTCGTAGCATCGCGCGGTCGAATTTGCCGTTGGGCGAGCGCGGAATCTCGTTCATGACGAAGATGGCAGATGGCATCATGTAGATCGGCATTCTGCGCTTCATGGCGGCGATGAGCGTGGCCTGATCGAGTCCGTTCGATCCGGCGGGACTGACGACAAGCAGGATGCGTTGACCGAGCTTCGCGTCATCCATACCGAGGGCGACCGCATCATGGACCATTCCGGTCGCGTAAGCTTCCTCCTCAATTTCCGTCGGGCTCACCCGGTAACCGGAGGTCTTGATCATCTCGTCCTTGCGCCCGACGAAGTACAAGAAGCCTTCCTCGTCCGCGACCACAGTGTCTCCGGACCAGACAGCGATCTCCGGCGTTCGCCAGCAAGCATCCTTGCCAGGTGCAGGTCGGAATCTCGCCGCCGTGCGCTCCGGGTCCTTCCAATAACCCATTGCAACCAGCGCGCCACGGTGAACCAGTTCGCCTTCCTCGCCCGGATCGCACCTGGTGCCATCGGGCCGGACCACCACGATCTCGGCGTTCGGAATGGCTTTGCCAATAGAGCCTGGCCTCCGATCGATCTCGGCAGGATCGAGATAGGTGGAGCGGAATGCTTCAGTCAGACCGTACATGAGGAATGGCTTGGCCCCTGGAAAGTGGGCTCGCAGCTTGTCGAGCACCGGCTTCGGCATTTTTCCGCCCGTGTTTGCGAAATATCGCATGGTGCGCGCGGCCTCAGCGGGCCATGGATGGTCGGCGATCTGGATCCACAGCGGTGGTACGCACGTCAGGCCGGTGACTCCGTGCCGGGCGCACAAGCGTACCACGTCGCCCGGCAACAGATAGTTCATCAGCACCACATGCGCACCAACGCTGAACGCGGTGGTCAGTTGGCTGAATCCGGCGTCGAAGCTTAGCGGCAGCGCGGCGAGGATGACGTCGTCAGCAGTGTTCTCCAGATACTGGCTCACACTTTCCGCGCCGACCAGCAGGTTTCGGTGACTGACCACCACACCCTTGGGCTTGCCTGTGCTGCCGGACGTATAGAAGATTGCCGCCATGTCGAGGTCGATCGCGTCGCTGCGCCTCGAACCGGGATCCCCGAAGGAAAACGACGGCGGCCCACCGTGGACCGTACGCGCCACAGTCAGTGGCACGTCGTTTGCCGCTCCCGCGTCTATGAGCAGGACGTGTGCCACGGAAGGGCACGCATTCAGAGTATCGCCGAGCAGCTCGAGCCGTTCAGGCGATGTAACCAGCAAGTACGGTTCGCAGTCGGCCAAGATGTGCGCGACCTGGTGTGGCCGCAATAGGGGATTGATCGGCACGAAGACCCCGCCGGCCGCGGAGGTGCCGAAGATCGCCGCAACCGTTTCGATGCGCTTGTCGAGAAAGATCGCCACGCGTTGGTCTCGCTCAAGACCGAGTGCCGCCAGCTTGGCAGCCACCCCGCAAACCTGCTGGCACAGCTCGGCGTAGCTCAACGTCACATCCTTGAACGTCACCGCCGGTGTATCCCCATGCGCGGCTGCGCGGTATTCGAGCAAATGATGCAAGTTGGTTCTCATCGCAACGGGCGCGTTTTCCAAGCGTACTTGCTCCTTGTCACCAGGCCACGCAGGTGAGTTCACTGTAGAGATAATCGATTTGGTCCGGACGCAGGTTCGCGCTCCGGTACATCTTTGGCCTTGGCGATCTCAGCATGATCGACAGCCTGGGGCGGGCGCCGACAACGCGCAGTTCCGCAAGCGTAATGGGAATCCCGTGGTGAAGCAGCAGATACCGGAAGACGTATTTGGCGACGCGGCCAAACAGCTCCTTGTCGCTGACGTACAAAATCGAGGCAAATAGCGGAAGGTTTTTCCTCCGGTCCCTCCGGAATATGACATAGCACGACCGATCGCCTTCAACGGCTACGACATGACGTGCTGCGCCCGTGCGCGCGTGGTCTCGGTAGATCTCCAAATCGTGACCACGTAGCGCGCGTTCGATCTCCCGTGGTTCTGCAATGACGCGAACCCGCCGGGACCCGAGAGGCCAGGGCAGATTGGGAACGAGGGCTGTTGTCACGCCGAGGTGAGCGAACTTAAGCCGGCTGTTGAGTGCTATCACGTTTCCGCTGGGTGAAAGATCGGTGAAATGATAACCCTTCTGCGCCAGAAGCGCCCTGAGCAGGTTTAAACCGAGAGATCGGTATTGCTGAAGAACGCACCAGGCGGCGAGATTGCAGAATCGCTCCTCTTGTCCTGCTATCTCCCGCTTTGAATAGAACGCCAGATAGGCACCGACCACTCGCTCGCCAGCACCCAGCAGGAAACCATGGTTAGGCTGAGCGACCGCCCACGGTGGAGTCATCGCAGTTGCCCACTCCGCAGCTGTGATGCGTCCGTTCAAGTGGGCGTGCAGAAAATCCGCCACCGCTCGCACATCCGCGGGCGTGATGGGGCGAACCTCTACCGCATCCGCGGGGACAGGAGCAGCAACGTCCACCTGCGCAGCAATCGCGTCGGTCGGCGCTCGTGCGACGAGCGTCAGGACGCGACTGCTGCGGCGCTCGCCCGACCAGCGATTGGCATGAATGGGCGAGGGGGCCGTGGGCTCCAGCAATGAAGGGTCTATGTCGTTCATGACCGCAATGGATGTCTGTCGGACATGGATTGTCCGTAGGAAGGCCGCCGAACCCGTTGAGAGTTGCGATCTCTCAGCTTCTTCTTCCATGAAGAGACGTGCGAAGCCCAGGCATAGGCGCCGTGGTACTTCAGGAAGAACTCAAGAGTCCCGTCGAATGGGTCTACCTTCACGCGTCCTCTTACAAAGTTAGAGCGCGTTGTGTCGACGGGCTCCGGCGCAATACCAAAAACGTTATCGTAGCCCGCAGATCTGCATAGTTCGGTGATCGATGCGTCGTGATCCCCGTATGGAAAGGCAAGCAGTCGTATGTCTTGTGCTGTCAAGGCCTGAAGCCCAGCGCGCGAACCTTCGATCTCCTCCCGAGCATCAAAAGGGTCGATTCGCGAGAGACGGGGGTGAGTGCTGGTGTGAGAGCCAAGCGTCACGAGCGATGACGGCAATCTTGCTATCTGTTCGGCCGACATAACGGTTTCGTTGGCATCAAGGCTGCCGTTTTCCACTGGCCAGGTGGGAGGGCCCCCCAATGACCCTACCGGAACGAAGATAGTGGAATGAAAATCGCGCGCCGTGAGTTCTGGCAACGCGTTCTCGACAACACTGACGTACGCGTCGTCAAACGTAATCGCGACGTTCTGTTTACCCGCCGGCAAATCTCCGCGATGAGATGCCGGCCATACCCGTGCTCCGCGTCGGATCGCTTCCAGTTGACGCACGAAGTTCGCTCGATATTCGGGCGGTATTCCATGATAGTAGAGGATGACTAGCTGCGGATTCGGCGAACGACCTATCGCTCGCAATATGAATTGCGACAGTCTTCGTGCGATAAAATAAAGCAGGCTGATCACCAGCTTTACCATTGGCTTGACGCCATACCGCTTGATCGATTTGCTGCTCCCATTCACCGGGAGTATCTCCTTACCAACTGCTAGGCGCGAACCAGCAGGTTTGCCAAAACGAGGCTTAGTCAAGCCGGAGTCCAAACGCACCGAATACAGCGCATCCCGATCGCCTGTGCGTACCACCGAACACGGAACGCTAGACTGGTTATGCCTTGACGGCATCATTTAATATACTCATTTTTTTATTTCTGAAAATAGGTGATATTATATATAAATTCGGCGTTCGCTATGAGATCGGGGATTGCTCGCCATCCATGGTTTGGAGCCTGCCGCGGATCGTAGCTGCGAGCTGATTCAAGGGGGCTGCGGTGAATTCATGGCGATGGGGCGCTTTTCAACGGCACATTGCTCTTTTCAGTTTTGTGCTGTCGGCGCATCCATTGAATTCGATTGTTCTGCATCCAATTTTCGATCCTTAGAGGGTCTATTCCGCATGCGTACCTGGGAGACAGCGTTCGCGTACATCGCTTGATCGCTGATGGTTGGATATGCGTATCGGTCATTCAACAACAATTTAGTGGATGTGAGCGTTGATTCGCTCGCTAGTCCAGGTAGTCGGTTCGGTATTCCGATTCTGTTCTTTTTGATAATATCTCCGCCTCGTCCCAAGTCGCCGGCAATCAAACGCGACCGGGGACATCCACATGGATCAGATGCGTCGCGCGTTCTCCCTCGTATTGGTGAGTTTCAATTCCACGGCCTGACGGTTCATTTTTAGAATTATATGTTGACGTCTGGGTTGCTGTCTCCGCATACGAGCTTCGTTCCAGGAGCTAAGCTGAAACGACGGATCTGCCCGCCGTTCGCCCGTCATCTGGGTTCGAGGCCGAACAGATGGTATAAGAGCGCCGCCCTCGCGGCGGCGGATTTGTGTCGAGTCTTGAGGTCGTGGTTGACGACCGATAAAATGAGCCACATAACCATCCGAACAGAATTTGACCCGACGTAAATCCACTTGAGCAAGAACCATGCGGCAAGGCCCAGGTTCTTCCGGTGGTAAATCATCGCGCTCTTCTGCATTTGGACGAACATTTTCGTACTTACTTGCGATGTGCTCTTGGCGCCGCCGTCGAGATGGATAATTTGGGCGCATGGCGTGAACACGCGACGCCACCCTGCTTGCGCAAAGCGGTAGCACCAGTCCGCCTCCTCTGAATAAACGAAATAGGCTTCATCCATGAGCCCCACTTGCGCGATCGCCTCGCGGCGTACCAGCATGAACATGCCCGTCACGACATCCACGTCCTGCTCGGTCATGCGATCCCACCAACTCAGTTCCGGGCGGCCGAAGAGCCGCGAGCGCGGGAAAGCCCTGGACAATCCCGAGAGAGCCAAGAATACATTCAGCGGACTTGGGAATGAAAAACCAGTGGGCGAGATGCGGTGTTCATCCTCGAGCACCTGGCAGCCGACTACTCCCACGTCAGGATGAAGATTCGCGTACTGCACGCACCGGGAGATTGCATCATTCAGAATGATCGTATCGGGGTTAAGCAGAAGCGTGAATCGCGCCGAGGCCGCCCGCATGCCCTGATTGCATGCGGCGGCAAAGCCTCGGTTCTCCGCGTTAACGATCAGCTTCACGTCCGGAAATTCGGCTCGGACCATCTCGGCCGACTTGTCGTGGCTATTGTTGTCCACGACGAAGACCTCGAAAGAGACCTCTCGCGTTTGCTTAAAGATCGAACGGAGACATCCCCTGAGGATGTCGCAGGTATTCCAGCTCACAACTACAACCGACACGTCCAACTCGCTTGCGCGCGCTGCCGGAAAGGTTTGTCGTTGGCGTGGCGACTTCTGTGTGCTTCCATTGTGCTCCGCGAGAGACGCGGAATATGGATGATTCTGCAGTCCCAAGTCACGCACCTCCGCCGCAAGTGACCGCCAACAATTTCGGACGAGGGCCGCGTGACTGCAGCGCACATTGTCTGTCACGCTGGCGTAGATTGTGCTGAAGCATCGGCTGGCCCCCTGAACAGCGCGATCTCAAGAATCGCTTTGCCGGAAAAATCAAGAAAGACATGTGTCGGACGTGGCGGAAATCGGTTTTAGCCCATGGGCAGCGATCAATATTTAATTTATGCTATATTAAATATCCAGGTGAGTCAAATTAACTGTTTAAATTATGAGCTTGTTCCAGCCTTGTGCGGGCGGAGCTTGATCCGCGGTCCGGCCAAATATGAGAAAATCCTCTGAGAACCGGGTTCAAGGGAGGCGAGACGATGTCGGTTCATGAAGGCGAGCCTGCGGACAGCGGCCGACGGGAGGTGTCGTCTCGCTGCCACACGGAAGCTTTGAGACGAGAACGAATTCCGGCTCTGCGTCGAGCAAGAATATTGACGTAGCAATAGACCGATAGCGCCGGCCAAAGGCGGGGGTCTCTGAACAGCCTAATCAGTGCCCGATTGTTGGTTTCATCCTTGTTCGCAGAGAGTTCGGGAAAACGACGAGCGAGTTCGAAAGTCCCGGCGTAGGCACGAGTCCTGACTGCGATGAGCTGCCGGATCGTGCGTGGAGGAAATACCATAGAACTAACCGAACCCAACGTTTCCCGTTCCTCGGGTCTAAACTGAAGGCGAACAAAGGTGTCATCGGCTATCACGTCCGGAAACTCGGCAAAGCGTGTACGTCCGGTTTCGGACAAGGCATATACACCCGATCCGTCAAAACCTCGGCCCGAAGACGGCAGCCGAGATCGAATGCCAAAATACAGACGTACCGGCCGCGAACAGCCGGTCAGATCGATATCAGCCGTGGGCGCCACCGCCAACAAGCCGCCCCGCTCAAAGCGCTTTGCTAGCGCTCGAATAGCATCCAGAGTAATGACGATATCGGCATCAACATAAATCCGCGGAAAGCCCCTGGAAATCTGATCTCCAATATTTAAAGCATGCGTCTTGCTTGCAATGTCGGATTCGATGACGCGAACGGTAGAGCCAAAGCGACGCGCGATAGTTGCCGTTTCGTCGGTACACCCATTGCAAACAACGACTATGTTTAGTTCCTCGGAACCAGGTCTACTGACCCATTGTCTCAACGTTCGTGCGATTACTGAACTCTCGTTATGTGCCGGGACGATGATCGAGATCATGGCCATTCAGGCTAAACCCAAGGGAGCGAGCGCATAATTTGTCGCGTTTAATGTCAATCTTAGATGATTAAATCATTTTAAATGAGCTCGATTTAATGGCAAGTCCTTTCTTAGCACGAGCAAAACCGGCAGCTGAGGTTGTTGCGCTGTTTTTACGGTCGCCGACCTGGCGAATGGCCTATAGTCTCTCCAGTACACTCCCGAGCTTCGCATTCCTGGACCAGAGTCGGCAACAGTCGTCGACGCATTTCGAACAATCTGAGCCGGGTCTCCGCGGGACGGCAGCAAAAGAGGGTTGTCGGGGTAGCAAGAAGCAGGCTTTTGATGATCGTCGCATGCGACATGCTGTTGTAGTGTCCCCGTTGATCCATCGACACATCTGGTATTATGATTGATCGGGTAGTTCGAGCCTTCGTCGTTGAAATAGGCGTTCTGATGCCCATCCAGCGGGAGGCCATTTACCGGTCGTGAAGGTAAGACCCCCTGATCACAGGTGCGAAATAATCGGTACGCGACCCCTCCTGAAAGCCGACCTAGGTAAAGCTCCTTCACAGCCCGACTACTATTAAAAAAAGTTTATTTAATGCGGGCGGCGACGGATTTTAAATGATATAATAGAAGGTGATGGGGCGCCTTTAGGCGCGCCAGGAGCTTTGATTTAAATGCGAGAAGCGATGGTAATATGAGAAGCGAACTTTCGTTACAAGCGCTGACCAACCACTTTGTTCCATTAGAGTATTGGGGCTTGTTAGCAGAATGGAGCGTGCAGTGACGGACGCGGGCCGCGCGGTTGGCGTTCAGGCGCCAGGTGGGCGACTGGCGCCTGGTCGAGTTCCTCGCAATGCCCCAGCTCAATTTGGTCCGCCTGCCGTTCGAGACGTCAACCTCTTAGCTGCATTATTTGCCTTGGTGGGCATCGTTCTTCCGGAAGAGCTACAGATTTCTGTTGGGCCGGGAGTAACATTCACTCCGGGGCGAGTTTCGGCAGCGTTGCTCTTCTTCCCCGCTCTGCTTATATTGTGCCGGAATGGCCGTCGCTTTGTATTGTGCGATTTTCTCGCCCCCGCGACAGCGGGTTGGATGATCTTCGCGAGTGTCGGCTCGATAGGCGTAAGCGCAATACCGACAGCGGGAGGTGACGCCCTCGATTTTCTGGGCGGCTATTTGATATCGCGCGCGTATTGTTTCGGACGCCCCGCACTAGACACATTCGTTCGAGTGTTAAAGGTCTTGGCGATTATAGTGATCATTCTCGCTGTCGCGGATAACATTTCCGGGACGTTGATAATACACAACGTCGCGAACTTCGCTCCTGGGGACCAAGGGCTGAGAGAAGGCTGGGTGAGGGCGGCGTCGACTTTTGTTCACCCGATAGCGCTTGGAGTATTTTGCGCCCTGACGGCAGCGATATTGCTCTACTGGGAGAAAACTTTACTCAGCCGGAGCGTGGCCGCCGGCCTCTGTTTCCTGGGGTGCTTTTTGTCTCTTTCCTCGGCCGCCCTAATGGCCTTCACCATCATAATGGTTGCGTTCACATATGATCAGTTGTTGAGACGGTATTCATGGCGATGGAGCGCCTTTTGGATAGCAACTAGTATATTGATGTTGACGGTTTTCGTCGTGGCGGCGCACCCCTTGAACTGGATCTTTTCGCATTTAACGTTTAACCCTCAGACCGGATTTTATCGTATGATGGTCTGGGATGTCGGATTGACCTACATCGCTCAATCACCGGTCATCGGATTTGGCTACCAATTCAATGATATTATTTTAGATAATACGGTTGATTCTATCTGGTTAGTTCTTTCCTTGCGGTTCGGTGTCCCGATGGCCGTTTTGTTCTTTTTGACAAACGTCGCGACCTTCTTCCCAAGTCAACGGGATTTCAATGGGACCAGCGATGTCCATATGGATCAAATGCGCTGCGCGTTCACGCTTGTTCTTCTGATGTTCATGTTCACTGGCCTTACCGTTCATTTTTGGAAGTCCATGTTGACATTTTGGGGGCTGTGTCTCGGCGTGAGAGCCTCGCTGCGGGAGTTGTCTAACCATTGAAACGATTAGACTCCATCAAGCATCGGAAGTCATTCGGATCGATGATGGTACTGTCCTCGTCCCGATACCCACTACTATGTGCTTGTGCGAAGCTTAACCTGTACCGTCGACGCGGCAGAAACCGAACCGCGGCTATTGCCGACCCGACGTAGTTGACGACGCAAGTGTAGCTGGACGATAGAGGTTGCCGAGATCGTGCCCCGTGACGTCGTGTAGGTAGGTTTCGGTCGCCACGTTCGCCGACATGGGCCGGATCGGTCAGCCGGCGATTGCCGGGAAGTTCATGTAGGCGAGCGCGTCGGTCTCTTCCTCATCGAGGAACGCCGTGAGCTTCGACAGTTTGGGGCGCAAGCTGGTCGGCGATGCGCCGCCATTGCGCCCGCGCCGCGCCTCCGCATCGTTCTGGGCAAAGGCGGTGGCAATGAGGGCGCCAGGTAGCGTTGAGCACCCTGCTCACGGCGCCCTTGATGCCCACGTGGGCATCAGAGATTACGGGCGTGACGCCACGCAGGATTGATCGATGTTGTATTCAGCTGCGAGTGTCCGGCAGAAAAAGGCTCCAGATCAGTTTATGCATTCTTCACGAACCACTTTCCCATTCTCAAGTGCCTCCGTGGAGAGCTCCAACGGCGCATGCGCGACTATGAGGGCGACCGCAATCAGCCACCCTCGGATCGTCTCCTTTGCCACGCTGGCTGGCAGTTCGTGGCCGGTTCGGTATTGCGTGGTCATATTTAAATGTTATAATCAAAATATCGAAAGGCGAATACTAATTTTAATCGAGATTAAATATGCGCGTTTAGGAGGAGAGAATGGCCGCCGAAGCTTCGCTGCTGTCCTTAAGTTCTCAGTATCCAGACATGAAGTCGGTTCTTCCGCTCGGGAAGATGCAGAATGTTGCTGCATGGGCCAAGCAATACCGTGAGAATCAGCCCTTCCCCCATATTGGGATCGACGATTTCTTCGATGAAAGCATAATTCGAAGCCTTGTTTCGGATTATCCCGGCGAGTTCGACGCGTCGTGGGATCGCACCTTTCTCGATGCCGGCACGTACGAGGAGCAAAAGCTTGGGCTTGACCGGCTGGAGGCCTTCCCGCCCTCGATTCAGCACTTTGTCAACGCTTTGAACTCGCGTGTGTTTGTCGAGTTTCTCGAGCGGCTTACGGGCATCGATGGCTTGATCCCCGATCCACACCTTTCCGGCGGAGGCCTGCACATGATTCCGCGCGGAGGTCGCCTTGGCATTCACGCGGACTTTAACACTCACAAAAAGCTGAGGCTTGATCGTCGCTTGAACCTGTTGCTCTACCTCAACTACGACTGGAAGAAGGAATGGGGCGGCGCGCTCGAATTGTGGGATAGGGACGTCAAGGTGAAAGTGAAGGAATACCTCCCTATTGCAAATCGTGTCGTCGTGTTCACAACGACCGACAGTGCGTATCATGGGCATCCGGACCCGTTGACGAGCCCCAAGGGACGGTATCGCAGATCCATTGCATTGTACTACTATACAAACGGCCGTCCGGAAGAGGAGAGATCTGAAAGTCATACGACAATATTCAAGATGCGTCCCAACGAAATCAGAAGACGCAAATTCCTCGATATGCTTAAGCCTTTTCTTCCGCCGATCGTCTGGCAGATCCCGCGACTCTTGAGAAAGCCTAAACACTAGATAGCCCACTGATCTTGGTTTTACTTCCGGTCCTCGTTGCAATCTGCCCGGAGCGAGTGGAGTGGCCTGGGTGTGTTCACGTGACCGATAGGCTGAAACGCGATGCCGTGCTTGAGAGTGCGAGGCTGAAAAGGCGACGTGAGGAGGGCCCGTGGAGATCAGACCCTCCAACGCTCAGCGGATTTGGTAGACCGCGATCGCATCGGCTGGCTGGCCAGCTCAAGTAGTTGATTTGAGGCGAAGGAGGGTCTTCCGGTGGCTACGAGTGACAACGACCGTGCGCTCAACCTTCTCCGAGGATTGACCGAACCCGGCGCGCCTGAAGGAGCAAACTGGAATCGAAGCTTCTCGATCTTTGACGCTCGCCGCTACTGGTCCCGCGCCATCTCGCCAGTATTAAAAGACTATCTTATGTCCGAAGGACACGGGTAGATCAGTTATACGATTATAGTTGTTACAAGTACCTTGAGGCCGAGCTCCACCACGGCGGCGTCTCGGCACGCAAACCAAGTTGGAGCAGGGGGCCCCGCCGCAATGCGCGCATCCATCACAAAGTTAGCATTTTACAAGGGATCCCTTCGAGCAAAGCTTTCGAAGGAGATCGCAAAAAGGCTCAAGCTGTTCCCGTATGAAACCCGCATTGAGTATAGTGCAATTGATCGGCCGCACTACGGATATTGCGTTCTGCAAGCCGCCAAACTGGCCAAGAAACTCGGCCACAAGAGTGTGAGCGTGATCGAGTTCGGTGTCGCTGGCGGGAATGGACTCTTAAATTTGGAGATGCATGCTGCTGAGGTTGGCAAACTGACGGGCATCAACATACAGATCTTCGGATTCGACACCGGGCAAGGGCTTCCTCCACCTCAAGGCTATCGAGACTTGCCCTATCATTGGAGGCAAGGTTTTTTTGCTATGGACACGGATAAGCTGAGAGCAAGACTAACGTGCTCGCAATTGGTTTTCGGTCGTATCGCAGAAAGCCTTCCTCAATTTGTGCGAGACTATAAGCCCGCACCCATCGGCGCGATCTTGCTTGATCTTGACTACTATTCGTCGACAAGAGATGCGATTAAACTGTTCGAATTACATCGCTCAAACTTACTGCCTCGGGCATTCCTATATCTTGACGATATAATTGGGGACGAGATAGCTCTCTTCAGTGAGTATACTGGTCAGCTACTCGCGATTAATGAATTCAACGCCAGCCATGAGAGCCAGAAAATCTGCAGGACAACGTATCTGACGACGAATCCGTATCCGGAAACCTGGCACCATCAGATCTATATCTATCACGACTTCGAGAGTTCAGATTATTGCAGATTTGTTTCAGAAGAGATCCAGCAACTCCCTCTTGGCGCCGTGCGTTCCTGATTGCGCAGTGTTGCGCGAGATGATCGGCTTTGCCGCCCACCAGGCGGCAAGCTTGCCTGATGGGAGCCGGGTGAGGCGAGAGTCTCACGCCCGGCTCTGCGAGAGGCTGGAGGTGAAATCCCTCCGGCCTACTCACCCCACGGTGCCGGTTCTGGCCAAGGGCAAGACCGATACAGCACGGTGCTGGATCTACGCCCGGGACGATCGGCCGTTTGGCGGCGCCGGGGTATCCCTCCGGCGGCGACCGCCTTGTGTAGTTTGCGAGGCGGCCTGAGGATTTGACCTTAAGTCTAGCTTTAAGGTCACGTCGGGAATGCAGGTCAATGTGTTGGGCGCCGAGCGTCGGCGGCAATGGAGTTACGACGAGAAGGTCCGCCTTGTCGAAGAGACCTTGCAGCCCGGCGAGACGGTCTGCGGGGTGGCACGCCGGCACGGGGTGGCTCATAGCCTGCTGTTCACCTGGCGTCGACAAGCGCGCCAGGGGCGACTGGGCGGAGATGCTGCGCCTGCTCT
>Ga0099823_1004221_pt1 | contig 13951 bp, 13 predicted proteins | sample CowpearedBW_FD_76831 | JGI IMG/M metagenome (GOLD analysis project Ga0099823, IMG submission 76831) | Root nodule microbial communities of legume samples collected from California, USA - Cow pea red BW | ecosystem: Host-associated > Plants > Roots > Nodule | place: USA: California | collected...
ATGGAAGAAAATGGAGATGGCTTCTCCATAGGCTCAGCATCTATCAATTCTGTCTTCACAGCTTTCCTCACACCTATAGCTGTCAAACCAGTGACACAAACTGTAGCTAGCCATCCTCCAACTGCACAAGTTCAACAAGTTTCAACTCTCATCATGAAATCGTAACACTTGGACTCTATTTACATAAATTTCTCCATGAACACTTACAGATGAAACAGTTAACAAGAAAAAATGAATTGTATTTAAAATCAACTTCTGCAATTAACTTATTTCCTATCTATCCTCAGTACTTATGAGAAATTTATCCAAATAAGATCTTAATTACACACACACAGACACCAAGGATGATTGAAACAATCATCATCTCTATTCAGCGTCATGATCATAAGAATAAGAGCTTGTCTAGTAATCAATACCTACAATAAAACAGATTTTGATTGCAGAAGAAGCGGGAATATCTTTAAGAGAAAGGGGAAGCACAACCAAATAGGGAACATAGAACAAAGGGAGCCATCTCTGGATGAAAATAATTCCCGGTTCAAAGAACTTCTCGAAGGCCACAGCAGCAGAGGGCTCAGCATAATCAAGAATAATCAGAACAGAGAAAATACAGAACATCCCAAACAAGGCACTTGGGAACTCAATTGAAGCTGCTGCAAAGGCTTTTTTCAAGAGAAAATCAATGGCCAGAATGAGGCCAAGGGAAACAACCCAATGCAGCACCCCAAACACTTGAAGACGCAAATTCTGGGTGACAGACTCTATGGAAGTGGAAGTGACCCCAGTTTGGGATTGGAGTAGCTCGGTGCAAAGTTCTTCACTTTTGCTACTTTCTGGGGTACCCATTAGCTAACAACCATTAATTGAACCCAATACCTCGGATTGAGTGAACAAACTGCAATACAATCGTTATCTTCCTACGTCTCGAGTGGCAATAAATGGTGACCGATAACAGAAAAAGACAAAATAGAGATGTAAAAATTCCATACGTCTCTCTTCACCATGGGAAAACTGATTTGGAAACAAGTTTGGCTTTAGAAATTACGAGACCTGAAATTTCACCTCCATGATAAATTTGTCACTTTATCTAACATACTATACTGATATGGGTATTATTCTATTTTAAAATATGTACAATAAAGCTTTCTTTAGTTTTATATATTTTTAATTGTATACGACGTTAAAATTAATATTCTTAGTTTTAACACAATAAATAAATTAATTTCCAGCGCATGCAAATATTCGTCGGATTAACAACAGGAAGATATATATTCCTTCGTAATAAATGATTGACTGAATTTCACATGATGTTGGGTCCCACTATTTTTTGGAAACAATGTAATAATTGGCAAAACACCAAAATAGGGAAATTCTATTTTCAAAATTATCAACATGGTACAAATTTAAAAAATAATGTGACATAATGTTCTATGTTATATCATGACATAATGTTCTTCAACACTTTACTAGCCCTCATGAATGGTTATATGTTATTACATTCACTTTTTTCTATGTTAAGATGATCCACTTTCCAAAATTTTCCTCGGTAATTCTTCAATGTAACACTTGATGCGAGTCTTGAGAAAATGCACTATCATAGTTTAGAAATCAAGCAATTCCTCAGTTGCTTTCTAAGGATCTTCCCAGTCGCAGACCTAGGTATCTTGCTGGTGAAGAACACTTTCCTAATCTTCTTATATGGAGCAACCTGCCACAAAAGAGTTACAAATGGCACAAGGTCTTAGTAACTAACAATAACGTAACATAACTGCATAATTTTCTATTGTCGTCAAATCACAAACCAAAATGTATGGTAAGTTTGGTGATCCTTACGTTACAATCTTAAAAATTTTGACAATGTAAAAAACCGTTTTATATTATCAGTGCATGACTATTAAACTTTTATAATAATAGTAGCTAGCTGATGTAGCACCTTGACCATAATCATAAATGTGAAACATTTCAAAAGACACTATGGTATGGATTCAAGAGAAAATGTGAATAGAAACATCATAGATAGAACTTAAAAGTCTGTCTTATAGGACGAACCTGCTTAGCAGCATAATCCATAACATGCTTCGGAGACAGCACACTTCCAAACTTTCTTACCACAAAGGCCACTGGAATCTCACCAGTTTCTTCATCCATAGCACTGAAGTGGAAAATGATGCAACATTTCAGGGTATTTTTTTAAGGACCAATAAAGAGAATTTAGAGTATGATGACTAATATGTACATGCAGTAACATATGTAGATGTTTTGATCTTTTCAAAAACACAAACAAAGTCAATGAACGAGGTACTTTTGCTATATCCAGTGTTTGTGTTTCTCATTATTATAAGATGAATATAAAAGAATATGTACATATACAAGTCTTAATTATCGTTTTAGACCCTTTGCTAATATCCAGTGTTTTCATGGAGTTCATACTTACCCTATAACAGCAACATCAACTATTTCAGGATGCAAAATTAACACAGCTTCTAAATCAGCCGGGGCAATCTGTAACAGATCATAAGCCATATGTAAGAATATACACGTACAACAAAAAAATCGTAATTAAGAAACCCAATAAGCATTTCATGTGTTCCCCTGAACAACATGTTTACTATGGATGTACAATTCAACCAACTAAGCTGTCTCAAGGGAAAAGTTACATATTTGTATGGAAGCTTGAGAAAAGACTGCCATTTATTAAGGAAATTATTTTTGCTTTTTTCTGTTAAAATTTAAAATTAGATACCTGAAAGCCCTTGTATTTGATGATATCTTTCAATCGATCAGCTATGTATAAGTATCCATCATTATCAAAATAAACAACATCTCCAGTATGTAGCCAGCCATCTCTATCAATTGTAGACATTGTAGCTTCCTCATTGTTCAAGTACCCTGAAAAATTAAGAAGAAAATTTCAAATTAACGTATTTCAATTGAAGTATCAATAAAAAGGGCAAAGAAAAAAGTATTAGCAGATAGACTTAACTTGATTGGATTAAGGAACAACAAAGGCACACACAAGAAAACAACTCTAACATTGGAAAATCTAAAACAAGAAGTCACAACGACAAACTTTACCAGATGCCTTGAAGTGAAATTTTAATTCTCTTTTACCTGAACAAACAGAAAACTTTCGGCAACATTTTACTGGGAAAGACATGTGTATTTGGTTCAAGTTATTTTGAAGACAGAATCACTTATTTTCATAATTTTTCAATAAAGCTTATGAAATTAAGCAATTATTTCAGAGTAAAATGATGTTCCCAAACACAGCAATACATATAGAGCTTATGTTTCCTCCATGATGATTAGGAGCTAAACAATATAATACTTCTATTCTGTTTCAAAAATAGATAATTTTGTATCTAATTGTATAGGAGTATACACATATTTATGAGATATCTAAACAACCTAAATTATCAAGTGGCTTGAAAAATTTGTCTTTGAGTTGCTATATCGATCACTATTCCTCTCTTTAGACCACATGTAGCACTCATAACTACAACTCTAACTCAATTATTTCCTACAAGTCATGTTAATTTGTTGACAACAGTATCTCAATCCTTAACTACCAGAATGTTAGTTTGTCACAAGCACTCTAACAGATCACTTATAATACCACTCACTGGAGAATACTAAACATAAACGGAGCTTCTAAGTCGAATTTTGGTGTGTATGAAATATATAAACTGTGATATTCAATAAGCATTGCCAAATATTTTATACATGGTAGAAACGGAATAAGGTGATTTCTTTCTATTTCATATCAATTAAGGAAAACAGAGTTTTACCCGTCATAATTGAAGGCCCTCTCAACCAAAGTTCACCACTGCTGCCAGGGGGCAAAAATGCACCAGTATTCCAGTCTACCACTTTTGCCTCCATGTTTGGAGCCAATAACCCTATTGAAGAATAATTTCGAAACTTTTCAGTATTGAAGCCACGTGTTCCTACGGCTGTTGACTCAGTCATTCCATAACCCTAAAAAGAAACATTCTTACAGTTGCACATTCTTAAAAATCTAGTTAAACAACATTACCATAAACGAATAAAAGTCCAATTATCAGAAGTAATTGATGTGAATATTAACAGCACTATCAGAATATTTGTTATTTATTATCACACAAAAGTCGAAATCTTATAGCATAAGCAGAAAGAAGGGGGACTTCCAATTTTACATGGCTCATAACTAAACTGTACAAGTTTTTAAAAGAATTTCCACTGTTCCATTTCATTTACCACAATTTATCATAACAATATGAAATGAGATGGAATCAGCATTCAGCTTATTACAACACACACACATTTGGTATTGACTCTAGCAATTATATGAATGCTGGAACATGACTTGCATTCTTTGAATTACCTGTATAAAATCAACATCGGGAAAAGTTCGAAGAAAATCATCAACAACTCCTGAGCTCAAAGGCGCTGCACCACTGGAGACCTGTATCAAACTCTGCAACTTACTGTCATTAACACCATTTGCCCTCGTTATCAATGCTGTCAACATCGGCGGAACAACGGGAAAATGTGTAACTTTATATTCATCAATCACCCTGACAACCTCATCTATGTCAAATTTCCTCATCACAACAACAGTAGAACCCAGAGACAACAATCCCACTGCAAATAGCGACAAGCCATACACATGGAACATTGGCAAAACAGCCAGATACACATTCCTCAAGCAAGAACTTTCATACTGAGAAGCTTCAAACCTCACAAAGAGCTCAACCATAGCAATAAGATTTTTATGGGACAGAACAACCCCTTTGCTCACCCCAGTAGTACCTGAGGAATACAATATCCCAGCAGCGTCATCCTGCTTGATAACAGGCCTCTGAGGCAAATCAAAGTCACAAGAAATCAAGTCACAAAAGCATGAAAAACAACCATGTCTCAAACCCTTCTCATTTTCCGGCACAGCAATAACAGAAATTCCCAATGGCTCTAGTTTCTTAAAATTCTCAGGCAGAGTAAAAGCCACACTCACACCACACTCAGCAACCTGCCTGCGTATTTCATAGACACTGCTAAGAGGGTTCAGCGGTGTGACAATAGCTCCCAGATAGAGAACTCCCAGGAACACAATGGGATAGTAAATGGAATTGGGAAGAAGAATCAGAACCACATCACCTTTCGAAACACCCATTTTGTAAAGACCAGAGGCAACGGATTTGACCAAAGGTAGCAACTTTGAGTAGGAAATGGAACACCCTGATGAGGAATCAACGAGGGCCGAAACCCCATCATGGCGGTGGGAAAAAATGAAGGAAACAACATCGAGAAAAGGGTCGCTGGGAAGGTCCATAGGGGCATGCTTGCTATGGTAAATTCCAGAATTTGGTGAGAACCAGTGAGGATGAGTAAAGGGCATGCCGTAGTTTAAGTTTGCAGACATTGATTCAGAGAAGCGTGGAAGATGCGCACTGCAATGGAATTATGAAGAATGAGGCATTGGCAGCTATGTGAAGTGGGCTTGAGAGTTAAGCTACTGTAGTTGGGTGCACGTAATATGAAGATGGAAACTAAGGAAGATGAAGATGATTATCAAAAAATTGGAACAATGGAACGAAAGAATGAATCAATGAATGTAAAAGAAAAACAAAAGAGTGATCAAATCTGGGTTTACGGCGGGAACCACTCCACACACACTGAGTTTAACTCACTGGCTTTGTTTCGCCGCTTCAAACAAACCTCATTGATGCACTTTCAATGTGGCTCCTCAATTGTTGTGGAATTTCTGTTGGAACTTTTAAATACTGTTACAAATATATTTAATGCATTTTAAAATGTTAAAATCATTGTATATTAAATAAAAAACAAATGTTCAATAAAGAATTTGAACCAATAAAGTCTGGCAAGTAGTATTGATGACATTTAATTGTTATAAATTTTTTTGTCATTTCCTGTATACATTTTCTAAATTTTATTTAAATATCAAAAAACTTCAAGTGAAATTATATTTTTATTAATGGATTTTTATCGTTGATAGAAAATTTTAATAATTAAACTTATAAGATTTATGTCTTAATTTTATAATTTAATATATGGTTTTGTAGTAATGAATATATTCTTAATTTGATTTTAAAAGTAAAATGCTTAATTTTTAATACATAATAAAAGTATTGATTATGTTTTGCTGTTAAAATTTGGTGATATTTTGCTTTATATTACAAGGATTAGTTTGACATTAAGTCTAAATTATTTTGTCATTAAAGTATTATATTCATAGTTTAGTTTTAGTTATTACATATTTAACGACTAAATAATTTTTTTAATGATTAAAATGAGAATATCTCAAATATTCGACCTTTTACCCCACATTTTTAATATTCTTTTCTTTTTAGTTATCTGGGTTTAATATTTGTTTTTCTAAATTATACTTTTTTATGATTTATTTTTTTTAGACACATTTTTTAATAATTTATTCTTTTATTTCTTAAATTTGGATAAATTCGATTGTTTCATGACTTTAAAATCAAAGTTATTAATAATTTTAACATAATAAAGTTAAAAGAAAAACTACAAATCAATTATGGACTTGGACATTTTCCCTATTCCAGTTGTGATAGATTTCTCTATTGTGCTTAACAGCCTTTTACTTCCTGCACACCCATAATTTCTTTGCGCACGCCTACAAAGTAACTATTTTCCTCTTTGAAAAAGTGACTTAGGGACACTCTTCTGGAATAGATTTGACCCTCTTTTCTTGTAATAATTAATTAACTATATCTTTATTATTATTATTATTAATGTTAGCATTAATTCAAATTAATTTGTATAATTAATTTCCTTTATGAAGGTTTTATTACATTTTTTAGTTTATTGAATATTCAAAATTTTATATTTTTTTCATTGAGCTATTACTATTTATTTTATCTATTAATTGAGTGATGTGATGAATATCTTTCTCTTTCATTTTGTTTATTTGTTTTTATGTTAAGAATTATGAGATCTTGTAGTTAATATGAAAATAATATTGTTGTTAAACTTTTATTACTCTTCTTTAAAATTTGTCGAATAACCTGAGTGATTTTATCAATAATGTCGAGTCAATAGTTCCTTAGTCGCTGTAAACGATGATGGAGAGGAGTAGTAATTGAAATATTTTATCTACATAAATTTAAAAAAATATATTTGAAAAAACTAAACAATCTAGAAACAAAAGCAAATTTGCAAAATTATTGATGAAATCAAAAGGCAAAGATTTACCAGCTCCTTGCAAAAATTAAATGTTTGGTTACTTTCATTCCCTTCCAAGTTCAAATCTAATATAAAATCCCCTTCTCACTCAATCAAATTAGTGGAGTACGAACCTAAAAACTAAAAATTAGAAAACAATTTTTTTTCTATATTGTCACTTACTTTAATGTCATGGAAATCATTCTATTAAAAACATCATACTATAATACTAAATTGAATCCAAAGATGACATAAATTGAATAACTTCATAAAGGCAAAATTCAAGGTAATACAATAACTTATTTATCAGAATAAATTTCAAATCTCCCTAGAAGTAAAATCCTGCTAGCCCATATTTGGATGAATCCAAACCATTTACATGTAAGGAGAAAAATCATTTACACTTGAAATGGATAGCTAAGAAACCAAAACAGATCTAAGTCCACTGAAATACTAAATTTTCATCAAGTCTCAAGTAACCTGGTTGATTGGTATGCATCATGGGTTTACCCAATATGGGAATTTGACTCACACTTTGATTATTTCCAACGATGCACGAGTTGAGTTCAGGACTGAACTTACTACTGATAAACATAATGAGGAGGAGATTGAGGATGGTATTGGTAGTAATAACCGGGTGGATACTCATTATATGGAGGTGGTGGAAAAGGTTGATGCATATGAGGGGGTAGGGATGGTTCAAGTAAATGATGACGGGGTGGGGATAGTTCAGGCAAATGATGGGGTTGGGAAAGTTCAGGAAAATGATGGGGTTGGGAAGGTTCAGGAAAATCATGGGGTAGGGAAGGTTCAGGTAAATCATGGGATGATGATGATTCAGGCAAATGATGGGGTGGTGGTGGTTCTTGCAAATGATGGGGTGGTGGTGGTGGTTCTTGCAAATGATGGGGTGGTGATGGTAGATGCAGATGATGGGCTGGGAATGATTGATGCAGATGATGGGGTGGGGATGGTGAACTAGGCTCACTAGATGGAGGAGAACTAGGAGCAACATTAGTTTGATGTTTATCTACTCTGACTTCAATCATTTCCTCTTCTTCAACCTCAAATGACCTGAAGATTGGATGCAAGTAAGCATCAGCCAAATAAGCCTTTATGTTCAAGTCAGGTTCTGTGCTCTTCTCCAACATATCCTTTGACATTGCTTCCTGAATAGATCAAGAGAAATCAGTTCTTAAGTATCATGTAGCCAACTTCAAAGAAGAACAAAAAGGAAGTTTGGTGTAGAGAATTCTACACTGTTCCAAAGTTTATTGAATGCTGCATATCTTACCTCAATAGGGTACTTCCGAAATGCTGGCTCAAAACGTCTCTGGCAATACTTGTGGAATGCAAATGTCAATATTGGTAAGATAACAAGCAAAGGTGTGGATTTTGCTGCCTTTTTTGTGCTAAGCAATCCCAATAGAAGAAACTGAGATATTAGCATGCTTGCAATGATGCGGCTATGAACAAGTGGCCAAAATGCAGCAGCACTTTCGTACTGTTGGTTGTAGACATTGATTATCTGCATAGTTAAACATCATGCGAAGTTATATTTAGACTACACATCACCACATTCTGTTTCATTGAATTGGCAGACAAAAATGTTACAAGCTCATGAGCAATACAATATGCCCTCATACAGATTTCATGCAACATGCTTGTTCAAGAAATCATGCTATGGTTTTAGGAAATCTTCAAGCTACTGTAAGTCCAACTAGCAAAAAAATGCAGGTTTCAAGATGACAGTAGCAGAGACACTGACCTGATGACGATAAACCAAATATGCAAAGGCAAAGAAGACTAGTATGAAGGGAAGAAGGATTGGTGTCACCACAGCGTAGACAATTCCAAGAAGGAAGTATAGTTGAAGACTTGGAATGGTCTCTGGAAAGTCCACACTCCCAGGGTTCATGGCCTTTCCTCTATCTCTTTCTGTTTTAACTATGAACATGTTCTTGAGATGGTATATAACCAATGGCTTTAATCTGAGAATCTCACCAGCAATTCCAGCCCACCCATCAACCATTATGTATGTTATAAAGAAGGTAGCTTTCATTGGAATGGAAACTCCAATTGTTCTAGGAATCCTATAGACAATAAAAAGATTTATCAGACACAGTGTAAGATTTAATAATGTTACGAAAAAGTTATGATATTTATTGCATTAAATATATGAAACTGGAATGTTGCTGCAAGATTAGGCAGATCTAAACACAATATATAGCCATTTCAGACATTGCATTAACTCAAAACTGCTGAATTAAAGACATACTGTGTAGGTGACTGATGAAGGAAAGCATGTAGTTGTTGAAATGCAGTCCCAGTGACTATGCTTCCCAAGAAAACATTCACCAGCATAAAGTAATAATATTTTGCAGCTGTCTTCCGCTCAAGTGTTGACAGTGCAATATGTCCCTCAATTTTTGACATGATCATCAGAACTGTTGGTAGAATGTACAAAAATACTTTAAGAGCCAAACCAGGAAGAAAACCTTGTAGAAAGGACTTGATGAAATTCCTGTCAAAATCCAAAAAACAAAACACTGTTAGGTAGAATTTACATCATTTATTACTGGAGTCCAGATGAATTTCAAAAACTAAACTTAACAAATCAAGATTGAGCATTATATACTCTACCAAAGAAGCCAAAACCGTTAATGAAGAAATTCAAGAACAACATATATCAACTTCTAGATTAATTACCTTCTCTATTTACATTCAAAAAGAAACTTAAGTTCACTTACAATTCTATAACTGGTCTGAGGAAAGGAGCAACTTTTTCAAGACCCTCCAAATTGGCAAGGGATTGCACAAAAGCAATGGGAATCATGTAGAAGAATACCAAGGCAAACACAGACAATGATATTACAAGCCTTCTGATGCTTAAAGAAACAAATGGTATGGCCAAGTTCTGCCAATATACATCACGTGGCTCTGGAGCCCAATCAGTTAGCCAAAGTGTTGGATTCTTGCTTTGCTGGGTTTGTGCACAAACCGATGCTCCCCAACGGGAATTGAATGAAAGAAAAGCAACTGGCAAAATAGCTTTGGGATCTTTTATAATTTTCATGCGTTCCAATGTCATCTGCATATGGTTTGCAGTATAGCTATATTAAAGTACCTCAATTTCAATAATGGAAGCATGTGTATTAGCTTAAGGACACAGAAAATTGCCATGTGCATAGTTTATGCCAAAAAAAAGAGAAACAAACCAACTTACCAGGTTATCAAGTTCCTTAACTGCATGTTTGTAGTAATCAACAGCATCAACTTTTCTACCCCAGAGACCAAATAATCCAGTCTAAAGGGAAAAATAACAATGTCAGATTCAGGTTCCAACCAAACGGATAATTTGTCACATTGTACCACATACATTCCTAGCAATTACATACCTTGACAGTGGAACTCTTGTCAGGATGTCTTTCAGACTTAAGCTGGTAATAGTCTAGCCAATTTTGGAGTCTTTCTCTTCGTTTTGCAAGTTTAGCAAATTTGTTTGCATTGTAGACAGCCTGAATAAAAATGAATGCATGACAATATGAATCATTTAATGTAAAGAAATATTCTGCTGAGTAAAAATAAATCAACATTAATACCTATGTATAAATTCTCTTATCGGTTTATCTTCAATAAACTTCCCCAATCAAGAATGTAATAAAAATTATTACCTGGTGTCCAATATAATGATTTGGGTGGTTTGTTTGAAAGAAGCCCTCCACAGAATCTGACACTGCGTGACCAGGCATATTAGGGATATTCCTGACAACTACCTGCAACAAGAATGTAAAAAGCATGAAGATTTGAAAAGATGGTTAAAGAAGATTAGAAGGGGTAAAGCATTGATAGGAGTGACAATCCAAGCTGAAAAGTATTCATTCTAAAATCATAGCATCTTTGCTATAAGAGTTCAGTATAGGTTATAGCATCAACCCCATACAAACCACTGTATTCAAGTACCATAAATGGATTCAAAGCTATAAACTGAAAATTAGCTCCTTGAAAAGAATAACAAAGAAGCACAGCTAGAGTTGCATCTTCTCCATGATCTTATTATTCTCACAACCCTAATGAAGAACTCGGGAAATTCAAGCAATTCTATTTACAAACTGTCCAAGGATACTTGGAGCATTTTAAGCAGCATTCATAATATGAGAATGGGCACAATGAATTCTTTGCTAACTAGTAAAAGATAAACTGATGAAATGAACAATCCAAACCATACCATACTACACAAAAAAAAGGAACTGACACTTCACTGCAATTGGAAAATGGTGAGGACTGAAGAGCTCCATGAAATGCTTTCTAACAGTAAGAAACAATCTCAATTTTATTCCACTCTATTGAAAATGAATGAAGATTTTTAACTTACTGTGAATTGCTCCACACGCCTGCGTTGTGATGCCATGAAATGCAATCTCATTGATGAGACATAATCATATTCTTTGTACAGCAGAAAACAAATCCATAATGTGAACAGGTATTCCAATGCTATGTGAACAAAAAATCTGAAATTTATAGTTCCAGTTGTTAGCTAATTGATAACACAAAAAATACTATCATGACAATGTAATGCAGGTTGTAATACACATAAAAATAAACAATACAAGATTTAACAAAAACAAGAGAGACAGGGAGATGAAAAGATAATATTTAAATAGTGGATATTAGATATCAGGATTGAATACGATTCCTTTTTAACGGAATCCTGAGACAATATAAGATATATGCCACGATTATATTTTTCCAAATAAAACTTTAATCCATTGTTGATACGAGTAGTTAAAGTCAAGAGGAGAAAACACAAAACTTGGACTTCAAGCGAAGCATTACTTCATAAAGAAAGTTCTGAATTATTTGTTTAATTTTTGGGGGGAGTTTAGGGAAAACATACCTTATAGATTCAGAGGGAACATTTGATATTGAGAGTTTATCAATATCACTCACTACCAATTCCCTCTTTAGGAAAAATAAAGTCCCACTTGATACGTTGACTGGTATAAGAATGAGGAGTGCCACAACTGTGATCGGAACAAAAATCTTCAAGCTGAAAATAAAGAGATAAAAATTAGTCAGATTACTAGTAACCCAGTACAGTAATTTCAACATTAACAAGAAGTTGAAAAGGAGACGCTTATTTCTCTTTTCACGATCTGAAAGGCATGCCTCCCAAAGTTCAGATCAAAAGATTACATTAAAAAATACGATAGACAGAAAAAAAAGGTGCATCTTTCACATGCAACACATAAAAGTTGACAGAGAACAGAAACAGAGGGAGGAGCACAACGAAAAGTGGAAAACGTAGAAAATTGGACAACACCCTAGAAGGCGAAGCTTCCACGGAAGAGATTTAACAAAAGCTGGCAAAACCAAAAAGAAAGTTGAAAACCACACGGCATAACTCTAGAATCTATTTGATGATCAAACGCATGGAAATACAAATACAATCAACAACCGAATGCTTAACATTTTTGAGAAGTAGCACAATTTTCCAAACATAGTTTTGCCGCACAACAACAATGCATCACAACAATTCCACAGCAAACGAAATCACAATTCCCAGAACAGCATGCCAGTTCAGTCTCTTTTTTTTCCAATGATAAAATTAAATGTAAAGAAAGTAGTCAGTGACTGAATTTGACTAAAGTTTAAAACTTTTTGCATCAAAATGATAAAAAAGGAACAATTTGCAAGCATGCTCGCGGCACGATAATCCATCACATCAATCACACAATTCACGGAATTTGGCACATTAAATTAAAAAAATACAGAGTATGCTTACAAACAAAATCTTCTACGATGGATAAGGAAAAAAAAATGGTAATTTTATTATGAGTTGAGTTGAAAGCAGCAAGTGCTTGTTGAAAAGAAACAACACAACAATGGAGTGAAACGTAGAGACGAAAGAGACGTGGTTAATATTAAAAGGAAAAGTGAAAGGTGATGTGAATGGTGTAAAAGGAGAGAGGAGTACCCCAGAGTGTAGATTCTAAGGAAAGCAGCAGAGTCAAGGCCAGCATGGCTAATAATCTCAGACTCACTCATTCTGAGAGCCTGTGGCATCCAATTCAGAAAGGTAAGGTAAGTTTTGAAATTGAGGTTCACAAACTTGCCCACAAAATTCCCAGAACTCCTAGGACTACTTCTCCCTCCACTGAGATACCACTTGGGAAAGTAGACCCTATCATTGATGGGTTGGATTCTCAGCAGAGCAAAAGCCAGCAAGAAAGCAAAGGCTGAGAGAATGTTAATGGTAGCTGAGACACCAATGTCTGCAAGGGAAGCCATTGCAGAAACCAAAAGAGCCCAGAGAGAGAGAGAGAGAGAAGAGATGGGGTGTTCAAGAGGAAGAGAATTGAATAGGAGAATGAGAAGGGAAAGAATAACTGATTCTTGGTAACTCCAATTCTTTATTGCAGGGTGGAAATAAAAAAGCTGGGTTCTTTGCTGTTGTTTGACTTTATATAGCATCAATTAATAAACTTTATTTAAAAAATTAAAGTTTTGGAGTTGGGTTTTGTTTGATTGTGATGAGTAAGAGAGCACTTTGCAAGAGGGGCTTTCATGTGCTAATGAGAAAGGATTTTCTCTTCTAAACAGAGTGGCATGTTTTTTATTTTTTTTTTCTGTGTGATGTTTCTAAGGTTGTAATGTTAGGACTGGTAGTCTTCTTTCTTATCATTCTCTATTGTCTTTGTTTTGTGATTGTCTCTGTCTATGTCTCAATGATCATATGCATAAGATAAGTGAATTGAAAAGGCAC
>Ga0099823_1004227_pt1 | contig 13945 bp, 12 predicted proteins | sample CowpearedBW_FD_76831 | JGI IMG/M metagenome (GOLD analysis project Ga0099823, IMG submission 76831) | Root nodule microbial communities of legume samples collected from California, USA - Cow pea red BW | ecosystem: Host-associated > Plants > Roots > Nodule | place: USA: California | collected...
CGTTACTGCCCAAGCCGGGAGAGACAAAATGTCTGGCAGTCAGCTTCCCGCCTGACTCGGTGTTTGGGTCTTCTGACTTTGACCCCAATGACGCAAACGCGGAGCAGCAGCGCAAGCTCCTGGGTCTATACGAGTGCTTCGATCCGGAGCGCCCTGGCATGCATGCATCGCCGACGATCGATTACGGAGTCGTTGTCAAAGGTCCGCTCATCTTGGAGCTTGATGACGGTGAAGTCCGAGAGCTTTCCAGTGGAGATGTTGTAGTCCAGCAAGGAAATGTCCACGCCTGGCGAAATCCGGGTAGTGAGCCTGCGCTTATTACATTTATATTGATCGGTGCCAATACCAAGCAGTAAACGGTAGACATTACATAGGATAATAAAAATGAAAAGTTATGTAGCTCGTGCCGGCTTAGTCGGTGCGATCGGATGTTCTTTGCTTGTGTCTTGGGACGTTAATGCCACCGAGAATGGTGACACAGTATGGCCGCTCGGGGTGCAAACAGTGCTGCCCGCGATTCTGCCGGCTCCAGGCGATACATCCCTCTACAGCTACACCGCCTATTACAAGGCTGATAGCTTCAAGGATAAGCATGGTGATTCGGCGATTCCGGGATTTAGTCTGGAAAATTTCATTCAAGCTGTGCGGGTAGTGCACACTTGGGATGCCAAATTCGACAGTGGCATTACGCTGAGTAGTGGTGTAATTGCTTCTGCGAATAAGATAAAAGTAGAGGCTTTTGGGAATAGCGATACCGATTCTGGGTTTAGACAACTGTATCTTACGCCGCTGTACATCGGTTACTCACCGTCTGAAAATCTGCACCTGCTTACGGGCTTCAGTGCTTTTGTCCCACTTGGGAACTACGATGGAAGCAAACTGGCAAACAGCCCAACCGGTAATGCGAGCTACACTCAGGAGTTCGATCTGACCTGGTTCCCGCACCCAGACTGGGAGGTCTCAGTAGCCCCCACCTTCACCATCAACGCAAAAAACGATGACACTGACTACCGGTCAGGGAACGTGCTGAACATCGACTATTTACTGGGATACAGACTGCAGTCGAACCCGAAGGTCCAGCTTGGTCTGGTGGGCTACTACACCAAGCAGGTCACCGATGATCAGTGGGATCACGGTGAGCTGGATGATGGAAATCGCCTGCGCAAATTTGCTATCGGGCCGCAGATTTTTTACGCCTTTGACCAAACCTCTGGGGTTGTCTTGAAGTGGATGCGCGAGACCTCCGTTAGGAACGGTCCCAAGGGTGATTCTCTCTGGCTGGAGTTCGCTTTTCCTCTATGAGGCAAGCTTCGCGTCGGCAGACATTTTAGAAGCCACATCCCGCGCAACGCTATGAATATGGCTCGCAGCCGCTTCGGCTGCGGCCTTTTTGTTTCTAGTTTTCAGCGCTGCAATAATTCCATCGTGCTCATCTGTCGCTGCGCCCAGGTGTACTTGAAAGCCGCAAGTCTGGACGATGAAGAAGTCGGACAATTCAAAGTTCGCAATTTGACGGGCCGAAAGGATGGGAGACTTAGCCATGGAGTGCAGCAGTCGATGGAAGTCGACATTGAGCGCGCGATAGCTTTCGGATGCGTCACTGTGCTGCGGATTGATACTCCTGATTTTGTCGTTGATTTCGGTCATTCTCAAGACTTCTTCGGGCGATCCGCGCTCGGCTGCAAGCCCGGCAATGAGTGCCTCGTTGTTTGCGAACATCTCGTAGAAATCGTCAACCTCCAACTGAGTAGGGTGTACCACTTCGCATCCGACCTGGGCCGTGATCACCACGAAGCCCCTTTCTTGCAGGCTGTTCAGTGCAGTCATGATCGGCTGGCGGCTGACTCCGGTCTCTTCACCAATTTCCTTGACCAGAATCTTTTGCCCGAACTCATATCGGCAAGTGAGTAGGCGCTCCAAGATATGTTGGTAGATAGCGGTCTTTTTATTTGCCACTTGCATTCGAGTCGAATTCCCAGGTCGGTTGTTGCGAATTGATGTCAGGATCAGGCTTACATTCTAGCATTTCTGATAGTAAACCAGATTTCAGTCATTTTCGCTGTTGTCGCTCGTCGGCGGGCTGCTCTCGTTCTGGTGCTGGGCGGTCGATCACAGAGCGATGAGCGGGCCTTGTTGTACTTGCATGCTAGCATTCTAGCGTGCATGATGATTGGGCAGACAACAACAAATCTACCTGCATGGCGTTATCCCGCCGCCTCATGGGCGTATCAGGGTTCCGCTCATGCCGTCCCAGTGCGAGGCGGCCTGCACTGGGGCATCGACGTAAAGGTTCCGTACCGATGAACGCTTACCTACATTGCCTGTCGCACACCCCCCTTATTGGGCATTTCGACCCAACCCAAGACGTGCTGGATGAAGTGGCCGAAGTGGTTCGGGCCGCTCGAGCGCGGATCGAGGCCTTCAACCCAGAGCTCGTGGTGCTCTTTGCGCCTGATCACTACAACGGCTTTTTCTACGACGTGATGCCGCCTTTCTGCTTAGGTATGGCCGCGGAAGCTATCGGCGATTTTGGTTCACTTGCCGGCACGCTATCTGTACCCAAAGAACTTGCCGAAGCCTGTGCTGAATCTGTTCTGACGTCGGGAATCGATCTGGCCGTGTCCTACAGGATGCAGGTCGATCATGGCTTCGCTCAGCCACTTGAGTTTCTGCTCGGCGGCCTGGACAAATATCCCGTTCTTCCTGTTTTCGTGAACTGTGTGGCACCACCTCTGCCGACGTTTGAGCGTGTCCGGTTGCTCGGTGAAGCGATTGGCCGCTTCACCCGCGGGCTCAACAAGCGGGTGCTGTTCTTGGGCTCGGGCGGGCTGTCTCATCAGCCCCCAGTGCCAGAGTTGGCATAGGTCGATGCACGCATGGCCGACCGGCTGATGGGCAGTGGTCGGGATCTACCGCCTGAAGAGCGCGATGCCCGTACTCAACGAGTCGTCGTGGCTGCTGAACGATTTGTTGAAGATCAGAACACCCTTCATCCACTGAATCCCAAGTGGGATCAGTACTTCCTGGATGTCGTTGAGCAGGATCTGGTGAGCCAGCTTGATGACCTCAGTAACTCCCATCTCTCGGAGCTGGCCGGCAAATCGACGCATGAGGTCAAGGCCTGGGTCGCTGCGTTTTCGGCCTTGGCGGCTCACGGCGCCTACACCGCTACCGACCGCTACTACCGACCGATTCCTGCGTGGATCGCAGGCTTCGGCTCTATCAGTGCGCACACCCAGCGCTAATACACCTTCACGGAGACTTAATCGTGACTGCAATCACTGAAAAAGAAACCAGCAAATTCGTTCGCATCCAGGATGGCGATCTGGATTTGAACATCCACTACAACGACTGCGGTGAAGGCAAAGAAACCGTTGTGATGCTCCACGGCTCAGGTCCTGGTGCGAGTGGCTGGGCCAACTTCAATCGGAACATCGAGCCACTGGTAAACGCCGGCTTTCGCGTCATCCTGATGGACTGCCCAGGTTGGAGCAAAAGCGATTCGATCGTGAGCACCGGCTCTCGCTCTGATCTGAACGCCCGCGTGCTCAAAGGTCTGGTCGACAAGCTCGACCTGGACAAGATTCACATCCTCGGTAATTCCATGGGGGGGCACACCGCAGTTGCCTTCTCTCTGACCTGGCCAGAGCGCGTTGGCAAACTGGTTCTGATGGGAGGCGGTACGGGCGGTGTGAGCCCGTTTGTGCCGATGCCAAGCGAAGGCATCAAACTGCTCAATGGCTTGTATCGCGAGCCTACGATCGAAAACCTCAAGAAGATGATGAGCATCTTTGTCTACGACACCAGCGATCTGACTGAGGAGCTGTTCCAGACGCGGTTGGACAACATGCTGGCCCGCAAAGACCATCTTGAGAATTTCACTGCAAGCCTTGCCGCCAACCTGAAGCAATTCCCGGATTTCGGCCATCGCTTGGGTGAAATCAACGCAGAGACCTTGGTTATCTGGGGGCGTAACGACCGTTTCGTTCCACTCGACACCGGCCTGCGCCTGGTTGCTGGCATCCCTAACTCCCAGCTGCATGTGTTCAACAAGTGCGGACATTGGGCGCAGTGGGAGCACGCGGACACCTTTAACCGCATGGTTCTTGATTTCCTTACCCACTGACCGAGGTCACGCATGAACACTTCACAAGAGACCCTTGAGCGCTTAGCGGCTGAGCTGCGCAAAGCTGAAGGAAAGGGCGAACCTGTTGGGCCACTGCGTGACGTCATCGGCGCCACAAATGTGGAGCATGCCTATGCGATTCAACGTTTGAACCAGGCTTATGCCATTGCCAATGGCCGGCGTCTGGTGGGCCGCAAAATCGGGTTGACCAATCCAAAGGTTCAGGCCCAGCTCGGTGTGGATCAACCGGACTTTGGTTGCTTGTTTGCTGACATGGCCTATGGCGATAACGAGGTCATTCCATTTGAGCGCGTCCTTCAGCCGAAGATCGAGGCTGAGATCGCATTAATCCTGGAGCGTGACCTGCCGAGTGCATCTACCACGTTTGCAGATGTCATTGCTGCAACCGGCTGGGTTGTCCCAGCACTGGAAGTTGTCGGCAGCCGCATCGAAGGTTGGAACATCAAATTCGCTGACACCGTGGCTGACAACGCTTCTAGTGGCTGCTTCGTCTTGGGCGGTCCAGCTCGGCGTATCGACGGGCTCGACCTGCGAGGCGCGACCATGCGCATGTCCAAGAACGGTGAAGTCGTGAGCTCTGGCAGTGGCGGTGAATGCCTGGGTAATCCGCTGAATGCTGCTGTATGGCTAGCCCGCACCATGGCCGAGTTCGGTGAGCCTCTCAAGGCCGGTGACATCATTCTCACCGGAGCCCTGGGACCGATGGTAGGTGTCAGCGCGGGTGATCATTTTGAAGCCGAAATCGAAGGCCTTGGCCGAGTCGGCGTGTCGTTCAGTGTCGTGTGACGGAGGTTTTGAAATGACTACCAAACGTAAAGTTGCCATCGTTGGCTCCGGAAACATCGGCACCGATCTGATGATCAAGATCTTGCGTAATGCCGAGCACTTGGAAATGGCAGTGATGGTCGGTATTGATCCCGCCTCAGATGGCCTGGCCCGTGCCGGTCGTATGGGCGTTGCGACAACCCACGAGGGTGTTGCGGGTCTTGTGAAAATGCCGGAATTCGCTGATGTCGATTTCGTGTTCGATGCCACTAGCGCCGGTGCTCACGTCAAAAACGACGCGCTGCTGCGAGCAACCAAGCCTGGCATCCGGGTGATCGACCTGACTCCCGCGGCTATTGGTCCATACTGCGTTCCCGTCGTAAACCTTGAGCAGCACGTCAACGCTGAGAACCTCAACATGGTCACCTGCGGCGGCCAAGCGACCATTCCCATGGTGGCTGCTGTATCGCGCGTCGCCAAAGTGCATTACGCGGAAATTGTTGCATCGATTGCCTCTAAATCCGCTGGTCCAGGTACTCGAGCGAACATCGACGAGTTCACTGAAACCACCTCGAAGGCCATCGAGGCGATCGGCGGTGCGGCAAAGGGTAAAGCCATCATCATCATGAACCCAGCGGAGCCGCCGTTGATGATGCGTGACACTGTGTATGTCCTTTCTGAAGCAGCAGACCAAGACCATGTTGAGGCCTCCATCGAAGAGATGGTTGCTGCGGTGAATGCTTATGTACCGGGCTATCGGTTGAAGCAGAAAGTGCAGTTCGAAGTGATCCCGGACACGGCGCCGCTGAACATCCCAGGCCACGGCGAATTCAGCGGTCTGAAGACCTCTGTGTTTATCGAGGTTGAAGGGGCTGCCCATTATCTGCCGGCGTATGCGGGCAATCTCGACATCATGACTTCTGCTGCGTTGGCGACTGCTGAACGCATGGCACAGTCGATGAGCCAGGCCTGAGGAGCGCAGTTATGAACGGTAAAAAGCTCTACATCTCCGATGTGACCCTGCGCGATGGCATGCACGCCATTCGCCATCAGTATTCGCTGGACCAGGTGCAAGCAATTGCTCGCGCGCTTGATGCTGCCAAAGTGGATTCTATCGAAGTGGCTCACGGCGATGGCCTGCAGGGTTCCAGCTTCAACTACGGTTTTGGTGCGCATACCGACATCGAGTGGATTGAAGCCGCTGCTGATGTCGTCAAACACGCCAAGATCGCGACCCTGCTGCTTCCTGGTATCGGTACTCTGCACGATCTCAAAGCAGCTTATGCGGCGGGTGCTCGGGTGGTTCGTGTAGCCACCCATTGCACCGAAGCTGATGTGTCGAAGCAGCACATCGAATATGCCCGTGAGCTTGGGATGGACACGGTCGGCTTCCTCATGATGAGCCATATGCAGACCCCTGAAGGTCTCGCCCAGCAGGCGAAGCTGATGGAAAGCTACGGTGCCACCTGCATCTACGTCGTGGACTCAGGCGGTGCGATGAACATGGAGGACATCCGCGCGCGCTTCCGTGCCGTCAAAGCTGTTCTCGATCCAGCTACCCACACCGGCATCCATGCCCACCACAACTTGAGTCTCGGTGTTGCCAACTCGATCGTTGCCGTCGAAGAAGGGTGTGATCGGATTGATGCCAGCCTTTCCGGTATGGGCGCCGGTGCAGGTAACGCCCCGCTGGAAGTATTTATTGCGGCCGCGGACAAGCTGGGTTGGAACCACGGCACTGATCTCTACGCCCTTATGGATGCTGCAGATGATCTGGTGCGTCCACTGCAAGATCGCCCAGTGCGCGTCGACCGTGAAACCCTGGCTCTGGGTTACGCCGGCGTGTACTCCAGCTTCCTTCGTCATGCGGAGGTAGCTTCGGCTCGCTACGGCATTAAGGCTGTCGACATTCTCGTTGAGCTTGGCAAGCGCCGGATGGTCGGCGGTCAGGAAGACATGATCGTTGACGTCGCCCTGGATCTGCTGAAGCGCTGAGGTTCGCAGACAGCTCCACGCAAGCTGTCCGCAGCGATGCCCCCTTCCTTCAGGGAGGGGGTTTTAAGCACAACAATAAGAGAGCTTAACAATATGAATGCCTTGCCAAAGTATCGTCGTCAGCACCCCAGAATACGCTGCGCGTATTTGAGTGCACCTCTCACATTGTGAGTGTCTGATGAGCGTCTTTTCGCTTACCTGACTTTCCAGCGTTTCACACCAATCACTTTGTGTTCCGAAGTTTTCTGAGAGCTTTGGAAGGGGTTGCTATGACTGACAAAACGGATAAGACCAAACTCTTCATCACTATCGCACTGTGCTTTCTGGTTGCCTTGATGGAGGGCTTAGACCTGCAAGCACCGGGAATCGCAGCGCATGGTATGTCTGCCGATTTCGGTCTGGACAAACTGCAGATGGGTTGGGTTTTCAGTGTCGGCGTTCTCGGCATGCTGCCGGGGGCCTTCATTGGCGGCCGACTTGCCGACCGATACGGTCGAAAAAAAGTGCTCATCGTGTCGGTGGCACTATTCGGTGTGTTCTCGCTCGTCACGACAATCGCCTGGAGCTTCAGCGCGCTGCTGTTTGCTCGGCTAATGACCGGGGTGGGATTGGGCGCATCGCTGCCAAACCTGATTGCCCTGGCTTCTGAGGCAGCTGGCGAGCGCATGCGTGGCACTGCTGTTAGCTTGATGTACTGCGGTGTTCCGCTGGGTGCGGCCTTGGCTGCAGCCATTGGCCTCCTCGATTTTGGCGTAGGCTGGAAACTTGTTTTTTACGTCGGCGGAGTTGTGCCTCTGGTTATCGTCCCGCTGCTGCTTCTCTATCTCCCTGATTTGTACAAGCAGGCAAATGCTCAAGTCGCTTCGACCGAAATCCCTACTACCAAGAGCATTTTGGTTGACGGTGGAACGCTCAAAATCACTTTGCTGTTATGGGTTAGCTTCTTCTTCACCCTCATGGTCACCTACATCCTGATCAACTGGCTGCCGAGCATTTTGATCGGGCAGGGCTTCAAGCCGAGCGAGGCAAGCATTGTCGTATTGTCCATGCAGTTAGGTGCTGCGGTGGGGACCCTGATGTTGGGTGTCGCCATGGATCGGCTTCCGATCTGGGCCATGTCAGGGTTGGTTTATGGCGGCATTCTTGTTTCCCTGGCGTGCCTGACTGCTGCTATCTCCCTGCCAGCCATGATTGGCGCAGGCTTCCTCGCGGGGATCTTCACAACTGGCGGGCAATGCGTGCTTTACGCGCTCGCACCTCAATTCTATCCCGCCAACGGCCGCGCAACCGGAACCGGTGCAGCAGTGGCCGTTGGCCGGGTAGGTGCGATGGCCGGGCCTCTCGTGGTAGGGAAAATGATGGTTCTCGGTGCAGGAGCGAGCGGTGTCATGCTGGCTTCTGCACCTGGAATCGTGCTCGCCGCCATCTCGTTGTTCTATCTGTCGTCACTAAAAAAAAGCCCTGAGCTGAAAGCTTCCGTGGTTTGAACCTCTCCAGCTTCACCAACAAGAACAAAAAAGAAGACACGACATGAGCAGATCTAGAACTGCAGCCCTAGCAGGCTTGCTTGTAGCACAGGCGACTTCCATCCAGGCGGCGGGATTCATCGAAGACTCGAAAGCCAAGGCCACCCTGCGCAACTACTACTTTGACCGCAACTACATCAACGAGACCCCGCAAGCTGCTGCCCGGGAATGGGCCCAAGGATTCATCGTCAATTTCTCTTCCGGCTTTACTGACGGGCCGGTGGGCTTTGGTATGGATGCTCAAGCCATGATGGGGTTACGACTGGACTCGTCGAGTGATCGGGTCGGAACGGGTCTGTTGCCTTTTTCGGCTAGCACCAGAGAACCAGCCAGGGATTATTCCGAGCTGGGTTTGACAGCCAAAATGAAGATCTCCAAGACCGAGCTTCAGTACGGTACCGTCAGTACATTTCTGCCAATTGCCTTCGCGAGTCCAACCCGTCTGCTGCCGCAGACCTTCCGTGGCACCTACCTACGTTCGCAGGACATTGATGGCCTGTCGCTGCATGCTGGGTGGCTTGACCGAATCAACCTGCGTGACTCGACTGACTACCAGAAGATGCGGGTAGCGGCACCTAATGGCCGCTTCAATGGGGCAGCTGAATCTGATGCATTCTATTTCTTGGGAGGCGATTACGCGTGGTCGAAGAACCTTACCCTCAAGTACTACTACGCGCAGCTTGAAGATATCTACGACAAGAACTACGTCGGCTTCGTGGACAACCGCGAAATCGGACCTGGTCGATTGACCTCTGATTTCCGCTTTTATGATTCGCGCGAAGACGGTGCTTCGAAAGCTGGGAAGGTAGACAACCGGAACACCGCGTTGATGCTCACCTACCAGCTGGGTGGGCACCGCTTGGGCGCTGGATACATGCAGTTAACCGGTGACACGGCTATGCCTTATCTTTTTGGCACCGAGCCTCTTGTTATCACCGAAGGCACGTTGAACTCGGAGTTTCTCAATCCCAAGGAGAGAAGCTGGCAGGTCAAATATGACTACGATTTCGTGGGCGCCGGCCTCCCTGGGCTGAAGGGAATGCTCCGCTATGTCAGTGGTGACAACATTGATCTGCCAAAGCTAGGGGGCAGCAACCTGAAAGAGACAGAGAAAGACGTTGAGCTCTCATACGTGATCCAGAGCGGTACCTTCAAGGACGTCGCGTTCAGGGTAAGGCACGCCTGGTACCGCAATGACTTCGGGCCGGGGGCCACCCACCGAGATGACAACGAACTGCGCGTAAACATCGATTATACCTTTGCCCTTTGGTGAAGCTTGCGTAGACCCCTCCTACGTGCGACACCCTTTAGCCACGTGCTCACGCCGTGGCTTTTTTTTGAGCAATCTCAGGGACGAAAGGCAGTGAGGGATGATTGCGACGGGATTTCTTGCATGCTAGCATGCAAGCATGAACTGAGTGTTCTGCCTAGACCAAGCTCAACAGACACTCTGATGGCCTGAAAAAAAATACAAGATCAGGAGGTACCATGAATCACCCATCCCCCATCCGGTCCACTCGGCCCCGCGCGCGGCTGAAGTAGGACGCGACTCTCCCTATAAATCTACCTCTCGAATGGCCACTCGGCGGCAACCGCTTGCCGGGCGAACTTCGGGATCTGTCGGACGTGTTCCGGGCTTGCGTGCAAGTTCTGAGCGTCACTTTGTAATGCCTGGAGAATAAGAAATGACTACCTCCAACAGCTTCGATACCGATGTTCTGGTCATTGGTACCGGCCCCGCAGGTGCAACTACTGCCTTGGCACTCGCCACCTACGGCATTCGAGTCAAAATGGTCACCATGTTCAACTGGTTGGCGAACTCCCCACGAGCGCACATCACGAACCAACGTGCCATGGAAGTTGTGCGCGATTTGGGCCTGGAAGACGAGGTGGTGAGAGCTGCTACCCCATGGGATCAGATGGGTGACACGTTGTTCACTACAAGCCTGGCGGGTGAAGAAATCGCTCGCATGCGTACCTGGGGTACCGGCGACAAACGCAAAGGCGATTACGTCCAAGGTAGCCCCTGCACCATGCTGGATCTGATCCAGCCGGAGATGGAAGCGATCCTGCTCAAGAACGCTGCAGCTCGTGGTGCACAAGTCAGCTTCAACACCGAATATCTGGGCCACGAGCAGGACGCTGAAGGTGTCACCGCTCGGATGAAAGACGTGCTCACTGGTGCTGAATATCAGGTGCGAGCAAAGTACTTGGTCGGTGCCGACGGAGCTAACTCCAAAGTTGCCAAAGAAATTGGCCTGCCGATCGAAGGCGAGATGGCTCGTGCAGGTACTGCTTATGTGATCTTCAATGCCGATCTGAGCAAGTATGTTCAGCATCGACCCAGCATTTTGCAGTGGATCGCCACGCCCGAAGCTGGCTTTGGGGAAATCGGCATGGGTCTGCTGCGTGCTATCCGTCCGTGGGATCAGTGGATTGCCGGCTGGGGCTTCGACATGACCAAAGGCTCCCCGGACCTCTCGCCAGAAGCGGTTCTGAAGAAGATTCGCTTATTGGTTGGTGATCCAAATCTGGAAGTACAGATCGAGCGTATGTCGACCTGGTACGTCAATCAGGCACATGCCACCGAGTACTCGCGAGGCCGTGTGTTCTGTGCCGGCGACGCGGTTCACCGTCATCCGCCATCCAGTGGTCTGGGATCGAACACCTGCATGCAGGACGGTTTCAACCTCGCGTGGAAATTGGCCTATGTACTTCAAGGCTTCGCAGGCCCAGAACTGCTTGGAAGCTATACGGCTGAGCGTGCGCCAGTAGGCAAGCAGATTGTGGCGCGTGCGAACCAGTCGCGTAAGGATTATGCGTTGTTGAAGGAATGCTTCAACTTCGGAAAGGGTGTCGACACTGTCGCCAAGCTTTTGGAGCGCATGCGTGATCCAAGTCCAGCTGGGGTCGAGGTCCGGATGAATCTGCAGAGCGCGCTCGAGATCAAGAGCCGCGAATTCAACGCCCAGGGTGTTGAGTTGAATCAGCGCTACCAATCCTCAGCCGTGATGGCAGACCCAAGTGATGGCGAAGAAGTATGGGCTCGCGACAAAGAGCTCTACCTACAGGCGACGACTCGTCCTGGCGCCAAGGTCCCGCATGCTTGGCTGGTGAATGAGACTGGTCATCGAGTCTCTACGCTCGACGTAGTGGGTAAAGGGAAAATGACGCTGATCACCGGTCTTGCGGGGCAGGCATGGGTGGATGTTGCTAAGCGTCTGGACTTGCCATTCCTCAACATCGTTGTCACCGGCGCCAAAGGTACCGCAGATCTGTACTGTGATTGGCAAGCTGTACGTGAAGTGCATGAGGCAGGCGCGATTCTTGTGCGACCTGATGGTTATGTAGCCTGGCGCCAGAGCGATGCCGTTTGGTCTGTTGAAGAAGCCGAAGCTCAGTTGCAGCAAGCACTTCGAAAAGTCCTCGGAAAGTAATTGCTCAAAGGCCCGGTAATCTGCCGGGCCTTTTTTCATCTGAGGAATGACTCCTCAGGCCTAAAGAAAGCCGACCCCCCGTGTGATATCACGCCCCTAGGTGCGGCTACTAAAACTGAAGGTTCACATCCAGAGTCAGTGACGCTTTGCTGATGAGCGTCGCTCTGTGGGCGATGAACTGCCTTGAGTGCGATGAGGTGAATGATGGCCAAGGCCGCTGATGTCGTTGTGCAATGCCTGGAAAACGAAGGTGTCGAGTATGTGTTCGGCATTCCTGGTGAGGAAAACCTCGACCTGCTGGAATCCCTGCGCAAGTCGAAGATCAAGCTGGTACTGACCCGCCACGAGCAATCCGCGGGCTTCATGGCCGCCACCTATGGCCGCCTGACCGGCAAGACCGGCGTCAGCCTATCGACCCTGGGCCCTGGCGCGACCAACCTGGTGACCGCCAGTGCCTACGCCTATCTCGGCGGCATGCCGATGATGATGATCACCGGCCAGAAGCCGATCAAGAAGTCCAAGCAGGGCCGTTTCCAGATCATCGACGTGTGCGGCATGATGGACCCCATCACCAAGTACACCCACCAGTTCGCCTCGGCCGACAACATCCCGGCGCGCATGCGTGAAGCCTTCCGCCTGGCGGAAGAAGAGAAGCCGGGCGCCGTGCACCTGGAACTGCCGGAAGACATCGCGGCCGAGCAGACCGACGCTCTACCGATTCCACCGAGCCTACACCGCCGTCCACTGGCTGAGCACAAGGCCATTGAGGCTGCTGTTGAGAAGCTGCAGAACGCCCGCAGTCCAATCTTGGTGATTGGCGCCGGCGCCAACCGCAAGATGACCGCCAAGGTCCTCAAGCAGCTGATCGACAAGACCGGCATCCCGTTCATCACCACCCAGATGGGTAAAGGTGTGGTTGACGAGCGTCACCCGCGCTTCTTGGGTAACGCTGCGCTGTCGTCCGGTGACTTCGTCCACCGCGCCATCGAAGCAGCCGACCTGATCATCAACATTGGTCACGACGTGATCGAGAAGCCACCATTCTTCATGCTCCGTGGCGGCACCGAAGTCATCCACATCAGCTTCCGCTCCGCCGAAGTGGATGCCGTGTATTTCCCGCAGGTCGAAGTGATCGGCGACATCGCCAACGCCGTGTGGCAGATCAGCGAAGCACTCAACGACACCGCGCACTGGGACTTCAACCGCCTGATGGCGATCCGTGATGCGAACGAAGCGCAGATCGCTGAAGGAGGTGACGATGACCGCTTCCCAGTCTATCCACAGCGCCTGGTTGCCGACATCCGTCGCGTGCTGCCGTCCGAAGGCATCGTTGCCTTGGATAACGGCATCTACAAGATCTGGTTCGCTCGCAACTACAAGGCGCACAAGCCGAACACCGTGCTGCTGGACAACGCCCTGGCGACCATGGGCGCCGGCCTGCCATCGGCCATGGCGGCACACCTGGTGCACCCGGATCGTCCGGTGATCTCCGTGTGCGGCGACGGCGGCTTCATGATGAACAGCCAGGAGCTGGAGACGGCCGTGCGCCTGGGCATGCACATCACTGTGGTGATTCTGCGTGACGACGGCTACGGCATGATCCGCTGGAAGCAGGCCAACATGGGCTTCACCGATTTTGGCCTGAACTACGGCAACCCGGACTTCGTCAAGTACGCCGAAGCCTACGGCGCCCACGGTTACCGAGTGGAGAGCGCAGATGCACTACAGCCGCTGCTCGATCACTGTATTTCCAACCCCGGCGTCCACGTAATCGACTGCCCGGTCGACTACAGCGAGAACGACCGCATCCTCAACAGCGAGTTGCGTGAGCGCGCGTTGGCAATCTGATTGCTATCGCTGACACAGCATTGGCTTCAGGCACCATCTTATCCAAGGGGTGCCTGGGCACAGTGTGACGGTGAGGTTGGAAAGCTAGAATTCTAGTTTGCTCTGTATGAATCGCCCCTGGTTTCGTAGACACCTCCAAGCCTCATAATGAGGCCCAAATAGGAGGTGCCATGAGTCGTCAGCGTTACCCCGAAGAGTTCAAGATCGAAGCGGTCAAGCAAGTGACC
>Ga0099823_1004230_pt1 | contig 13941 bp, 6 predicted proteins | sample CowpearedBW_FD_76831 | JGI IMG/M metagenome (GOLD analysis project Ga0099823, IMG submission 76831) | Root nodule microbial communities of legume samples collected from California, USA - Cow pea red BW | ecosystem: Host-associated > Plants > Roots > Nodule | place: USA: California | collected...
ACCACTTTTACACCAAAACCTTAAGGCAATGTTGTTATGGGTCTTTATTCTTATATAGTGTTTAATTTTGTCTTTTCTATCCAATGTGGGACTTTTTGACTCACACTTGGACTATTCCCAACATACACAACACAAAAAATTGAAACACGTTAAAAAAATCCATTCCATTATAGTTTTTTTCATTGGTAAAAAGATAAACCAATGTTCGATTTTGATAAACATGGAGTACAACAAAAAAAGGACATTCATGCAAAATCATGATTGAGTTCCCCAAAAACAATCATAGTCACAAAAAAATATATGAAACTTTAGTAAACAAACCTCAACGATGAAACCCATTAGACAGAAGTATTACCCATGAGATGCTCATCACTAAAGACAAAGACTTGTTCGAAAAGTACCACTAAACCAGCAACATTTCGTCACTAGAGATGAAACCCTAAGCCGAAATAGTGTTTTGGTGTGCTTTTTCGCAATAAGAATGAGAAAAGAACATGTGGATATAAATATAAGAAAATATTTACGTCAAACCCCTTATGGGCCGATATAAATTTATGTACATAAATTTTGAAATTAACCTTTGTTGAGACTATGTTTGACATTAACCTCTTAAAATTATTCACAAAAACTTTTACACCACCTGACATGAAAGTTGTGAAGTGGATAAGTGATGTGTTGGTGAGGATCTCTTTCTTGGAATTGAGGTCTTAAAATCAAGATTAGGTATTTTTAGTATTTATCCCTCTTAGAGAAAATATTCATTGAATTTATTGGAAGAAATTGGGATGACAACTTGCAAACCAACAAAGTTTTCCAATTAAAGGAGGATTGAAGTTGTGTATCGAAGAAGATCAAAACTCCAACTAACATGGAGAGATACCATATCTTTATAGGGAGATTGATGCATCTCTCACATTAGACCATATTTAGCATAAGTTAATTGGTGTGGATAATCAATTCATGCATAATTCATGTGAAAAATACTGATTTTATCATAGGGATTTTAAGGTACATATAAAAACTACTCCTAGTAAAGAAGTTATGTTCAAGGAACTTCACTTACAAAAGATGCGATGATTTATAATGATGCAGATTGTGTAGGTGCTCTTGATGATAGAAAATCAATCTCTGGATACTTAGATTTGTGAAAGATAACCTTGTCCTATGGAGAAGTAAGAGGTAGAAAGTTATAGTTAGATTCACTTCAAAAGTTGAACTTTGTGAAGGTTTATGGTTCAGACTACTTCTTGAGGATTTAGGATATGCACATGCACTTTTTATTCGATTGAATTGTGATAATAAAGTTGTATGTGACATAACTCACAATTCTGTCTAACATAATCATATGAAGCATGTGGAGAATCTTGATAATAATATTATGGCATTGTCACATATTCGATCCGAAAATCACCTAGCAATATTTTTAACAAAGCTATGACAATATAGGTTTTTAGGAGATTATTAAACAAGTTAGAAATGTATAACATCCATTTACTAGGAGAAATGTAAAGCTGTAGATATTGTAGATTTGTACGATTATATAAAATATTTTATGTCCAAATTTTCTTAATTTAATTCGGATATGTTAAAATAAGATGTTATAAGAACATACTATGCACAAAAACACATGAAGGGACTCTTACCTTTGTATGGAAAGTATATACTAAAATTACGTTGAATTTAAATATACTATCTTGGTTTCTTCCAAGTTATTGATGAAGATATAGCATATTATTGATTCAATGAGGAAACATACCAACCATTTTGGAAATAGAAGACTAAAAGGAGACAACAATGCACCAATACTCTCTCTGTTTCTACAATTTTCAACCATCATCACCTTCTTATGATCATATACACTTAATGATACAAGAAATCAAGTATATCTACAACAAGGTGCGTAATTGCAAGGTATAATTGAAATGTAACATAAATGAATCGTTTTATGCATGGAGTTGCTTTCACCCTCACTCTTCAAGTCTCCATTCCGGGAAAGAATGATTCAGGACCTTTGTTCTTTCAACATACCTTAGTGAAGGAAACAACTTGTGCAATTTTCGCTCCTCAATCTGAAGTTGCTTTAGGTACCTGAGACGCAAAATCTCCACATGCCACTTATGGCAAATCTCACCATGATCCAAACTTTTCAGTTTTCCTCCCTTTATATACAGCTTCCTCATTGCCCCCGGTACCCTGCTAGGCTTCAACCACTCCGGAATTGCTGATCCGGGAAACCCTTCAAGGTCCAACTTCTCCAAACTTGATGGGAAAAGAACCTGAATATCACTGTACTTTTCTCCAGACACACCCCATGATATTTTTACACACTTAACTGCACTCAACTCCTTCAGGCTTTCAAATTCCATCTCTTGTATCACAGCCTCACTTCCAATATGTACACTGAATCTCTTCAGTTTCTTCAGATTTGCAAGATCTGAGATTCTGCATGGTGTCTTGCTAGAACTTCCTATCACAAATCCTTTCAGTACTTCCAGCTGAGTGAGCTTCTCAATCCCCTTTGGCATGCTGTCCAGCAAGTAACATTCTGATACATCCAAATGTGTCAGACTTTTCATTGATGCAATGTTTGTTGGAAGTGCTTCCAAACTGTGGCATGCTTTGAGGTCAAGGATTTCTAAGTTCTCAAGCTGTGCAATGGAGGGTGGCAACTCGGGTATTCTTGATATCCCTCTCAGACTAAGATACTTCAATCTCTTATGAACCCTCAACTCATTCAGAAATTCTTCACTCGCCACTTCAATGTGATGTGAAGGTGAATCTTGCCACCGACCAAGTTGAAGCACTTCTAAACTCTTCATTTTAGCCAACCATTCAGGCTCAAAACTCAGATAGCTCGCACCAACATTGAATATAGTTTTCCACTGCTTAGGTTTTAAATTATCCTTATCATCACCACCTAGTACAACTTTACGTTGCTCTAACCAAGCTCGTTGATTTGAGAATTCTTGGAAAGACAACGTTTTTTCTGAATCTAATGTCATCAACTCAACACGGATACGAGGATTGATTTTGAACTTTTTCACAACGGGATTCAAACCATTACCATAAGCTACAATCATTTGACAATTCAGAAGCTCTTCAACCACTCCCTCACCTACTTCCTCTGCTGTTTTCTCTCCCGAACTTCTCACAAAACCCTCTCCAATCCACCAGTAAATTGTGTGTCTTTTGTTTATGACAGCATCTTCAGGGAAAACTAGGAGAGACAGCAAGCAAGGTTTTAGATGTGTTTCAAGTTTTTCAAAACTGACCTCAACTTTCTGACTCAAGTTTTCTTCATGCAACTCATCCTTGTGTTGGCTTGAAGAGGGAATTGAGTGCAACTCTGCAGTCTTGTGATCCTGAGATGATGATGTTGTTACTTTTGGTGAAACAGATGCTTGTGTTTCTCCTTGACTAGCCCAACCCTTTGGCAGCAACTTCTCAGTTGAGTCCTTGATTCTTTGGGAAATAGTTTCCATGTCAGACTGAAACTTCTCCTTGTCTATGTTACCTATGGTGCGAAGATGGCGATCTAGGAGTGCTAAAGTGTCAAGGAGTTCATCTTCATTCCCCTTCACTGCCATGAACAAATCCTTGATTTGGTCTATTTGGGAAGTCAACTTTTCCAACTTGTCATCACATGATTTGTCCAATGTCTTGCAGGTTGTCCTGGTCATCCTCAGACGCTTCAGCACAAAAGGGATTGCTTTCTTAGGGTTTGTTCGAAAAGACATTTTTCAGCAATGAAACAAGGAGCAGTGTTGCCAGATTTTGTAGCTTCAAGTTGATGTTTTGTGTGTAAAAATGACTGTGACAGCTACAAATGTATTTGACACCAAACAAGACAAAGAGACAGAAGAGAGAACATTAATCAAAGAGAGACACTGAAAAGTGTTCGATGAAGTGTTTATAGTAAAAGAGTTTTAACAAAGTGTTGGATGAATGAGCATTGTTGTATATGTAGAAAGAAAGAAAAAAGAATAGTCATGTCAGGTTTGATTAACCATGTGATGAACATAAACTTTGTATACTTTGCAAGGAAGGAATAAATAAACAAGAGCTTCACGTCATTCTCTATAGGGCTCAATTACTTTATGTATTCTGCATATGCTTCCAACAAAAGTTAGGTCATTTGCAAAGTTAAGTAAATTCTCTTGATTTAATGGTAAAAAATTGAGAGGTTAAATTTAATAATTAATAACTGAATATTGAATAGTGAATTTCTTAATAGATATGGTTTGAATTGGGGCATTTTTCTGCTTTAGAAAATGGTTGGAAGGAGGGCTATTTCGTTTAATTTGTTTAAATTTTAAATTGAATTACATCCATGTCAAGCAAAGAATCCAATAATAAAAGTTTCTCATTATTCTTTTCTTCCATCTAAGTTGTCGAAACCTGTCCTTTCTTTCACAAGTGAATTCTATTTCTTTGCAATTTGATCAGAATCTTGTTTTCAATTTGTTCATTTTTTGTAAGAAGAAAATAAGAAACAAAAATTTCATAAGTAAGATAGACTTAATTAATGCACCTAACTAATAATGAATAATGAAACAGTAATATCTAGAAGTTTTTTTATTACTTTATACAAAAACTAATTTTTAACTTTTATAAAAGTTATTTTCAGTTTATAAAAATAGTTTACTAGCAAGAACTACAGCTAAACATATATGTATATAGGGATAAAAATCTCAATTTATGAAGACACTACATAAAGACATTAATTAATCTTCTGAGAGTTCTTATTTGCAGTGCCTTTGATATTTAAGTTCCGATAACTTTAGTTAAATGTCTTGGTTATCTATTTTTCTAATACAATTGTATGATCAGAATATTTCTAGGTTGCTCATATAGGTTCAGTTTCTTTATATTGGTCTCTTGATCCTTTAAACAGCATTATTGGTTACACTTTACATGTATTAGGTTTGAGGTTAGTCTCCAAAAATTCATATTTTAGTTTATAATTCAAAAATCAATTTCTTACAAATTCTTATATATTCAATTTTAATAATATATAATATTTCATTTTAGTTTTTTATTGTAACAAACATGCTCTGAACTTAAATTGATTTATATATTATTTTATAATAACTTCCCATATTTATTCTTACACTACAAATGTCTATTCTTGTTGCAAATAAAATGTCGGCATGGTAGAAAATCTCTTCTTTCACCAAGAATGTCCCTTTCTTGATTGTGAATTAGAAGATTACCAATTTTTTAAATTTGTTAACATTCGAATTTATAGATAAGAAACTTCACCAACTTTCCATGCTCCACAAGCACAAATTGATATCTGGTTATCAGTTTTAAAATACTGCTTGGACTTATCCATGGAAAAAAGTTTCATCATCTTCCCAAATGCAAACCACAGGTTCATTCCCTCCTTCGACATCACAATCTTGGCCAGTTTTTAAAATGAAAAGGTTCTAGCCAGCATTCTTCATAATCCAAAATATTAAAGAAAGTATACTATTTTCCCATAACAAACAACAGCACTGTGCTACAGAGAGAGTGATAAAAGCCAAAATTATCTTTATATGTAATTCTAGATCATGTATTTTATAGTAAATACAAGAGCAAATGCAAGCAAAGTATTGATATATCAGTCTCTACTAACTCCAACCACACAATGTCAACTCACTCAAGCTGCTATCACTATAGAGTTAACTCATGTCATAACAAACAATACCATAAAAACATACAACTAGCCTAATACATACTTAATTTATAGAATATGCACTTACAATAAATACAGGTAAAGATGAAAAGACAAGTACTGGAATATCAGTTTACTCACTCCAAGGACAAAACAAGGTCAAACCATTCAAGCTGATACTTTAGTGCCATTTACTAATATGAAGAATAGCCCCATGATTTGCACACAAGACCAACCTCTTGCCAATCTGTTTTTGAGGAATAAGAAGACCAGGGGATTTTAAGGAGACATAAGTTTATTCCTGAGCTCATTTCTTTTCTGATCAACACATCCTGAGCTGATCAATGAGGTTATCCAGATATCATCAGATTTTACTGGTTCATCATCGTCATTCCTGTGCCAACTCCAGAAAGCATGTGTAGAGTTTACAATCTTTAGCTCACCGTGACCAAAACTGGCTTCACGGAATTCTGACCATATTGGCTGTGGATTTATATATCTGCCAACAAACAATAAGGTGATGTGACCACAAAAATATCATAAGAATGACAGAAGATTTTGACAAGCAATTGAGTTTTGACAAATTGAGTTTACATAGATTTTTTTTGGATAACAAATGGTTAAGAGAAACACATACTTGGTTATGCTGAATCAGACTTACCTATGAGCTAAGCCTTCGTTGTTTCCTCCATCCCCAATGGTTATATGGACTGAACCACAAGGGTCAACTCTTCCATTGTATACACGTTTCTGTCAATGAGACAAAGTACAGTTGAAAATCCTAACACAATCAAACTTAAAAGAAACAAAACTCTGTAGGCATACCGAGCGTTCATAAGCATGCACATGACCAGCGAGAACTAAATCGACGCTAGCAGCATTAAGCAATGGCTCCATAGCTGCCATCATATCAGCCCCTTCACCTTGATGAGCCTTGTTACTATTATACCATGGCACATGAAATAACACAAGCAACCAAGGTGTCCTTTTCCTGTCCACCTTTGAAAGATCTTCCTACAGATCATAGACAAGAACATTAGGTCTGTGTCCACAAAGATATTTCAGCAAGACAGGTTAAGAAAGTGCAGACTAAAACCAAAAACTAGAAAATGATAACCTAGCACAGAAGAAGCTTTTGTTTTCCACATTTATTCTCTCCAAGAACTTACTACTCAATGGTGGCAAAAGATAAAGCAACACTTGTCTGAATATTGTAACTACTAATCAATTAGAGAAACCAACAAACCTTGAGCCATCTATGTTGTTCAGAGTATTCATCATAATCTGCATAGGACCCAAGCATGATAATGTGAGCACCTGCAACTTCAAATGAATAAAAGAGATTTGAATTTGATCCGCTTTCCTCAAATGGCATTTTCCATCTGGAATTATAGGACACAAACCCATCCTTTAACAAAGGTATGCTCTCTACTTCATGGTTCCCTTGTGTTACCATCCATGGTCTTGCACTAGCAAGTGGCTGCACTAGCCTACCAAATGAGTCCCAGCGATGCTGGATATAATCAGCATATGCAAGATCTCCTGGAAGTAGGTGAACATTATACTTGCATTGGTCAATGTGATCCAATGTTGATTTAGTCCATTCAGTTTGACCCAAATCCCCAGCCACAGCAAAAGTCATTGGAAGTTGAGCTGGAGGAGTTCTGAGCTGGAACTCGGGACCTTGTCCACCGCATCGATAATAGTACACAGAGTCATGTTCTAAAGGACCAATAACGGCATGGTGTATCTTTCCTGAGTTATAGAGCACATAACTGTAAGAGGTGGTCTCTCCTTCAGCTACAGAGCCATATTGCCCTGGCAGTGTTCCATATTCTACAACTGAAGGTGCAGAATTATCATCAGTGATCCAAGTAACTCTCATGTGCTGGTCTCCCGCTAAAGAAATGTGTACCTGGAATATAAACTTTGATCATAAGAATCTGAATCAACTGATACTAATTGAGTGCCACAAAGTAATACTAACATGCTTAAAAAGGATAGATATGAAACAAAGATTCATGGTTCACATTTCACAGGAAATTGTTCAAGAATTAGCATAAATTTCACCAAAGTAAAGGAGGGAAGTTTAAGTTCAAATAAGAAACATTCAATGAAAGTGTTTTGCAGAGTACAAGCATTACAACAAACAAACAATCACTACAAACAGATATCATGTAATGATTCCTCACAACTTATAAGACACCCTGTTTTAATGAGAAGTATAATCACAAACATATTGAGGGTGCACATTGAATACCTTCCACATAGCAGCGCCAACCTCCCAAAGAAATTTTCATCATAACATAATGAAAATCAAAAATGACTCCAATTACAAAATGCTGCTAATGAACTAGTCCAATGTCACGGACCTGAACCAAGTATAGTCACAAATCAAACTAGTGGGGCTTTACTGAATTTCACTTCACAACTCTCCTTATATCACAATTTCTATTACCTAAAATCCCTAAGGGAAAAAATATCAAAGAAAACATTACAGTAGCAGGGCCGAAAACGAAGAAGAACAAAGAATTGCGAGATCAAAGAGGACGAACCTTGAAATACCTCATTCATATATGAAATTCACAAAGTAAAGGGAAAACATTCTAAATTAAGAACACCAGAAACATAAAAACTTAGGGTCGGTTTTTATGAGATTAAAAACTATTTTCTACAACAATTTCACACTACTTACCAATTAATCTCTCATGAAAATTCTATTATGTTTTGAAAATTATATCCAAAACAAGTGATCTAAAATCCTAAAAATACAAACACTTAGATGCTTTCTCTCATTTTTCTTTAATTTTCATGTTCTCAACCTATCTCCGCTCAATTCTACACAGCCATGTGCTTAACACCACTCTGCACCAACTTTCTGAACAACCTTTTCGTCCGCTAAACATTCTACTGGTATAGATTATCCATTAGATTGTCAGTGACTAATCTTTATCAAAAAATCTGGTTAGGTCACTGGCTCTCTCATTCCGACTGCAAAACATAGAACCGAGATTATACTTAAAAGGCATCAAGTCCATTCCACCCAGTTTTAAGCGTGATCTTCTTGGTTGAACAACCTTGTTTACTTGCATGTTCAAAGTTAATAACAGTTTTGAAAATAAAAATGAAACACACCCATATTAATTTTTCTTTCTCTTTCCTTAGAAAAACCCAGATTCTGAAACCAAAAGCACAAGAAAACAAAGAATGGAAAATAGTAACATTGATCAGCCATAAGCAAAAGGGTATATAAAAAAATTTAATTGAAGAATACAGAGTGATGAAGATTGTGACCTGTTGAGGGTAAGAGGACGGTTGAGAATGCCATGGAAGATGCAAGGCTTTTCGAGGCGGAGGTCGAATGTAATCAGCAGCAACAGTTGCAGAATGAATCAATAAAACGGTTAGAAGAAGTTTCAGTTCCATTTGTGTGTCAACACAAACCTCTGGCAACAACGTTGGATCGGCACGACAACAATGTACTTCAGGAATCTATCATCATCATCACTGTTCACCACGCCGTGATTCAGGTCCGTGGATTTTGGCAATAGTGTGCACCACTTTTTGTTTTGTCACTGTGTAGTGTGACTAATTAGTTTATAATATTCACTCAAGTAGTGTTTGTTTCGTTTTGAATTTTTCTTTAAATAAACCACCAGTTTATCATTCATTAATGCTACAGAGTTTTATTTTTGCAGAGAAAATACCTGGTACAGAGTTAATATGGTACAACAAAAATTCGTTCTGTCGTTATTTATATAATAGGGAAAACGTAGCTGGTAGCGTTTTTGTTGAGGTATTTTTTTATTTTTATAAGAATTTGAGTTAAGATGAATAATATTTGTTTTTAAAATATATATAATAAATTTTAAAATAGTTATTAAATAAAATAATTATTAAAAAAAGTTTTTAAAATAATAATTAAAATAAAAGAAATTTGAAGAAAATGATTAAAAATAAATTAATTATAAAATAATTAATTTTTAAAATAATAATTAAAAATAAAATTAAAAAATAAAAAGTAGACGCAAAAGAAAAAGAAGATTTCTATTTATATATATTACTTTTCTTTTCTTTTTTTTAACTTCTGTCTATGGGTTTTATTTTCTTTAATTTTTTTAGTATTCATGTATTTCTTATTATTATTTCTGATTTATTTGTTCTTAAAACTTAAAAAATTATACACAAAGATGTTGTCACATCCACGTGTATGTTAATGTATACAAGTGTTGTTATATCTTTGGTATGTTATACATGTAAAGATGATTCATTTTTTTTTTTTTACATATTATTTAATTTTAATTTATCCTTTATAATATTGTTAATTGACTTTTTTTAGTAATTGCTATTTTTCTTATTTTTTCTAAAGTTGTCACGGGTTTTATTTTCATCATATTTGTAGTTTCTACACTGATATATACTTCTTGCTACACTGATATATACTTCTTGCTATTACTTTCAATATCTATTTCTTAAGACTTAAAAAATACAAACATATTGATGCGAGAACACACGTGGTGTTTCTACTAGTTATATATAAAGAGGACATACATCTTTGATGTTCACTTTTATTTTTCCAATTTTACTCTCTTAATTCTTATTTTTTTAATTTAAATAATTATTTAAAATAAAATAAAAAACTATTTTTCAGTTTTATTATTTTAGAACTACATTTTTTTAATTCAAATAATTACTCACTACAAAAGGATTCTTTATTCATTTATATTTTAATAACTACTTTTTCAATTTTAAATAATTACTCACAATATTATTTACATTATAATATTTTGTATTTTATTAACTAGAAGTTATTTTATGCATAGCTATATCTATACTTATATACACCTTTTTATTTATTTTTTTCAATTTTATTATTTTAATTACTACTTTTAAAATTTAAATAATTTACATATATTTAAAATATAGTACATACATGTACTATCACATCTGTGTTTACAGTAATATATACAGAAAAAATAAATTGAAAACAACCACTATCACGTGATATAACTATAATCTAACACGTGGACTTTTGTAAATTTAAAAGAATTAAAAAAAATTAAAATTCTATGAATTGATAGATGTTATGTATCGATACTAATGTTAACTAACGAAAATATAAAATTAAACTTTAAAAATAAAATTAAAGAAAATAATAATAAAGAAACCAAAATAAATTAAATGAACAAAGACTAAATTAATAATTATATCCATTTTGTAATATCACTTTTCGTTAATTTATCTGAAAAAAAAAATGTAAGGTATCAATTGAATGGTGGCATGTCACGGGTGCAACATGGCTCAGAAAAGGCCAAACTAAAGGATGCGTATTTTAGTTATTCTACTTTTGTCACTTTCCCATTAAGTATTTATGATCGATGTTCATCCTCAATTCTAAAATAGTGTGCATAATGAAATTGAGTATGACAACGATGTCTTTGAAAAATAAGTTAAAACCTATAGTTTGAAATTGTAAAGATCAATTAAACATTGCTCCAATTATGTTTTGGTGTCAAAAAAGGTGTTTCGGTAGCTTTGATTTACACGATTAAAAAAGGGACCCACCCAACTTGTTTTTTATTTAAGTTATAAAAGAGATGTACACACTCATTTGGGATGCTTGGTCAATACCAATACGAAAAAAAAGGGAATAAAAGGAATGAACAATTTAATTTGAATTTTGGAAAAGGAAACCAATAAAGGATAAAAGAGAACTGCTAATAATAATAATAATAATAATATAGACTCTTATAATATTCTATAACTGAATAAAATGTGGATATTATAAACTAATGAAGTGATACTAACATTGAATGGATCTCTCTCACATGACATGAGAGGAGACAAAAGCTTAGCTTGATTTTATAGACAAAACTTTATCATGTATTTTCAAATGTTCTAAAAAGAGGATGCTCTTTTATCTTTTTTTATTAGAAATCATATCATTTCATGTAAGCAATGGAATTTGAAATTTGAAGAAACGAAAGAGATTAAAATTCTAATCAATTAAGGAACATCAAGGGAAAACAAATAATTTTTGTTGATGTTTACATTTACGGGCTTTTAGTTTTCTTAATTTTGTTTCAGGTTCATTAAATTTGAATAATCATTTATGAGTTTTATTTTTGTTTTGTTTTTTATTTCAATTTATTTTAAGACTTCATATCATTTATGTATTTAAATATTATCTAATTATATTTTACATCAAAACAATGTCCAATATTCTAAATTTGAAATTCAAGATACATGAAAAGAAGAATATTAAAGAATGTAAAGATAAAGACAAGGATTTAGAAAAGTGAAAGAGAAAGAATAACGTGGAACTTTTGCAGTTTGGTTCCTTCACTTGCTTGTGTATAATGTTTAATCTGATGCCATAGTTATGTATGTATATATATATATATGAATTGGTTTTATCTTGTTGAATTTATGAAAAAGCAAGAAATTTGTTGTTGTGAGGAAAAATGTCTATCAGAACAAACCGCATGAAAGCAGTGGCATCACTGCAGAGAAGGTTAACATCAGTTAAGAGCAGAGAGGAGTCTAATATTTCTGATAAACTGGACAAGTTAATGGCGGATCTAACAGCCATTAAAGATTTGTTTTCAACAGTCAAAAGTAACGAAGACGAACTCCTTGACACGTTAAAACTTGTGGATGATCTTCTTCGCAACTTCAAAACAGATAAATTCTTCGACATTTCCAAGCGAATTTTGGAAACAGATAAACCCACAAATGCTGATCCACAAAAGGGTGAGCTCATGCTAAATTCATTTATATTATGTTTAATATTCTTTATCATTACAAATATGATGTTAGTTTGGAATGAGATCATGGTGTCTGATATTCATATATGTATTTGAGTAATTTGATTTGCCCTTACCAGTTCCAATTTGATGACTGCATGCTGTACATTTCTCTATTTTTGCTTCTGATTTATTAGGGTTTTGGTTGCTATTACAGCCATTGAATGTTTGGAGAAATTGATTTATTTAATGGATCCGAAAGAGGTAATTTATTATTAGAGTAATTTATTTATCAATTTTTTTTAGATAACCTGAATTGTTTGAATGAGAAATTTTAAAAAAGAATTAAATTTAAAATTGAAAAGGTACTTTAGAATAATCTATAAAAATATATAAAAGATATTCATATTTATTTTTTCAGTTTTATTCTTAATTATTATTTAAAAAATTAATTATTTTATAAATATTTTATCTTTAACTATTATTTTAAAAACTTCTTTTATTATTCTAATAATCTCTTTTATCTTTAATAATTATTTAAAAAAAATTATGTACATATTTTATTTTTTTAATTTTATATTTAATAACTATTTTAAATATTAATTATATATTCCGATCTTCAAAAAATTAATCACTTCCACCTATTTTAAAAATTAAAGGATTTATGTTTTTGCTAGTTAAAATAATAAAATTTGAACTCCATTAAAAAGAAAATAAAAAAATTGAAATTTGACAACTAGTCATTCCCTTCTTACATTTCTTTATACAAATTACACATATATGTACTAAAAAAATTAAATTATTAAATATTATTTGAATATTTAAATTTGACTAATATTTTAAATTTTAAATTTTAAAATACATATTTTTAAAATAAAATTTTATCTTAAAAGAAATTTTCAATTACTTTATCAAAATAAAATTACTCAAATTAAAAAAATAATAATTACAAGTAATTCAAATGTAATATATCAATTTAGTTAGATGCATCTCAACATTAAAATCCTTAAAATTTCTGAGAAGACTAGAGAATTTCATTGTCTATTTTGTTTTTGTGAGATTATATATAATAGAAAAACATGCTATGCAAATTGGCATGTACTGATATATATATTTTTTTCCAAAGGAAAGTATTGTTAGGGAAATGTTATCATATTATTTGATATTATTATTTTATATGGACTTGTAGGGATTGGAGACCCATCTTCAAGTCAAAAGGCAGAAGAAAAGAGTGGAAAAAAGGATGAAACGATTGATGAAAAGATGGAGAATTTGGAGTACACGTTAGAGAACTTGAAGGCCAATTTTTCAACACTGAAGAAAAACGAAGAACTACGAAGAAAGTTAAGAGAAGTGGAAAATTTCCTTCAGAACTTCAACTCTAAGCTTGCAGAAGATGCAAATGAAAATGAAACAAAAGGATTAGAACAACCAACCCAAACATCAAGGGAGGAGATGAATCAACACTTCACTGGAGGTGCTTAACATACCATTTTCTTATACAATATATAGTAATAACCAATCATATTTGGTAAA
>Ga0099823_1004232_pt1 | contig 13940 bp, 2 predicted proteins | sample CowpearedBW_FD_76831 | JGI IMG/M metagenome (GOLD analysis project Ga0099823, IMG submission 76831) | Root nodule microbial communities of legume samples collected from California, USA - Cow pea red BW | ecosystem: Host-associated > Plants > Roots > Nodule | place: USA: California | collected...
ATTTAAATTTATTGGAAAAATAAACAGTAAAAAAATCAATAGAATAAAAATTAACTTTAAATTAATATATTTTAAAAAAACAAATAACTTATAAATTAAAAAAAAATTGATAAATAATAAAATAATAAAAAATAACGAAAAATAAAAATTAAAAAAAAAATAATCAAAACAGTTAAATTGAAAAAAAGGAAAAAAATAAGGAAAAGTGAAAAACTAAAAAAAAAAATTAAAACTAAAAAGTTAAAAAAAAATGAAAAGTGAAGTCGTCATGATACGGTACGACTTCACTTTTCAATTCTACTAGTAGACGTTGTTATAAAAAATAACGATATTATTTTTTTTTTAAAAGAAAAGCAAATCGGCTTGGGGAAAACAATTTCATCCTGAAAGTCGTCCTCCTCAACAACGATTTGACCCAATTTAAAAAAAAAAAATCAACGGATCCTATTTTACAACATTTTTTTCAAAAAACACCCTTAAATACAAAAAAGCCGATATCGAAAATAATGAAGTAGAGTATGAAACTAAATTCAATAAATTTAACTAAAATATAAATTTATTAGAATAAAACACAGATATTCATAATTAAAATAGTCTAATCCACATAGTATAATTATAGTCTAATTTGGACACTCTGTTATTATCAATTTATACAACACTACCAAAAATAATAAAATTAAACATAACTTTTCGAAATAAAAACCAAATCAAACAACAAAAAATGACTAATTGAACAAATTTTGAATAAAGATCCATTACAATAATGTATAAATTTAGACAAATATTATTTTTGGTCTTACTCAGGTTTAAGACTCTGAGCCTTACCCACGTGTCGCTTTGCATGTTGAGCCTCACCACTGCATGCTGCCACCTTTCCATGCGTTTTCAATTCACGCTTATACCCCTGCCCTACACCGCCATGTACTCTCCAATATCACCCTTCGAAGGCTATAAATGTAATTACATATTTACTGAATACAACACCATAAAAGCGCGAAGAAGAGCCGAATTAGTAGCAGAGAAGGCAGAGGTAGCACGCGCAGACATGGTGGCAAAGCGAGGTCATGCCCTCACGTGCTTCGTACGTCTTTCACTCTTCCTCTTCGCTCTAACCCTAACTTCTGCTCGCCAAACCACGGTTCAAGACATAGCCAGAAAGTTGAAGCTCGAGGACAACCAACTTCTGCGAACGGAGAAGAAGTTCAAAGTCTTCATGGAGAATTACGGGAGGAACTACTCCACAAGGGAAGAGTATTTACAGCGTTTGGAGATTTTCGCACTAAACATGCTGAGAGCGGCAGAGAACCAGGCGCTCGATCCCACTGCCATCCACGGCGTCACGCAGTTCTCCGATCTCACCGAGGACGAGTTTCAACGGCACTACACCGGTGTCAATGGCGGCTTCTCGTTGAATAATGGCGCCGGCGGAGTGGCACCGCCGTTGGAGGTGGATGGACTGCCGGACGATTTCGATTGGCGAGAGAAAGGGGCTGTCACCGAAGTTAAAATGCAGGTACATATATATGATAAGTTTAGCTTTAATTTCTACGAAGAAAATTACATTTCAACTAACTACAATTCATGATTATTATGATTCTTTGAAGTGGTATATTTTTTGTTTTCACTAATTACTAATTCTTTGAAGTATTTAATATTTTATTTTATTTTTAGCTAACTGATTCCAGCTATGAACAATTAGTTAAAATGTCACTATTAAAAAATAAATTGGTAAGAAAAGTGTATGGGAAGAAAAATTGGTTTGGCAATAGATTTTTTGCAGGCGTAACCTTAAGAAAGGTTTTATAGGTCCTGAAGATTCTTAAGTTAACAATACGTTATGATTATTTGTGATCAGAGTTTATAACTGTTTTCCTTTTTTAAGTGAAAGTCTTTTCTAAACTTAATTCATCTGTGTTATGAATATTCCATTTTTTGAAAACAGGGTAAATGTGGATCATGCTGGGCGTTCAGCACCACGGGATCTATAGAAGGAGCCAATTTTATTGCCACCGGAAAACTTCTCAATCTCAGTGAACAACAGCTCGTAGACTGTGACAGCCAGGTACTTATAAAAATATTTCTGTTCAAGTTCAAGGATTGTTAGATGCATATCTCTTTATAACTTGCTTTCTTCAGCGCTTTTCAATGCATAAATGTCACAACCTTTATGCATCCCGATTCATTTCTGAACTGGGGTTTTTCTTTACATGAATCCACTTTGCCTTTACACTTGTAAATTTTGCCCCTGATAACTTTTTTGTTCAATTTCTGTTTCCAAGTGTGACATAACAGAAAGGGCCACATGTGACAATGGCTGTAATGGAGGTCTTATGACAAATGCCTACAAGTATTTGCTGGGGTCTGGTGGGTTGGAGGAGGAGTCTTCATACCCCTACACAGGGGAGAAAGGTGAATGCAAGTTTGATTCAGGGAAAGTAGCTGTTAGGATCACAAATTTCACCAACATTCCTGTGGATGAGAACCAAATTGCTGCATATTTAGTGAAGCACGGTCCACTTGCTAGTAAGTCCTCGTAATAAAACAATCTTTAATGTTTAATGCTAGTACTATATCTGTATGTCTTAACATTCATGAACTTTAATGTGTAGTTGGTCTGAACGCAATTTTTATGCAAACATACATTGGCGGTGTGTCATGCCCTCTCATATGCAGCAAGAATTGGCTGAACCATGGTGTGTTGCTTGTGGGATATAGAGCAAAAGGGTTCTCAATTCTGAGGCTTGGCAACAAACCATACTGGATCATCAAGAATTCGTGGGGGAAGAACTGGGGAGTAGATGGGTATTACAAGCTCTGCCGAGGGCATGCCATGTGTGGAATGAACACAATGGTCTCTGCTGCAATGGTCGCCCAAACACAAACACCTACACAAAGTTATGCTTCCTATTAGCTACCTCTTCTGCTACGTACTTATGCAAACACAAGTATTTATTTTCACTCTAGCTACAATATGAGTGATGTGAGCTGCATCTTTATATTAACCTCCCTCTTTAAGTAAACTTTCATGTTACTGTAGTTATGAAATATAAATGTGATGTATGATAATGTGTGCACTATCTATAATAAGTAAGATCTTTATAAGATGAAAACGGAGCATACCATGTTAAGAGTTATCTCTCTGCTATATGACAAGAATTGTGCAATTTTGAAATGTGGGAAATTAAGCAAAAAAAACTTCCATTGCCGAGACTTGAACCCGGGTCTCTCAGGTGAGAGCCGAGTATCCTAACCAACTAGACTACAACAGATTTTGCTAAAACTGTTATGATGCACAATGGTGTTTTGTAACATATTAATTGTGTAGTTACAAACATGGATGGGAAAGTAACGTAATTAAATGAAAATTTGTTAACTTCATTAAATTAAATTGAATATTAATGAAAAGAAATAACTTTAAGGACTTAGTTGTGGTCTAATGAGTATGAGACTAGGACTTATACATGGAACCTGCAATTACCAATGATGATAAACTTCACAACAACACTATTTTCATTTTCATCTAGCTGCACTTGCACTACTGAAATAATAAACTTTTCCATCTCCCTGCGCTTTCATTATTGAAACAATTTTTTTTTATTTTCATGATACCTTGAGCAAAATATTTCATGATACCATGTTGTGAGTTTATATAATACATCATAAAATTTAAAGTTGTCACTTAATTAAATCAATAAGAGAGGGAAATGTGTTTTAGAAACTATAAGAAAATGAGTTAGGTATATTTTTCCTATAAATGAAAAATAAAAAATAAAATTAGAGCTTATAAATTTCATTATTTGATTTTAGAATCTTCTAGAATAATTAAATATTTCAATAATTTCAACATTCCGTTGTAGTCTAGTTGGTTAGGATACTCGGCTCTCACCCGAGAGACCCGGGTTCAAGTCCCGGCAAGGGAATATAATTTTTGATGTGATTAGACTTAATGGAATTAAGTTGTAATGAACTTTAAAACGTATTAACATAAAATAAATTAATTAAGATGACAATTTGTGTGATCCTAAACTTAAAATAAACATTATTATTCACGAGATAATACGTGTTCATTTATTATATTTAATGTAATCACCTTTCAAATAATTTTCAGGTCATTTTAAAGTAATGAAAATATTAAATCGATTTAATAGAACTTGAACTAAAGATAAATATTGGAAACAAAACAAATTAAAGTCCAAAATATAAGACCAATTAATAATAGTTAAGCTTATATAGATTTAGTTAATTTATTTTTTATAATATATATATATATATATATATATATATTAGTTTATTGTTTCTATGTTATTTTTGTACTTTTAGTTGACTTTTATATTTATAAAATATATTTTTTAAATAAGATATATATTAAAATATAAAATTATATTTAAATTCATCAAAGCAAATAAACAAATTGCTTTTGGAAAAAGTTTGAATATGTGCATTAGTTTATCATGTATGAATTTTATTTTTCAAATAGTAGCATTTGCTGTAGAAAATAAAGTGAAAATAATATATTTTGTTATCTAAAATTAATTAAAATATTGTTGGAAGACATTTTCGTAATCTTTTGTCGATTCATTAATTCTTTAATAAAAAAAAGAGCTATTTAATGTGTTTGATGGGCCATTGAAAAGTTTTCGTTTCTATAACAAATGTGTTTCATTTTCAACCATTATTTAAAGTTTTATTCAAATTGGATCCTTTTCAAATCTCTATTTCATCGTTTAATGAGTTGTTGAAAAGTATTGTAATTAATATATTACGTATCTCTACCCCGATATTTAATGCATCTGAGTTTCAATTATTGAAAAGTCTTTTGAAGTATGTATTTAGCATTGTCACTTTTGTTTAACATGAAAATGTTGTCATATCTTTTAAAAACATTTTAAATAATAAATAAAATATTTGTATTTTAATTTCAAGTATACAGACTGTGAATTTCTTCTTGAGTCTTTAGCTATATATATCTGATAAACATTAATTAATTTGGCATATTTGTTATTATAATTATCAAAATAGGTTGAACCTGTGAGTCAACTCGGTCCATTACATATTTGGTTTAGGTCAAGTTGAGTTGAAAACTTTTCACAAATTTTAATAGGATTGACTTTTGATTCGGTTCACTAAGAACTCGGCCTACCCGAATTGAACCTATGATAAGTTTGGTTGATTCACCAACCCGCAAATAAAGGGTCATATAAGTGTTTTTTGTTAAGTTGGACTTTGCATATGAATCAAGTTAGGTTGTTTCTTTTAGCTAGCACATGGATAATTTGTATTTTTGTGATTACGGTTGTATTTGGACGGTATTACAGTTTATTCAGATTTTAATTATAATTATAATTTAGTTTTGAATGAAAAAAGTAAAAAAAAAAAGAAATTGTATTTCATTTTTAAGTAAGTGAGCTCATGAGTTAATCTGTTTAACCCACCAACCCGTAGTGGGTCGGGCTTTGTTTGAATTTTTTTTGGCTCACTAATAAGTGAGTTGGGTTAGATTGACTCACTAAGTGATCGATCTGTGGTGGGTCGAGTCAGATTACTCGTTTTGATAGCTATATTCGTTATTACTAGTGCAGTAAAAAAATTTGGTCATGGTTATTTTTGCTTTATGATTTTGGTTTCACATATGAGTATATACGAATGAGGTAAAAAAGTAGTCTTTCTACCTTAGTACCGAGACAAAAAAGGTCCACATCATGTTTCAGTTGTAAAAAATCAAAGCATAAAACTATTTAAAGTTAAAAAAGTTTATAAATTGAAGGACCTATTACCTCAGTTGTTATTAGAACCAAGACATAAAACCATTTAAAATTAAAAAATTAAAAAAATTGAAAAACCTATTGTCTCAAGTGTTATCAAAACCGATACTAAATATATAATTTATTTTTGGTTCGTCATTTCATCGTGATTTTGATTACGACAACATGTATTAAGCTTCGGTAAATAGGGCAATCGAACCACAAGGGTCGATTTAAAAGAAAAAAGAAATTGCACTAGTGTATTGTGATTGTTTTTGTCTTTTTAATTGTTGAAATATATTTTATATTTTAAAAGTAATATATTTTATATTCTTAATTTATTATTGTTGAAACCTATTAGCTATTATTATACAATTACTTGTATTTTTTATATTTATTAAATATAAATTTTAGTTAATATAACGACCTAACTAGTTTTCATTGATGATTAATATAAAATAACTATGTTGTTACCCATGCGATGTATCTACCAACAAAGGTCTTGCTAACTAGTTATATAGGGCACTGATTAAAAATAATTAATATGCATTGAATTTTATTAAAATTCATAGTTAATTGTGATATTAAATGAATTTTGACCTAATAATTATTAATATAGTTTTATTTTATTTAGATGACAAAAATACTCATAAGTGTGGTACAACCGTGTTTAATGTTTTATTTAATGTCCACTAATAAAAAGTTAAAAGATAATTAAATAATAAAAATAACTATATTTTAATGCTGTTAAAAATTAAAATATAATTAAATGTAAATTTTTTAAAATTAATAAAAAAATCAACAAAAAAATAGTATTAAACATCTAAAAATTTTACAAAAGACAAATTGAGATTTCATTGAGTTTTCTTTATTTGTCGATAATTTTTTGTAACATTTATGTTAACTGAACAAAATCTTCTATACTAAATAAATATATAATATTTTAATATATGAAATTATTAATTTTAAAGACATAAAGTTAATGATATAAAAAATTTAATTATTGAAACACTTATTTAAATTTGTATTTTTAAAATATTTTTAATAGAGACCTTACAAATTTTAAATTATTTATTTTATGTTTAGAAAGTTAAAAGATACTTTTATCTATATAAAATCTATTATATAAATTTATATTATTTTAATTGATAAAATTAATTATTTCAATTTTTAATATAAAAATAACAAATTCGAAAGATCATTATTTTAACGTTCATAAAAACGACCTGTGTAGAGCACCGGTCGAAGGAATAGTTATTATTATAGAAATGATACAATTTTGTATTATATTGAATAGACACAGACTTTAAAAAGATAAACTAATATAAATTATCGTCTCCATTTCAATATATTTATTTTACTTTAAAGACGTGACACGAAGAAACGTGTGTGGTTCTTACGAGCTGAACTTTTGCCTGATTGTTATGACCTCAAATGACTAAAAGCCCCTCAAAATGTTTTTTCAGTTCTTGTCCACCTTCATGTCATGAAGGGTTGGTGGAGGGGCATTGTAGTCATATTGTATTACACGTGTATAAATAATAAACAGCAATAATTTTTCCAAACTCTACCATGTGAAAACAAATATTTTTCTAAAGGCTCTAAAGGAAAAATTTATGATGCGCATATATTTTAATTTGGATACATGTACTTTATAATATTTTATGGATAATAAAACATTTAATTTATAAAATAATATCTGATAATAATTTATAATCTTTATATTAATAACACTTATATATATTATTTTAATTTGAATTTAAACAATAATAATTATATATTTATTATATTTTTAAAAATTACTTTACATGTTTTAATATATGTATATCATGTATATATTATATTATTTTTAAAATATGTATCTAATGTATGAGGTATATTTTGTATCCACCGTGTATCATAAGATAATTTTGATTATTTATAATAATTTTTTTTTTAATTTGAGAGAGGAATAAAAAAACAATAAAACATGCAATAAAATTACTATTTCAAAAGAGAAAGGCTTTTCATTTTTAACATTTTTAACATTGTGAGAAATTATCATAAATTCAGTGAAAAGAATATTCTAAGAATTTATCATAATAAATAATAACAATGGTAAAAAAAACAAAAAACAAAAACTGATGGCAAGTCGCCACAGACACATGTCCGCAAGCAGGAATTGAAAACGTAGATAGTGGAGAAAATGCATGTTCTTAATTGTTGTAGCTGAATGCTTGTAGAGTCTGAGACCCACGTTTCTAAATCGGAACTTGAAATTCTTTAGCTTCTGATTCTTCTCCGATTAATCTCTTTGGTCAGCCACCGCCTCCCACCGTCACTCAAAAACATCATAAGGGTATTGCCCTGTTCCTTTCTTTGTCAGGATATCACACAAAAGTTCACATCTTTTTCTATTTTGTTTTTGTTTTATGTTTCATATGCTGGTTCTTTTTTTATTCAGATCTGGTGTTGTTTTTTCTTTTCCTGAATGCATTCCTCATTGAGGGACAATGTTGTTTGGTTTTGTCTCCTAGTTGGAATTATAGGGAATCTCTTACTTTTTTGTTGCTGTTAGCTTTGTAATTTGTGTTCTTCTCGTGCATAATTGCTAGATTATGTTGCTTTCTTGATGAAGCTGTGTTGTATTAATTGTACATTTGAAACCGACACAAGTTTTGAGCTGTATACAGTGATGATGCGAAAATTGATTTGCGGGATGTTGTCCAAATACGGTTTTTGATTTGTCTAAATTTCTGTTTCCTTTTTGTTTATATAAAAGCAATGTTTATCTGTGTTTACCTAATGTATTTCAAGTCAGGAAGATTTGGGATCTAGAAGTAGCATATCTGTGTTCTTTTTCTTTACCTAATGTATTTTATATCAGATCTGGAAGGGAGGTGGAATGAATTAATGGATAAATATTTCGTTCGTGATATTGTGTTTGATCGGAATTTGGGTATTATGTGTTAGAATTAATTAATTAATTCTATTAGTGACTCTTTTGAAGCCTAATTGTGATTTAATAAAATCTAAAGATTTATTGGTTATTATTATGGGAAGTGATAATAAAATAAAATAAAGATAAGATAAAATAAAAACTAACTTGATGGACGTTGGTTTATAAAAGAGATTGGGATTTTGTCTCTGGCCATAAGATTCTTTTCACAGTAATCCATTAAGAACGTGTGAGAAGAGTAAAGAAAAGCAAAGAGATAGATTGAGTAACTGTGGTTGAAGAGCACACAGGATTACAAATTGAAGACATATTCACAGGATCTCTCATGGATCAAGGTTAATGCTCTATTATGTTTTATCCGGTGAGAATCATAAATCTTAAAATCTTAAAGATTCTTAATTAGTTTTACATTATGGGCTAACAAATTCCCACCTAGAGTATTATAGGATACCCGTTGAAAGATTTAGGTGCCTGGTTCTTCCCTTCAATAGTTAGTCTCTGAATTTTTGGGTTACTTATCAGGATCCGAGAATCAAACTGTTGTATTCCAGTTGAAGTTGAAATATTAGGAAAAGCGTGCAACTAATTTTGTATGGTATCAGGTCGGAGAGTGGGGGGGAATGCTAGATTCACTGTAATTTTCAGGTTGTTTTACTTTAGGATTTCGGGAATGATGCTCATGTGTCTAGAATAACTTGAATTGAATGTTAATATGCATCTGCTATATTTGAACTTGTGAGACTGCACATTCTGTCATTTGTTCATTTCAATACTGACTAAAATCGGAAAACAAAGCAGGTACAGGGTGAATTGCCTTGTTTAAAAATTGTTACATGCCATTGATGACTCAGAAAGGTTCACTTTCTGCATTATCGTAAAAGACCATTACTATGTGTAGTGCACAACTTGTATAACATATGACGCAGAGGTGTTTTCGGTTTCCTTGATAATACTCCAAATTATCATAATCTTCAGCCAATTGATGCCACATTATAGAAGAGATATAATGTGGAACCAATCAGACAAAATGAGGTTTGGGGCAAGATAAGTTTGGAGTGTTGGTGCAAATTTAAAGCAATGGGTGAAGAAAACTACTGTTGCAGGAAGTTATTTATGAATGTTGTACAAATTTTGTGAAATTTACAGTTCATCCTATTTTTTCCATTTTTACTTTACCTTGTTTTAATTTTTTTTTTCTTTTTCCTGTTTTATTAGTGTTGTACAACAAACACAAATTACACTTTGCCAATTGTTTTCCTTTGAAAGTTGTTTTGTCATTATGCAGCAACAGTGACACATGAGCACCAGTTCTTTTCAAACCTTGTGACATGAAAGTTGCAATAACTGTAAGGAAGCTTGGAGGTACCTCTAATCTTTTGAAGGAAACAAGTATTAATATTTACCGTATAATTATTGCGGGGAATAGTCATTTAATTTGGATATGATGGAGTTCTGTGCTGAAAGTTCCCATTCAAATGGGAAACAAACTTTGAAGCATTCTAAACCTGCAGATGAAGTGAAAAGATCCAGTGAAAAGTCTCACAGAAGTTCTCATTCCAATGGAAAGCAAAATTTGAAGCAAACATCGAATTTTGTTAATCATGGTGAGCTTGTCATTGTAATGTTCATAATCTAGTAAGTAAATTTTCATTTTCCTTTAGCATTGTTTGTTCATCTATTCTGCTCTAGTTTACCACTGAAAAGTATTAAACTATCCAGTCATCCCATATAGCTTGTTGGTAGCTGCTAGTTACAAGGATGGTATGTAATAATTTTGTTTATCAGCTGAAATAACATAACTTGAGGAATATGGAAGGAGATTGATCCATGAAATATCTTTCCGATCTATATATACGAGGACTCCAAATATGTAATCAGATAAAACAAGCTTCAAATACCTTTCTCACCTAGAAAGAATTAAAGAAACAAATAATGAAATAGTACTAGCTTTATCATAATTTTTCAGTTTTTTTTTTAATTTATTTAACTCTTCAAATCATTATTATATATACTTTTCTATTTTCTGTTCACCTTTTAATTTTTCTGCTGTAACTTAAAGCCTAATATGGATTGATATATATATATATCTGCAGCTGCAATTGCTTGGCATGAGGATAGAAGAAAATGGGTTGGTGATAGGTCTCAACATCCACCAAGAATAGCTAAAGATCAAATTATTAGGTATAACTAAAGCCAACTTCCCTTTTTTCATTCACAGAATGATCAATCATTGTTATTAGAGTATAGTTATAATGAAAGTTTTGGAAGGTGTTTTATCTTACTTTTTGCATGAAAAAAAACAAGAAATGAAATAATAATGCTTTAGGAGGTTTTTTTTCATACACATTTTTCTAGTTTCTTATATATAATTTGCAATTTTATTTAAAGGCTAGAGTTTCTTCATTCATTCTTAAGACACAGGAAATCACTATTCTCTTCCTTGTCTTTTTTTATACCCGTTCCATGGGTGAATCCTATTCCTCACCTGATAAACCGTCCTTGCCAATGAATTAAATGTCCTGTTTCTGCCATAAGAAGAACTCATCTAAGCTGATGCCCTTTTTCTGATCTTACACTATAATAATTCATTTGCATTTTCCCTAATTCATAAATAACCAAAAAATGACACGTGTAATTAAGTTTTAAATATTTTTCTGGCACATGTAATGATTTTTAAATTACTAAATTGGATGTAAACATCAAAGTGGGTTGAAGTTGACTTATATGAGCATCACCCATTATTAGAATGTCATAACTAGCTGTTACTAATTCTGAAACAAATATCCATGACTAGAGTTTCTAAAAATAAAAAAAAATTATGATGATTTTTTGGGATAGGTTTTACTACAATAATCATTAAGACATTCCATTCACAATTTTACGTGATTTTTTACTTTAGTTTACATAATTTAATCTGAAATGTAGCTTTTGTTTTTACATGCCTGAAATGCTGTTCAGTGGTTAACAATTAAAATGCATCTGATGTAGGAATAGCTGACAGTATATAGGGCAACTCATGAAAGAAATGAAAATACTTATTACTTGATATTGAAATAAATTTAAGACTATTATGGAATTTTTTTTGTATATCTCGCTCATAAAGATTGAATTGATGAAATATACAACCTTTCTATAAACTTTCAGAATCATGAAAATACAATCTAATTATTCATATATATAGATCACATTTGATTATATATTTATTAACAATTTCTGTAATCTAATTACAGCAATTTTCAAACCAATTGGTAACAAAACTTAGATTTATCAGCGGACATTGTCCCTAAAACTACAACCTCTCCTTAAAGGAAATCAAATAAAAAATACTAACAAAGTTGTAAGGCATAATTTCATTTATGCTCTTTGATAAAGGGAGGATTGAAGAAAAGAAGCATGATATTAAGACTTAAACACCAAAGGAGGGTTCAACTGCAAACACACTTGTCTATTAATTGGGAGAATCTCAAGAGTTAAATATCAGTCCAAATAGTTGATTACACTCAAACCCAGTATTTGGCTAGGTTTTTTAGTAATTCATTCATATAGCATTCCATGCCTTCTATAGCTAGTACTACAACGAGAAACATGCATGCAGAAATTGGTAGTCAGATTCCACCTGAGTTATACCAAGAAGGTGGTTTTATTTGCCAAGTTGCATCAGACTTAAATACCGGTGGTTAGATTGCTCGAAGGGAACCATTAAAAAGAATTAAAATTGTAAACTGAGAATCCACATGAAATCTGAAATTATTGAATTTGAAGGTTTTCTTATGCTTTCTTTTGTCTACAAATATATATTTTTCATATAAATCCTCTTCAATACATGATGTTAGGGATGTTTAGTCCTATAATAGGGACAATGTACACCGAAAAATCTGTGTTTTATTACCAATTGCTTTGTAAAATCCCTAAACGTGCACTTCAATAGTTTTGCCCATTCCTTTGACTTAGCTTCATAAACAACTCTAATAGTTTTGAACATCTTTATGTCAGCTGGTCAACGTCTTATGAAGAGTTGCTTTCAACTAACGAACCTTTTGCGGAGCCAATTCCCTTACCTGTAAGATTCCTTTACCTGAAATTATCTAATCTAATGCATAAAAAATGTATGTGCTCAAATGGATCTCACAATGTAAAAGTCTATTTATGGCAAGCTTGATCTATAATGTTAACAATCAAGTTAACGCTCTCTTGCCAGTGTTTTGATTGTTGAGTCACAAAGAACTTCAATTTCTCCAAGTATCTCTTAGGCACAGGTCTCAACTAGAGTCTTAAATTTAAGAGTTAGGGCTTCGTAAAATTTCTCATCGAAACTGCTGATATGATATCGTGAGGGGTATGAATTTAAGACTTGTAAAATGCAAGGTGTAAAAAGTTGAAATGCAAAAGAACATAAAAGTGCAAATCTTATAAGATTTTATCATTGGAACAAAAGCTGTAAGATTGTTTTAAAAATGTAGTATGTAGAGATCCACTTAAGGTAAAATAAGATCTCAGGAGAAGGTTTAATAAGACTGTTGTGTTGGATATGCTCTTGCTTTTTCTTAACCAATTTACACCTGCATCAGTAATTTTATCTCAATACTTGTTCATTCATTTTGTAGCTTTACCAGCTATTACATTTTATAGTAATTCATTTGGAGCTAAAAGGACTTGTTGCATAATATTCCTTCCATGTAATGAAACAAAATTGATGGATTGGTGGTGACTTATGCAGGAGATGGTAGATTTCTTAGTCGATATTTGGCATGATGATGAAGGCTTCTTTGATTAGATTGTTGGAAGTTTTAGTTAAATGTCCAATGAAACAAGAACTGTGTAAAGCCTCTAATATGCAATGACTTCCATTGCTCTTGTAGGTGTCCGCGTGCAGTGATCATGATCGTAGAGGGAGACCATCTATGTTTTCCACGTTAACCTCAGCATCTAATCCTTTTATATGTAGAAATGGTTAATGGTTATTATTATTTTGCATCATTTATCTAATGACAAATTTCATTATATATGCACACACCCACCATAATAAATATATTATTTGTATCTCCTGATCCATCAGCAAATAGACAAGTTCAAATCCATGTATTAAATAGATGGTTTGATCAATGCTACTTTTTCATTTCTAAATTCAAATCGTGCCACAGTTGTGTTTTATTGTGACTTCCGGTGACAGATCTAGGATTTCTTTTGGTGGAATAATTAATTTTTTGTGGAAGCAAAAAAATAATATCTAAACTTTTGTAAAATACATAATGTTATGATTA
>Ga0099823_1004235_pt1 | contig 13937 bp, 6 predicted proteins | sample CowpearedBW_FD_76831 | JGI IMG/M metagenome (GOLD analysis project Ga0099823, IMG submission 76831) | Root nodule microbial communities of legume samples collected from California, USA - Cow pea red BW | ecosystem: Host-associated > Plants > Roots > Nodule | place: USA: California | collected...
GTAAGAAAATTTCTATAATATATATTGTTGAGAATATCTGGAGTAAGTTTACTTTTATAAAAAAAATATTTATAAAATTTTGACACTATTGTATAAGTGATTTATAGAATCATAAAAACAAGATCTATATATATTAAATAATATTTTAAATAAACATGAAACCAAAGTTGTTCGAGCTTCAACAATAAAAAAAAAAAAACATAACTATAAATACACTAGTTACTTTAAACTCAAATCCAAACTTATACTTATATAAACTTACAATAATATAGTTGGTATTGGAATTTATCTATGAGTTTAAGTCTTAAATAGAAATAAGAAAATTAAATACTTTATAAGAATTAAAACTCATAAATTTAATATCTGATTAGTGTTGTTTATTTTCTTAATAAACTCTTCTTAAAGACCATGTCAATAGTATCAAAGACAATAATTAATCTTAATGACTTGAATGAATCTTTCTTGCAAAGACTCCTCATCTATATTCATGTTTCAAAGAACGATATAAACAAATGTTATAATAATACAATAAAGAATAATATCAGTAATAGCCTTAAATTTAATTGATATCTAAATTTCATACATGAAATGGAAAGAGAATTAAGAAAAGGTACAAAGACACATTTGAAATTGAAAATATGTAATAAGTTTCTATTGTTTTTTGAATTAGGGATTAATTCATTATTAGTGTGAAACCACGTAAAATTACACTAAATCAAATTAATAATATATTATATTTATATTAAATTTATTAATTATTATTTACGTTAAAATGTTTACTTATAGTATGTACACTAAAGTCATTATTAATTATTTAATTTGACTGAACTTGACAAATATTAAATGAATTGAATTATAAGAAAAAAAAAGTAACTAAATAAAAATTCTTCGTGAAAAACGAAATTAAAGACTAAAAAGAACTATAAAGATTTTTTTTTAATTTCTTAATAAAAAAATTGTTTATGAGTTTGAATATTTAAAATTAAGACATTCTCATGTGTTAATAAATAAACAAAGACGAATAAAATACAAAAAAAAAAAACAAATAATCAAACGTAAATCTTAAAAAAATATACAATGAAGATTATGAAAAAAAAAACACTTTTAGTAAATATTGAAAGAGTAAAACTTAAGAAATAATGAAAAATTTTGTCCAAGAAAAAATTCTTCAAATAAAAAAAAAGAAGTAAAAATAAGTTTTTTTGAATTGTCAAACAAAACAATAATGTTTAAACAAATAAATTTAGGAGGCAGACTACTATGAAAATATTTCTTTAGGATGAGTTTGAATAACAGTTGAAGATCCAAATTTATTTGTGATAATAATACCTAAATATATGATGTATTTTCATAAAGCATACAGAAAAAAGTAAGATCATAGCAAATATATGATGCTAAAGAGTGCACGAAGGTATTTCTTTATAGGGCATTATGGTTGTGACTTGAATCTCCAATTCCCTGCATCCTCTTACTTTGACCAAAGAAAGGATTCAGAGCCATCGTATACACAAAAAGATTTACTTTTGACAAAAAAAAATACAATATATACATTTTCATTCAACGAGTAACTAAAAATTACTCCTTAGCCATTAAATCTTAAAAAATATATATGCTCAAAATTTCCTCCTAAATAAGACTTCATGCATACAGAGACATCAATCGCTTTCATTCTTGTGGTGACAATTGACAAAACCCAATGCAAAAGTTAGGACCTTTTGTGGACAGAGCCTGTGAAGCTCAACACACTATCATGGCAGTTTATGGTCCTTCAGCAATTCAACCACCCTTCTCATCGACGGTCTATTAATGGGAAACGCCGAGGTGCAGAGTAGGGCCACATTTAAAACCTTCTCGACCTCTCCATAGTCACAAGTGCTTGGATTCAATCTTGGGTCCACAATCTTGGTCATAATAGCATCTTTACCACCTCCCACATTGCCACTTCCTCTTTCAGAAGACGGTGACAAAACAATCTCAGTCATCCATTTCACTAGGTCCTTGTTCTCACCAAATGAACAGTCATTTGGCCTCTTCCCGGTGATCAATTCCATCAGCACAACGCCAAAACTATACACATCGCTCTTCTCGTTCACTTTCATTGTATAACCATACTCTAAAAAAGATCAGATAGTTAGAGATATAGTTTCTTAAACCTTGTGTTCATATAGGGAAAAACAAAATAACACTGACCTGGAGCAATGTAGCCATATGATCCAGCAACCTTGGACATAACAGCATCCTGGGTTGTCTCAAGCTGCAATGTCTTAGCGAGGCCAAAGTCTGCGACTCTTGGCACAAACTCGTGGTCCAGCAAAATGTTATTACTCTTCACGTCCCTGTGAACAATTGGCGGCACACAATCATGGTGCAAATAAGCCAACCCCTTAGCCGCACCCACCGCAATTGCAAACCTTCTCGACCACTCCTTCAACTCCCCACACATTTCCTCACCATGCAACGCATCCCCTAAGCTCCCCTTCTCCATGTACTCATACACCAATACCCTAAACTCATCACCACTGCAACTAAACAACAGTTTCACGATATTGGCATGCCGAATCCTACCCAACGTCTCAATCTCCGCCCTGAACACCAATTCGGTGTCAGACTTATGCACACCGCCGAACAGCTTCTTCACTGCCACCGTCTGCCCCGTCTTCAGCCTCACCCTATATACCCGACCCGAACTCCCTGCTCCAATCACGTTCTCCCGGGTTAAGTTTGAAATAATTTCTTCTTCGTTGAACCCAACCCTCTGAAACGAGGTTGACATATACGATTGCTTGGATTTACCGCGCGTCTTGCTCTTCAGGTACCACAACATGGACCCCACCAGGAGCGAAGCGCAGGCAACTAAAACGACAATCGCAAGCAGAGAAAACGGCCTGCGTTTCGAACAAGGAGGTAGGGTTTTGATAACGCCGCTGCACAGACCCGGGTTTCCCTCTAGACTGGAAAAGTACATTTGGCGGTTGAAACCTGAAGGAACCTCCCCGTAAAGATTGTTGTCAGAAACGTTGAACTGGTTGAATCTGAGGTTCGTCAACTCCACCGGAATCTCCCCCGTTAAAGAATTACTGGCGAGATCAAGGTTTGTCAAATCCTGTAAACTGCCAAGTTCTCGCGGGATTGAACCGGAGAATCGGTTAAACGAAAGGTTCAACTCTGTCATGTCGTTCCAGAGGGCCACGTTACTGGGTATCTCCCCGGTGAACATGTTCTCCTGCATCTTAAGTTTCTGTAACTTTTTCAACCCAGTTATGCACGTGGGAACTTCACCGGTGAAGCGGTTCTTGCTGACGTCAATCTCCAGAAGGTTAGGGAGTTGACATATTCGCGTTGGGAATTTGCCAGAAAAATCGTTACCAGACAAAATGAGTTTGGTGAGTGCCGTAGAGATGGAAGCAGAGACAGAGCCTTCAAACCTGTTGTTGGACATTTCAAGAAACTGAAGGCCAGTAAGGGTCCAAAAAGCGGGAGGCACCTGGCCTGATAACTGGTTGTTCTGGATTCTGACATAATAAAGAGAATCGCACTCCCCGTATTGCTCAGGGAGCGTTCCTGAGAAGCGATTCGCGAACGTGATGAGACGCTCGAGTTTGTTTCTCTTGCAGAGGTACTTTGGCAACTCTCCCACGAAGTCATTCGTCGAGACATCGAATTCCTGTATGTCGGAGTTTTGTCCCAGATCTTGTGGAAGTTTCCCGGTGAAGCTGTTGTTGAAGAGTTTCAGCTCTTGCAGGTTGGGGTTTGAAGCTAAACTTTCAGGAATTTCCCCCCCAAGAAGGTTGTCATTCAGGTTGAGAGAATAGAGACGCAAAGATGCTATTGCATGTGGTAGTTTCCCGGTGAGAGCGTTCTGAGAGAGGTCCAAGAGCATTAAACTACTGAGGTTTCCTAAACCTTGGGGTAATTCACCGGAAAGCTGGTTTTCAAATAGTTCAATTTGTTCAACGTTTTTCAGGCCTGAAATGCTGTTTGGGATGTTACCAGACAACCCGTTTTTAGATAAATCTAAGTTTTTGAGCGAGGTGAGGTTCCCGATAGTGGGTGGAATTTCCCCTACGAGGTTAACACCAGCGAGGAACAGTGTTTCAAGACTAAAGAGGTTTCCTAGTTGGGGAGGCAACGGTCCTGGTTTGAAGGTGTTATAAGCTAGTTCCAAACGAGTTAACTCACTGAGGTTGCCTAAAAAGGGAGGGATCGTTCCGCTCAGAAGGTTTCCGCATAAATTGAGCACTCTCAGACGTGGAATCTGTCCAAAACTCTCCGGAATGTTGCCAGTGAAGTTGTTTGTCGAAAGGTCTAACACTCTAAGTTCGGTAAACTCCGGCGGGAATTCCGGCAGGTCTCCAACGAAGACATTGTCGGAGAGGTTCAAGAGACGGAGGTGGGAACAGAGGAGCAGGGAGTTGAGGGAGACAGAGTTGGAGAGAAAATTGGATCCGAGAGAGAGGTTTTGGAGGGTGTGAATGCGACAAAAACCGAAGGGGAACTCGCCGTAGATTCCAATTTCTGAGAGGTCAATAGAGACAAGTGATTGGTTTTGTGCGTCGCAGGTAATGCCGGTCCAGTTGCAGGGGTTGTGGTCTGCGTTTGGAACCCAGTCATGGAGACTCTTGTTGTTGTCTTCAAGCTGGGTGTTCTTAACCCGAAGTAAAATGCGAGTCTCTCTTTGGAGGGAAACCGTTTGGGATAAACCATTTGAGAACAATGTACATAAAAGTAAAAACAGAAACAATGGCTGAGGCATGTTGAACAATACAAAGAGAGCGAAGCAAGGAAGAGTTTAATTTGCTCTGAGCAAATGAAAATGCTTAACTTTTGATGGAACCTTGCGACCTTGTTGTTGGGTACGAGTCTCACACCGGTTCCTCCCCCCGTGATAGCTCATCTTCTTCTTCATGCATGCGTGCAAATGGTGACAAGTGGGAAGCGGACATGACTGAAGGGAGCTCACGCGGGTGTCTTTGTTGAAGTATTTAAAAGGGTATCATCTTTTAGGATTATGAGAGGGAAAGGGGATGTGGAGTGGGAAAGGGACGTTTGTGTATGAGAGACGTGATTCGTGTTGGCGTATTTTCAAAGTTGTGAGAGAAGTGGCAAAAAGGAACTACTTTTACTGTGCACGCCGAACCTGAAGCGGAGAACATGGGACACTGCCAATGGACAGAGCCATACTTCCAGAAAGAAGAATCACTTTTGGGATCGCTTTCTGGTGGATGACACTTTGACACCAGCCAGATAAATGATACTGTTGTAGGTTCCTGGTATCACCAAAGAGAACTGTGTTTTAAGACTTTGGATTTTATTTGGACTAGTTTGGTGTGGATCACATCATTTCAATTTGACACCTATTCTCTTTTCTCTTTCTTCTACAGGAATACTGCAACTAAAAAGGCACCATACGAATTATAAGAGTTTCTGATCCTAGAACTCAGACATTCCAAAATTCAGAAATTGAATTTGTTCCACCCGGCACCTATATTCTACTGTAAGAACAACTACTACTTTGGAAAGAATCGAATGTGAGTGAAACAGGAATAATAATTATACACATCCACCTCATTGGGGTGAAGTAGGTACGCAGAAGAAAGTGATAACAAAGGAAACGATAAACTAATTAATAATTCCTTCTGATTTATTTTGTTACAAGTCGATTCTCAATTTATCATTTTAGAAAACCATATTTATTTAAATGCTCAGACTTTGATAACGTATTAAGTTTTAATCTATGTAAAAAATCATCCACACAGCCAGGATATAAACTATCTATTTACCTATAAAGATATCACTGTGAGCCGTGAATGTATCAGTAGTTAGTTCATTGAACCTCTGAGGTATGTTCTCAGTCAAATAAAAAAAAAAAACTAGAAGCAACCAAAACGTTACGAAATAAAACACTATAACCTTTCACTCAAACAAGTCAAATTAATTAAGAATAGAACTGCTTGATAATCTGGCACGTAGGTAGCTACAGTACCACAGGCTTGGGTGTGAGAGTAAGTAAAGCCTCAATGCTGAGATGGGAAAATGACACTATAAACATTAAGCATTGTAGTTAAATTTCGAAACATCATAAGATCTATTACAGATTTGAAAATGGAATTTTAAAACACAGAAGTTAATGTTTGGGAAGAATGTGTAGCTCCTGGCTCCGCGTCGCCGTGAAGAATCAGCTATTTGGTACAAGACAGGAGTTGTCTCCCACCTTCTTCCCCCTTACAATATTATTCCCGAGAGTCATTGTAAATAAAGAAATACTACTACTTAATGAACCTCACTTCTTCCCATTCCACTTCATTAGTAGTTCGAATTATAGCACTATTTTATGCTTTTATAGCATCAATTAAATTAAGTTAGACGAGTTATACTTAACGTAATGGCTAATGTGCTGACAAAAAAAAAGTAATGACTAATAGTCTCATCCAAACAAAATGTGGCACGGTTTACTTGTTGTTAGCCAATAAATTACTACAAGCATGTATAAGAACTTAACCAGTTCTCGTGATGGTTCGTTCCTTTGGCACCAAATACAGCATCACAAAATAATGAACCGTATAATAAATGCATTTGCTGACTCCACAGTTGTACTGCTGAATATTGTCACCTTGTCAGTGCAATTCCCTATTAATCTTGATAAGGTGAAAGTGACCTTTGCAAGTTGGCAAAAGAATTAGTTGTGAGTCGTGATAAAACATCATTTGGTCATTGAACTAGAAAAAAAAAAGAAGATACCTCTATTTACGCGTCATGAAGCTGTAGTTTCATGGCCATATATCATAATGTCATGGACTTCTTAGTTACTGGCTATGGAAGGGAGGCACTAGCAATTGCATTTGTAAGCAAATGACATATTTAATGTTAAATTGTGTATAAAATAACTTGTAATCGAAACAAAAGGTCAAATTAGTTGAGCTACTTCAGCATATTGTGGTTTATAATTAGAGACATTGGCTATGAGATTCCCTGTTGCCACATAGAATCATGCACATAAGCGACAAGAGAAGACATGCTAATCTTGTGTTTATGGTATAGCTTTTTTGACTTGGTTAAAGAAGATTGGGAATATTGTTGTCACTTAGTCATTGGATTGGGTTCCTTAATTAACCTCTCCAATTGGAAATGGTTTTTAGCTCTTGAACTTTTTCTAGAGCTGTGTTGTGTGTGTCATGTTTCGACGTTGAAACAAATGCTACACATGTTGACCTGTAATGACTTCTGTTCAATCGCATAAATACCCAAATCTTAAATATTCGTTTCAAACTATATTCACTGAAAATGTTTTCTCACTCGGGTACACCAATTTTGATGGACTACATAACCCAAATTGGATGCCGGAGAAGGTTAAAAAAAAAACATGTGAACTGCATTAATTCACATCCTAAGTAATTAAATAAGGTACTCGTATGTACAACAAAACTTTATCGTAATTCTAACCAAAACTGCATTCTCATTGATTTTACAATGGAGTATATTATATTATTTCGAAAATAAAAGTTGGATATTGAAAGAGGGAAATGCCGCACCTTTTGACTGTACAGGAACACCATAGGGAAATTATTTTCAGGTTTGAAAATAAAATAAAGCATAAAGAAAACCGCGTTTGGCATACCACTAGTATTATTCGCTTCATTCATATTTGTTATGATGATATACACTCGTTATTCAAGATATACATAAGATATTTGAGATGAAGTATTCTATGATGCTCAACATTTCAAAGTGAACATTGAAGATGCTATGAATGTCTCATACACCATGATGAAATAACCCAAGAATGATTTTTATTTCTAACAAGAACATAAAAACGTAAGGTTGGAGTTAACTTTTAAGATTAACGACAATCAAATTAAAAAAAGAAATGATCTTTTATTGAAGCATTTATGTTCTGCTATTCAAATATTTGTTAGTATCTGTGCAGCACGAGGGAAGCTTCAGCAAGATTTGCTTTGATAAATTTGCTACAGATCGAGGTTTGTGTTTATTTGAAGCAGTAGTTGAGTCTTTGGTTGGTTTCAAGTTTGAGGAGTGCTAGCAAGTACCACCAGTTTTAACTAAAATTTATTTATTAAAAAGTATAAATAAATTTATAAATAGAAAATTAGATTTGTTAAAAAAAGTATGATTATTGATAAAATTTAACCAATAATAAAAGTTGTGTTCGACAAAAATATGTAATTAGCATCTGTCTGGTATACAACACTTTGAACTATGAGTTGTTTACATATTCGGTTTCGATAAAGTTCGTTTGTTTTTAATAAATATATCAAATTGATTTCATCTTTAAATTCAATTAAAAAAAACAAACTCAAAATTTAAAAACGGAAAATATTTCATGTGATCACTATTTTAATTATGAAAATGTTAATTCACTAATTATATACATATTAAAAATTTGTCATCAACTAATTAATTAGTATAGCATGATTGATAAATGATTTTATTCTCTGAACATGTAGCTAAGAGTTTAATCGATAACTCCTGAATAAGTAATATCTCAAATTCGTTAAAGGAGTTGTGCTTTTATCTTATTATCTTGAACACAATAATGGCAAAAAAACACTTTAAAAATATTAGTTTCAGAAATAAAAAATAATCAAACTATAAATTATATTTATTAAACCAAATAATAGTCCGTTCAAGCTTCACAGTTTTATATTTAATCGGGACTTTAAATTTTAGTTTCTGCGAAATGAGTAAAGTAATATAACATTACATGTTTTCCAGGTGAATCTTTAGTTTTAAGTGTTCAATATCGCGTGTACAATTCACATCTTTAATAAATTTTAAATAAATTAGGAACTGATGATTGAAGAAGTTCCTGAAATAACAGCAGAAGTTGAAAACTGTTTCGCCAGAACAGAAAATGAAAAAACGAAGAAAATTTTACGAGCCCTGCCACATATATTTCTTTGTGATCCGAACAGAAGCAGCCACAAGGAATTACGAAAAGATTAAGTACCATATCAAACATATTTAATACTTACTAAGTGGTGGATTAATAGAAAAAGTTAAAAGAAGATTCATAATCATTCTAATTAAGAACATAAATATCTGAACCACAAAATATGGGTGGATGAAATTTCATTGAAATAATTGATTCATTGCACCGGATTCCTCCTCCGACAGATGTTCGATGAAAAAACCTATCACCATGCTTTAAACTAAAATCAGTAGCTATTTTCTGGACAAATAATTCACGACAGAACAGAAAGTACAGAAAGGAAGAAGAGGAAGAACTTGAATCCATTATGAACGAAAAGTTAACCGAAGAAATCACAGGCACAATATGAATAATTTCTAAGCTCACAAAATGAGCATTTTAAGTTATCAGAATATGAGATATCCTTAAAGATAATGAAGATACACATGGCCTAACCCAAGTGAAAAAAGTTGGCCTTTTTCTATGTGCTTCCCCTCCTCTTCAGAAGAAGAAAAGAAGGAGAAAAGAAATTTGGACCAAATTTATTAACTTTTTTCTATGTTATAAAGGGAACCACAAATCTAAAACTACCACTGCCTGGCTCCATTCTGTCTGCCTTTTTTTCTTTATCCATCTATCTAGATTAGACGATAAACTTTTTTTTTTCCTTTGAGAAAATTAAGAAAAAAGAAAGGTGGGAAGACCAGAGTTACATTGCAATCCTGCGGAGAAATTATACAACCTCAGCTCTTATTGGCGCAGCATGAGAAGGTGGGAATGTTAGCGTATGTTGTTGGTGTCGGTGTTGGTGTTGGTGTGCTGAGGGAGAGAAAGAAAAGGAAGTGTGCAATAGTGTTTTCTTCTTCTCTTCATTGTTGTTGTCTCTGAGAGAGAAGAAAAAGAAGAAGCATGAGATAGGATAGGAAGAGAATGGTATATAAGAGAAGAGAAGAGAAGAGAAGTGTGTTTTGTTTTGTCCGTGCGGCAAATCAAATGCGTTTTTCGGCCGGTGACGGGCCTTTTTCGGCTTACGCTTTGTCCCCTTTTTTTTTAGTAACACACAAAACTCTCCTTTTCTCTTTCACATATTACCACATTAATTATTAATTACATTATCTTAATTGTATTTGGCGGATTAATGTTCTAGTGTTCGCCATATCGTGAACCATCACATGTGTGTGTGTGTGTGAATGCTGACGGATTTTTTAAGCAGTTCTTGGCCGGTTTTGTGCGACAAAAATCGTGTCAAACCCATCCTCCATTTTCGACTATTTCTTAACTGTCTTTAGTTTTGAAGTTAATGAGGGTGCTATAACAGTGGTGATGTAAAACAAATTTACAAATGCAATCAATTAGGCATTAACTAGTGATATCATTTTAAAATTAACTATTATAAAGAGAAAGGATAGTTTTGTGATAACATGCATAATTATAAATTTACTGTACTCATTCCGGAGTCATTCATCTTGTCTTTAAGGTTTCTTACACCAGTAATTATTGATTTCAACTATGATTAAGCAGCAATTATAATTAGAGATATCAAAATGAATTGGAACTCGCGAGTTAATCTAACTCACCACATGTCCGGACTAGATTGGGTTGAAAATTTGTTTACAAATTTGAATATGTCCACCTAGAACTCGGCTCATCTAGGTTGAATATGTGATGAGGCGGGTTGGTTAGTGTTTTTTATTATGTTGGACTTTGTATTTGGATTCCTAGTTCAAAGATCCACAACACGTTATCAATATTGACTTTTTATATCTTGATGTATCCTTTAAAAGTTTTTCTATGATGTACCTATCTCTCCAACTAAGCTAAAAACATAATAAATGAGATTTTTATTAAAAACCTAAGTTGACATTTTTTATTTTTCTCAAGTGAAAAATTGAGGTTAGTTTTTATTGTCTATATCTTTCTTAACTACATCAACTAAAAATCAAGTTAATTTATAATATATAAGTGAGTGCAATCCTCAACCTACAAGCTTATTTTGTAGGGTTAAATTAGACATAACGTTTATATCTTGAGTTGATGTTAAAGTCATTTAAAGTATATCATTACAAGAAAATGTTTAATTAATCACCAATTTTAGGATAAAAAAACTATTAACTACTATAGTGATTAATTTGGATACCAATTTATAAAATAAAATTATTGGTAACTAAAATGGTTTCTAAACTAATCTATAAATTGGTTACTAAAATGAATTAATCACTATTAGCTACCAAAAAATTAGTCACTAAATAGTGACCAATTTATATACAAATTTAGTGATAACTTTTTTTTATAATTAAAATATTGGTAGCCAATGTTAGTGACCAATTTAAAAATCAATTTAATATATTGACCAATTTAGAAATTAATTTAGAAACTATTTTAGTTATTAATAATTTTTAGTTTATAAATTAATATTTAAATTGATCACCATAATCACTGATTATTTTATGTCATTAAAATTAGTCATTAATTAAACATTTTCTTATAATATATATTAATAAAATTTATTATTTATCACTACACATTTTCTTGACAAAGAAAAAAAATGTATTAGAAATCTCATTTAAATCATAAGTAAAACTAATTTATAATATATATATATATATATATATATATATATATATATATGGTACAAATCTCATATTATAAAATACTTTTACAAAATTGACTTAAACAAGATTATCTCCTATTACCATTTAGAGTTTTTAAGTATTTAATATGACTTTTGTGTGAGTACATGGATATAAAGCTAATCTTCAAATCTGTAAAAGACACCACTTTATTTCAAGTGTGACCCACTATTTGTTGGGTATAAAATTAATGTATTATATAAACATTACTCTTTGAGAAGAAAGAAGAAAGAAATTAAAATTGTAAATATCTCTCCTCATTACATAGGAATGCTTTATAAAAATTTGTTGGTTGTGATCGTTAAAACGTGGTGATTCTATATGAAATGTTTAATTGGAAATTGTGTTAAAAAAACGGAGGTGAGTGTCCGGTGTGAATGAGACTGAAATAAAACGGGATTTCCATTTACTTTACTTAGACAACTTCTGACGCTCACCGTGTTTACTGGACTGTGGTGGAGATTCCAATTTCAACAAAATGGGAAAAAACACCTTACATTATACTCTTGCATTTTGTGCCTTTCTTTGTGTTTCTGGAACTGCAAAATTATTAAAATCATCGAATCGAACAATCAATTAATAAAGTTTTTGCACGTGCGGTCTCAATAAATGGTAAAAGGAATGGAACCATTTTCTTTGACCGAACAAGAGGCTAGTTTGGAATTGTGTTTTTTAGTCTATATAGCAACATCTTATTCCTAACGGGAAAAAATAAATTAGAGTTTATTTTATTTTTCTAAATTGTGTGCATGATTGTTTTTTTTTTGTTAAAATGAAATTAGTTCACGTTGAACATTTTAAACCAATTTAGTCCTTCATCTCTAAAAATGAGAGGATTTAGTTTTTTAAATCAATTTTTTTTAAGTTTATTTGACCTTTCAAATGCGTTTTTCCGCTAACATTAAAGCAAAAATGTGTCAAACGATATAAACAAACTAAAATACTATAATGAAATGTATTTGAAACGTCAAATAAACTTAAAATAAGTTGGTTTAAATGATTAAATTCACTCATTTTTAACTATAGTGGACTAAATTTATTCAAGGTTTTCAAGAGAGACTAATTCCAATTTTCACTAAAAATAAAAAATCGAAAACATATTTAATTTTTTTTTACTAGAGTATAATGAGAATTTATTCTAAATAAGATAACAAGAAGATAAGGTATTTTTTCTTATTATATTTACGTACATAAGTTTATAATAAAGGAGTATAAATTATACTCACGGACTTTGTTTTAATATTACACTATATTTGTAATACATTTGTTGTTGGACTCAAATAGTTTTTTTTTCCTCTCTTTCTTTTTCTTTTTGGGTCTAAAAACACAGTTTCTTTCTCTTGTTGTATTTTGTAATGGGCTTATTCACCTTTGTCTTGTGGGCTTCTTACTCACCCCAACACCACACATACATAGGCGCGGACAAATTAAATTAAGAATATAAACTATGTTGAATTATGTAATTTCAATTTAATGGGAATTGATATTACAAATAAATTAATAAAAACAGCATCAAATATATTATATGATAAAATTATTTCTTATGAATGAATTAATTTTTATGATAAAGCACAAGAAGTATTAAAATTTCTACTCTCAGGTAAAATTTATTTAAATTCGTAAAGTCACCTCTTTTGCACATAATATTATGAAATTTTATAGTCTTTAATGTGCCTAACATATGATTTATTTATTAGTGTTAAAGGAATGATGTGTATAAAATTTTTTCCTGTTTTTCCCGATGCACAGATAAATGTATACATGATTTTGGTTATTTAATGTTTTTCAAACTAATTAAACTGAAATGTTGTTAAGTGTTTTCTTAGAACATAAACTACTTTTCATAAAGTAAATACGATGTCCACGTTGTAATAAATGGCAGGCATATGCTACTGTTAAATTCGAAGATGAATGTCTTCATGAGAGTAGATGTTGGCATAATGGGATTTCGAGAAGATTCACAACATAGAAACAATATTAATGACTAATGACTCTAATTTATATCCAATATTGACTTCATCTTCAATTTAAAATTTTAAAACGATATTGAGTCTTTTTATTGTTTAACCTTTCTAATTTATAATTAACGACTTAGATTCATATTTAAATTTTGAACTCATTAAATATATATAAATTGCTCAAAAAAATTATATAAAAAACATATTTTCTTTAAAGAACATGTCAAATACATATGAAGTATATTAGAGCAATTTATTATATCAATTGTTATTGAATTACTTATTAATGTTTACTTTCACACTCTAGATGTACATCTTGACATGAGAGGTGTATCAGAGATCCTACATCAATTAGATATAAGATTTAGAGTATATAAAAAAATGCAATTGAATTTGTGATATTGAATTAAATTTAAAATAAAA
>Ga0099823_1004245_pt1 | contig 13928 bp, 7 predicted proteins | sample CowpearedBW_FD_76831 | JGI IMG/M metagenome (GOLD analysis project Ga0099823, IMG submission 76831) | Root nodule microbial communities of legume samples collected from California, USA - Cow pea red BW | ecosystem: Host-associated > Plants > Roots > Nodule | place: USA: California | collected...
TATATATACGGATTAAAAGACAATGATTCTAAACATAGGAACTAAAAATAATTTTTTTATAGCTATAGCGAAAAATAAGTAGTTAAACTACGTTGATTATGTAGAACTATAGCGTATAATAAATAAAAAGTTTTGAATATATAAATTATACTACAGTTTTAATTTTTTGATAAATAAAAAATTATGTTTGAAAATAAAAAATATATATTTTAATTTATATTCTGATATAATGTTATTTTTCATTTATCTTTATATTTTTTTTAAATATTAAAAGAGATACTACAAATATTAAATTAAAAATATTAAAAATAATAAATTGAAATAGATAGAAGATTAAAAAAATAAACATTAATAAGTATAATCACGGGCTCGAACAAGTTGAAGTCAACCTTGTATTTTTTTCTCAAAACAATTGATACATATTTTATTTTGGAATACAAAATTTATATTTGACAAAAGTAATTAAAAAATAACTAAAAGTTGAAACAACTAGTTGATAATATGATAAGATATTCCACCTATACATTACATCTTGCATTTCTCTCCATCATTATCTAAAAGTATGTTTACATTATTTTTTTATTATTATTTTACAGTGTTTTTGGTTTTCTCTTTCACGTAATACATGTACAAATTTAATCAAGTATTGAAATAATATATTAATATGTAAGTTAAGTAGTACCGCAATTCATATAGTTACGTGTTAAATAAATGAAAAAGATCGTATCTTTTAAATTGTAAAAGATGCATAATTATAAAAATAAATTATATTAAAAATATAGCTTAAAATAATATATATATATATATATATATATATATATTTATTTATTTAAAGGCATTTGAAATTAAAATAAGAACATATAAACAGTGAATAATATTATGAGAGTAGATTTTTTTTTTGGAAGATAGAGTAGACTATTTTTTCAACATAGTTGGTCACATGTCATTTGTTTTTAAATGAGATAATAGACAAATTATTTGAATAAACATGCAATATTTTTTTATGTTAAAAATAATATTAATCGTCGAAAGTGTTTTATTTACACTTTAAACCTTATACAACTCTTTAAAACAAGTTTTTTCAATTAAAAAGAGGACAAAAGGATGAGGCATGTTTGAGGTACCTCTATTAAAAATATATAAACCTTTATAAAGTCAAACATAGAAATAAAATTTTATGAAAGTGAAGACATATCCTCTGTTTCTCATATGCAACATATAAATTCGTATGAAAAACAATAACTATTCATATGCAAAAAAAATAAAAATAAACATGGAAAAACTCAAAGAAAACATTCTTCTATTAAATTTTGTATTATAAAATAAAAAATTTAGTAATATGTCAATAAAGTCAAGAAAAATTATTGCATTTCTTGATTTTTCGAAAATAATTTATATAGTATATAAATAAGATTAACTGTTTTCACACTGATTAAGAACAATAATTATGTTTATTTAATATTCTTTTTTTATATAATATATAATTTTTATAAGTTATCCTCGAATTATATCTATCGATAATTATGTTCATATTTATAAATTAGAGAAGATTGTTTTTTAAATAGTAGTATCAAATAAAGTTTAATAAACTAAAACTTGTTTATACAATATTTAGTTTTACATAAGTTTTTTTTTTCTTATATTTAATTGTAAGGAAGATAAGTATTTATTTTTATCTGTCTCAATCCTGAAAAACTTGTCCTATGTTATCTATTATTTTAGAATTTAAATAGTATGTTTATTATTTTTTCCATTTTTCTATATATATGTTTATTATTATATTATTTGGCATCCATCCGATGCAAAACACTATAGTAACTCTTTGTTAAGAAAAGTGGAATGAAATTGAAAACTTTTGTGATAACATTAGGAAAAGAAAAACTAATAAAGCTTAATAATTGGCGTATCCAATAATCAATAACTAATTTGGTACTAAAGCATGCTTATCTATGGTAGCTATTCTTGATGCTGGTCCCATTTTGTGAGTGAGCATCGTTCTGTGGTTCTCTTAACTGAGGAAATAAAAGAATCAGTTAAAGCTTTAATGAGGCACCATGATGGGTCACAAATTCTTCCACTCACATTCAAACATTCATAATATCTAGAAGAACATGCACAAACAAATGAGAGGGTTAAAATGTTGCCTAAGGAATATTCATATAAAGACAAAACAACACCTGCAACAACCTCACACAACTAACTTTTATATCATTTCAATATTGTCACATGTATAAATACCATTACCTCAAAGACATCAAATACATAAACCTTCTTTAATTTCAAAAATACCATTACATCAAATACATCAAATTAGGCCACTAATTTTCATTTAACTAAAAATCCTACAAAGAAAAAGAAAATCACCTAACTCAACCAAGAGTCTTTTTGCTTCAACGACAAGTTATCGCTTAATATAGTAAACAACAACACAAAATGTCATCTTTATCTCATTTTTATTGAATGAAAATACATCAAAAACCAAACCATGCAACAAATTTAAATCTGCTCAAAACTTATGGATATTTATATACCAAACTCAAATCCATATAGTCAAATTATAGCTCAAGCAACTATATATGCAATCATTCATTTGTATTTATAATTTCAACTAGAATACTCATTTTAACATACATACCAAATCGAAATTTAACTACTTTAAATACATTATTTCATTACAAACAATTCAAAAGTCAAAAGTAAATGATACAATTATACAATTTCTAACTACATCTTAATTTTAAATTATTTTCTTAGTCTTTGAATCAATTGAAAAATCCAAATATAACTCAATATACAAAATAAATGAGTTAAATCAAATTTATTAACTCTCCTTACCTCCTATGAGATCATGTACTTCTAAAAGAAAGATAAAAAGGTCAAATAAAATTGGGAAAGTTTCTTTTTCTTTTCAAAGATTCTAATTTACATTGACAAATTATTACCATTAACCACATGCTTGCAGAAAACCATACATTCATTCGATTCATGCATGTTATCTCTCAAAATAATAAATTTAGTTTTTTCATCACAACAATTACTCCAAAATTCCAAAATATCAATATCAGCGTTCATATCTAGATGTATCACAAGTCCTGGTCCCATTTCCATTTCTGATCCTTCAAATTTTAGTAGTTACTCTTCGAACCCATCATCATCCCCATTATTTAATAAGATAATATATTTCGGAACCTCCAACATTTTTTAACACTGAAAAAAAGTTCTCTATATTAAACTATTATCATATAATTCTTGGAGTACTTGCACACCATTAATCATTTTCCCAAGTTCATCATCATTATCATAATTTTCATGAAAACAAAATCACTTTGTATCATGGTTAAGAAAAGCTCGCATTAACCGTTTACACATTTGTCATATTTCATTAAGAACTGGCAAAACTTCATGCGGGTTATTCATGTATTTATAAAAATGATAGTATTTTAATTGGTTAACTATAAGCTAGTTTAGTTTATGTGTGAAGTGCTAACATGCGTAATCTACAGAATCTTGTATTGTAATGGTATGTTTGGGCGAATTTGCATGGACCAATTATAATTCTTGTCCTTATATAACTATTGCAGAATTACATAACTTATTAATCTTTAATTACGATAGTAAGAGCTTTTTAAGTTTTCCTCAACTTATAGTAAAATTCAAAGTTTACAAAATCACTAAAATTCACCATTTTAAAATTTGAGCCATCAATAATTAAATAATAACAATATTACGAAGCAATAAATATAATTTTTCTATTATTCAGAAAAAAACAAAATATTGCATTCAAATAGATTCATATAGAATAAAACTAAAATACTAAATTTTATAATTTTACTCTCAAACATCAAAGAGAATTTGGCAACTTGTAAGAAGTTATATGTTGTATTGTTTTTATTTTGTCCGATGTCATGATTGATATGACATAATAAAATTTGTGCACATACATAGTTTAAATGAAGGGGTGGCATGAGAATTTGATTTTATAATAAAGATTTAGAAACCCTGGTCGTGTGTGGCCCTGACGAAGGTGTATATAAAGGTCCAAAACTCGTGCATTAAAAGCCAACTTCCTCTTTTGTATTACTTGGAGCCTTTCACTTCCAACAATGTCTACCCTCCCTACCACTCAAGGCAAAACAATCCCAGATGCCTCCGACTACAAGGGCCACCCCGCAGAGAGGTCCAAAACCGGTGGCTGGACTGCATCCGCCATGATATTAGGTCTCAAAAACCTATCTTTTTTATGAACAACACTTCAAAATCAAAACCATGTTTTTAACATGTTTTTTATATATGTATGTATGCATATCAGGAGGAGAAGTGATGGAGAGGTTGACAACACTGGGCATCGCCGTGAACTTGGTAACATATTTGACTGGGACCATGCATTTGGGTAATGCTGCCTCTGCCAACGTTGTAACCAACTTCTTGGGAACCTCCTTCATGCTCTGTCTGCTTGGAGGCTTCCTCGCCGATACTTTCCTCGGAAGGTCCGAACCCACTTTATCCCAACACTTCCAACATTATCTCTTTTTCTTTTTCATTTAATGGAAAAACCAAGATAACCCAGATCTCAATTATTCTATTCAACTCATATATTTTCTTATTGTGCCGTCACCGAAGTATATATATGGAGTATATGCCTTTGAGTTCTTATTGGGATTTTCGTTTTCGTTTTCCACAGATACCGCACCATCGCCATCTTCGCAGCAGTTCAAGCCACCGTAAGAAACAAAACGCGAAAACTTTTCTTGTTTCAACAATAAAACTTAGATGCAGCGATAACTAAGTTTCTTTGGTGATGTGTATAGGGTGTTGCGATATTGACGATATCAACCATAATTCCCAGCCTGCACCCCCCGAAGTGCACGGAAGACACCGTGCCACCTTGCGTGAGAGCGAATGAGAAACAGTTATTGGTGCTGTATCTGGCGCTTTACGTAACGGCTCTTGGCACTGGTGGTTTGAAATCGAGTGTGTCGGGGTTCGGGTCGGATCAGTTCGATGATTCGGACGAAGGCGAGAAGAAGCAGATGATAAAGTTCTTTAACTGGTTCTACTTCTTCGTGAGCACAGGGTCTCTGGCGGCAACGACGGTTCTTGTGTACGTGCAAGACAACGTAGGACGTGGATGGGGTTATGGTATCTGTGCGGGTGCGATTGTGGTGGCTCTTCTTGTGTTTTTGTCGGGTACGAGGAAGTACCGGTTCAAGAAACTTGTGGGGAGTCCACTCACCCAGTTTGCAGAAGTGTTTGTGGCTGCCATAAGGAAGAGGAAGTTGGAATTGCCCTCTGATTCCTCGTTGCTCTTCAATGATTATGACGCCAAGAAACAGACCATGCCGCATAGCAAGCAGTTCCGGTAAAATTTTCTTACCAATCGCTATCTCTTATTTTTCGTTTCTTCTTTCTTCTGGTTTTAGATTGATAGATATTTTTCAATGATTCTCTTTATAATAGTATTAAATAACTTTGCTGGAGACACCTCCTGGAGTAAGCTTTTTGACTTTAGAGTAATCATCCCCCCATGATACATATCGTCAATCATTCTTCTAATTAAATCTAGATTGATTGATGTTCAACTCAAGTTTTTCTTCCTCAATCTGAATCTTTTGGTTTTAATAAATTCCCAAGAAACTATTTGCAATTATAATATTCTGTTGTTCTGTACAAGTTCTCGGTTGTCATAGCTTGTTAACTTTAGTTTGCTAAAAGAAGTATTATTTTAATGGAGAAAGTTATTTTCATACTTCAGAAAGTGTGCATACATATATATAACTTGAAGATGGGAATAGAAAGATAACAGGGAAAGGGATAAAAAAGTAGTATGTGTGAAGTGATCAGTTTGAAATTTTGGATATGGGAAAACAGGTATTTTTTTTTTTCTATTTGTTGGTTTATGTGAAAAGAAAAGCTTTTTTTATTCCCACTGGTAAGAAAGGAGAATTTAGAATTCCAGTTACAGTTTTATTATTTCCTTACCTGGAAGAGATTCCAACCATTGGTCCATCGCTTTATGTTGTTTTTTAAGCTAGGTGATTAACGTTAAAAAAATTGAGCACAGACCGAATTAAGTGGTGTTGAAGGGTAGCTTAAAATATTTGAATTTGAATGAAGAACATTTAGGAGGGTAGTTGGAATTTGTTGAAGCGTGAATGATTGGACGAAAGAATGGACTAGGTAACGATGTAGAGCCAGATATGTAGGGCTAGTTGGCCATGAAAGGGAAAACAAATAAGTTATCTTGGCTCATTGGTCTGTGGTCTGAAATGAAGTCCACCCCACGAGCTTGGAGAAAAAAAAAAAAGTGTATGGTTTAGAATCTTTTGGCATACTTTGCTTGGAATTTTGATACTACATGCAACATCATTTTTATATGTCTTGCCCTTCTTATTTGCTTCAACGTGTGGAGACAAGGACGATAAACACCTTTCTTCATCTGTTTCCAATAATTGTCCACAAAAATTAAATTGCATTGTGGGCAGAGGAATCAGAATCCAATCACCCCACGTAAGAGTCGTAGCAACGACAAGGTTATCTCCAAGTGGAGATTCACGCCTCATTTATTTTCTGCTATTTATTTTCTCACCATTGTCTCTCTCACACCCTGCCACCTCTAACAGAGACAACACTATGTCTACGCTAATGTCCCTGCACACCTTCATGTGATCATTTCCATGGCACATTATCGTACTCTAATACTAAACTCGCATTTTATTCAAGACATGCAGACAGTGGAATAATTATTTAATACAAACAAAGTGCATCACAGGCTAACTATTTTAATGGTCATGCAGAGGCACGACCAATCGGATTTAGTTAAATAAAATAAGTTACATTTTTTCCATGAATTTTGCTAAGCTTGATTTTATGCCGTTAATGTTAATATTAATATGTGTTTTTAATTTTGAGCAGTTTCTTGGACAAAGCTGCAATCGTTGATTCATCGGGCGGTGGAATGAAGAGAAAGTGGTATCTTTGCACCTTAACAGATGTGGAAGAAGTAAAACTGGTGATAAGAATGCTTCCCATATGGGCTACCACCATCATGTTTTGGACTATCCACGCTCAAATGACGACATTCTCGGTGTCGCAAGCGACCACCATGGACCGGCACATAGGAAAAACATTTCAAATGCCCGCAGCATCGATGACCGTTTTCTTAATCGGAACAATTCTCCTAACAGTCCCCTTTTACGACCGTTTCATCGTTCCGGTGGCAAGAAAAGTGCTCAAGAACCCACATGGGTTGACCCCTTTGCAACGCATAGGAGTTGGTCTGGTGTTCTCGGTGTTTTCCATGGTGGCAGGGGCACTGATAGAGATAAAGAGACTGAGATACGCACAAGCACATGGTTTGGTAGATAAGCCAGAAGCAAAGATTCCAATGACGGTGTTTTGGTTGATCCCACAAAATTTCTTTGTGGGGGTTGGAGAGGCCTTTATGTACATGGGGCAGTTGGATTTTTTCCTTAGAGAGTGCCCGAAAGGGATGAAAACAATGAGCACAGGGTTGTTCCTGAGCACACTGTCTCTGGGTTTTTTCTTCAGCTCCTTGTTGGTGTCTATAGTGAACAAAATGACAGCACATGGTAGGCCATGGCTCGCAGATAATCTTAACAAAGGGAGGCTCTATGATTTTTACTGGCTTTTGGCTATTCTCAGTGCCATAAATGTGATGTTATACTTGGTTTGTGCTAAATGGTACGTTTACAAGGAGAAGAGGCTCGCTCAGGAGGGCATAGAATTGGAAGAAACAGATGATGCTGCTTTCCATGGCCACTGAATCTTTTCCCACCAACATTTTCTCTCTCTTTTTTTTTCTTTTTTTTTCTTCTTCCTGTGCTTGTATAAATATGATAAACAAGTATTTTCACTCTAAAAAACGAAAAAAAAAAAACAGATAAAAAAGAAGGGCTAGCATCTGGTTACCATATAAATAAGCTTGTAAGTTGTAACCATTTTGTATGTGTTTATACTGTGCAAAAGAAAATGCAAATAAATCGAAATTGTTTACTCCATGTGTTTCATCGATGTGATCCATGTCTTAATTATTACGCACACGTTCCTTGCAAACATGACAGTTAAGTCCCACCAACATTTAACGTAGGACACATGCAATACCAAAGTGATGGTGGGTGCTGACCGGCTTTTAGTTCTTTAGTTATCATTAATCACCTATCACTTCCAGACACATCGCAACCCGACAAAACTGAATATTTATCGATCTTTTATACCTTTACATTTACTTTTTCTTTTCTTGACAAAATTTCCCTTTACAATTTACTTACCTTTTGTGTAGAATAAAGACGTTATTCAACTAATCAACTTTCAAAAAGCCAAGTAGTTTTAATTATTATTATTTTTTTCAAAATCAAGTTGGTTACAACAATAAACAGTAATGTCAACAGAATAAGAACACTATATATAAATCTACACTTAAATATATTTTCAACCTTTATTGGTTTTTCATTTTTTAGAATACTTATTATAGTCTTCATCCTTAATTATATTATATTAAAAGATAATGTGTACGCACTGCCTGTGTCATGTATCCTCCACATCTCATCTTACATGATTTAACCTTGTTTTGAGGACTAATGACAAATACAACTTTTCCGAATAGGGGCGCGGAATTTGAATACATACTGATTTGGCTTTTTCTTTTGTCAAGAAAACCTTTTCTCTAACAAAAAGCCATTTTAAGTAAACTAAACTCTATTTGGGTGTGATGGCCAATACCCAAATTCTATATTTTGTTGCTCTCTCTTAAAGAAAGGATTTAGAGGGGATTATTAAACTATGCTTAATTGGAATTCTTTAACAATTTCATTTGTCTTTGACGAGGGTATTATATGCATCTTGTATCAGTTAGGATTTCCTAATTTTAATATAGTAATTTGTTATTCTTTCTCAAGCAGTGACATGACTACCATTACATGAAACATCTCATATTCCTGATAATACTTAATTTTCCATGTCAATTTGAATTTGGTACATACGAAATTATGAAGTAGGAGAAACGTAAGAAAAAGCCTGTGGTTGTTTATTTCTACCAAAATGCAATCAATTAGGTAATAAATCAATAGCCATTGCGGGCGAGTGTAGCTATAATAGGATAAAGGGTATATCCTTACATCAGCTAATAATGCCCACCTAATTACATACAAGCAAAGCAAAACCATATAAAAAAAAGAGGCAAAATTATGACATGGTAACGAAGAGGTAACGCTGTGATATTTGAAGCTGGATTTCCCCCACTTTGTATATACGCACATCCAACACCAAGAAACAATTTCAATTTGAGATCACCAGATATTGGCATCTATCTTCGCGCAACAGTAGTAGCCTTGACCATGTATGTGGTTTAAATTCACAAAGCATCGTGGATAACAAATGGTGGAACCTAACTGTGCTACCCTTCCTCACTGTTCATTTATCACACCATCAAAGGATGACAATTTCAGCGGTTTCTCAAATCCCATTCTTGTAAAAACACACGGCATGCAACAACATTAAAGCTAAACTCCCCATTGGTTAACCTTCATGATCATTATCTGCAACATAAATACCGAGTTACAGCTCAAGATATACCTACAGAGTGTCTCAGACATTATTGCAAGCAAAACACTGTTTATTTTTTTCTTCTGAAGTGTGTATGAAATATTCCACTATGTGAAACGTTACCTGAACCAAGTTAAAATGCACTTAAGGATCGGCAGAGTCTTCGTTGATTTCACTAAATATATCAGGGCAACCGTCCCAGCTTCGAAGCTCTCTCGCTTCCCAATATCCACCAATGTATCGAAAGGTTCCACTTTCACCTTCTCTTCGGAACCACCTGGGCTTCCAACCACTTTCTTGTATTTTCCTTGACTGTGGATATATAAACAATGATCATCATCAATATACAAAGGAGAAGAAAATCACTACACTGCCAAAATATCACTAGAATACAGATTACAACACAAAGAGCTGAAGCACAAACAAATCACAATTAGTAATGTCTATAACTTTGTTTAACTTCATTTTCATTTTATATTTCTCTCTTTCTTTCAATTACAAACTCAAAAGTTAGGGAGACAACGGTATGAACAATTAAAAGGAAAAAACAAAAGATGAAGAAGTGAATGGTTCAATATAGGTAATGTGTTTATCGTTAGACAACTTCTTGGGTTTTCTTGTTCTTGGGTACTAAAAGCAAAACTTTATCGTTAGACGTGGAAATCGTTGTTTTAAAATCCTCCATAAATAATTAAATTAATAATAAATAAACTAATTTTTCACTCATTTATTTTAAATTAAACAACCTTTTTTTTCACTTCTTTCTTAAGTCTTTCTCTTCTTTAATTTTCTCTTCCAATCTCTATATTTATGGCATAAAATAAGGTTTGGATTCAGAAAACAATGTTAATTCTGAAACAAACCAGTTTAAAAATAGTAAAGAAGCAAAGTCTAATTGAAAACTTATGCTCTCATTTAGTATGAACGGAAAAGAGCGAGAAAAAAGCACTCACTTTCCTTGTTTTGATCTCTGTGGACAAAGAAAGATGAAAAAAAAAAGTGAAATCCAGAAGTTCAGTTTTTGTTTTTCCAAAATAAAAAGAAAGAAGCTTTGTTTGAGACATACCATTCTCTGACGCTTTTCCAGCCTTTGTTTCTCGAAATTAGCCTTGTCGTATTCCCCATTCTCTAGATGGCGTTGATCAGGTCGAAGCCTGGAATCCGTTGGCGGGAGGTTCTCCTTTAATCCGTGATCAAATACCCGTGATCAGAAAAGGCTATAAAAAACCATAAGAGACGCATATATAAGAACTGGAATGCATATCAAATAATGATATAATACATCATTATATACCTTGAGTCCCGGAGTAAGCTCATTGAGAGTGATGGCAAATGGTGTCAAATTATACCGGCTCACATTAGGAGATGCCATCGTCCTTTTCCACAACAAGGATGCGTTTGCGTTTGGTGAACTCAAATCTTTAGGCTTCACATTTACATTACCACTCATATAGTACATGCTGTCATCCCACTTCCCAAACAATGTCGCAACTTTTTTCCCCGTTACATCTTCCACAAATCCATGCACCTAATTCAAACCGCACACTCATGTTATACATTCAAATTTCTAACATTTAAATAAATCATTTTCAAATATCATACATCCAATAACTTACTTGCCGAGGATTTCGGTCCAGTATCGTCTGCTCTTTGAACTTGAGTCTGCACGAATACTTCCGATTGCCACGTATATCCATGTCTCCATGATGATCACAGTATATTTTCCCAAGGATGAGATTATAGATCGTGGTGGTGACCTAACACAAGAAACAACAAGAATCACAACATTGATTTAGAGAAAATATCACCATGGGATTTTACAATGCTTACCTTGCTCCACTGAAATATTTCACCATCATTGAACTCTAGGGTCAGAACACCCACTGGATCAAGCTGAATTGACCTTCCCCGAAACTTTGAATGGATGTTGCTGTCAGCCCAAAACTTCCAACCTCTACCTTCGCAGTGGCAGGCAATGAGTGTTGGATGATGACTCACCTGTTTTAGACATAATGACTGAAGCATCAACTATATACTCGGTGGATGATGAATTCCTTGCTCATATAAATATACTAACACAAAAGTACGTACGAAGATCGAATTATAAGGAACTTTCTCTGGGTCCTGTATCTCTGCTTCAGTAAATTATAAGTAACTAACCTTCTCTGAAAAGAAGCGAATTCCTTTCTCGGGGTAATCAGCTTCGTAGGTTTCACCCAATAAAGGATTAAAGGGTTTACAGTTACGACCTTCAGATGACGCATAACCGGATACTGCAAAGGCAGCAACATACAGTGCCCGAAGAAGACCGTTTCCCTGAAAAAAAATATTCAAAGGGGAAAACAGATTCACTACTTGGTTATGAGGCAACTGATCAGTTGCGACCAAACAAATTCACAGAAATGAAAACAAAGAAGCTAAAGGAGTGCAGTAAGGTTACTTAATCTGCATATCTCAAGATATGGAAACAACCCAAAAACATTCACGGGGAGAGTTGAAAAGAGAAGTTCTAATAAAATCATCATGTCCCACTAGACAATAAAAAAATTAAGGGTAAAGGAGTGCTGCTGATAATGTAGGCATTATTCAATACTAGTTTTAAATTTATATTGCCAGCACTTCAACACTGGTGTGGCAAAAACAAGAGCAAGAAGTATCTTACTGATTTTCCGTATTCGTGAGCTAGATCTAGAAGATAAGAGTACTCCAAGTCCTCACAACATTTTTGTAGGGATGATATAGGCTCATTAAAGTATACCGGGAGACAAACTCTCGTGAGATCTTTTCCCACGTTGTCCTTGATCATTGACCAAAGACTAACACCCTTCTCTTTCTCAACAGGATCTGGAAGCTTTTTTCGTCTTGCAATCTGAGGATGCTTATAATTACAGACCATGTTCTCAGGATGAATGTTCTCTGTATCAGTGGATTGCGTGCTGATTTCCCTACACCTGTCCACTTCATTTATAGCTCTTTCTGACTCACACTTGCAATCAGTCTCTGTAAAACAATCTCTAGTATCATAATATGAGATTTCATCTTCATCTGATACTTCCTCCATCTCTTGTTTCTCAATATCATCAGATGATTCAGTTGTACTACATTCTGAAACCAAAAGGTTCATGTGAAAAAAATAGTACATCTTGAAAGGACAAGTTCATAAATGAAATCAGCATGCTCAGCAAGAATAGTTCCTATTCTGGTTGAATGAATAAGCAAATCATGGACCCTCAAGTTCTCACAGAAATTGTCTCACATATACATAAATTGCCTCGACGGATAGAGGCATATGAACTACGACCATAAAAAGTATTAATTTTTTTAATTGATTGACTTTCGAAACAAAACTGTTAGTTGAACTGAATGTCAAAGATGAAATAAAATAATGAGTGATAAATTCTCTAGAGATCGGCATGAGGATGCTGATAAAAATTCTAGTGATTGAATTAAAACTCTGGAACTTCGAAGAAAAAAATATAAATACACGGGTCCATGCTCCAAGGTCATTTAGCCAAATAATTTTCATCATTCAAGAAACGGTTGCAACAACAAAATGATGTCAGCAATATTCCTTCTGTTCATATAAGACAGAACCATCGGTCCCTGTGATAACTTTCAACACAACAAAGATTCCGCATACAAGCACATGCTCATTAAATCAAAGAAGAAAGACAAAAGTAACAGCATATTATAAACAGAAAACATGGGTAACATATATTGCAGTACCACTATATTTTCCACGTCCAAGACTTGAAAACTCGTTCTTTGTTAACTGGTAATCACCATCGTGTATTGCAGTGGCTTCAGGTTCAGTATTAGCTGCCTGTTTATTGTGATCAATAGCAAATTTGTTAAGTCCCGTACCGTAAAGACCTTTCACATTCAGAAATTACACTAACACAGAAAACGGCAAACTGATATGATAGTTGAATTGACATGTAAGTCCGTGAATTATAATTACATTTCAAAGTAAGGGAAGAGGCAGAAAACAATTGATGCCATCGATCAAAGTCACCAATGACGTGACTCTTCTTAAAAGACATTAGAAAAAACCACAAAAAAAGCCAAGAATGCATGACAACATGAACCAAACATGTCATGTGGTCTTCCAATTTTATTTTTTGACTTGGTTCCTGATTGTATGATGACAATACTACTTCAGTTGAATTTGTACCAACTCAAATAGTCAGATAATTTCATCATAATTATCCAAGAACGACATACCCCCTAATGTTTCCATCCATGTGTTTGACAGAACTAAGAAGCACAGCAGTTATTATGAATAAAATATATACATAGGAAATATAAAACTATATATATATATATAGTTATATATATATATATATATATATATATTTATATATATA
>Ga0099823_1004262_pt1 | contig 13904 bp, 9 predicted proteins | sample CowpearedBW_FD_76831 | JGI IMG/M metagenome (GOLD analysis project Ga0099823, IMG submission 76831) | Root nodule microbial communities of legume samples collected from California, USA - Cow pea red BW | ecosystem: Host-associated > Plants > Roots > Nodule | place: USA: California | collected...
TATATAAATATTTATATATATATATATATATATATATATATATATATATATATATATGTTTGAGTTCGATCTTCTTGGAATGATTGAGTTAGATTAGTCAGAGGGGAAAGTTCATAATACTGGACAATTACATTTATACACAAAATAAAGTAATTAATTATATAAATAAAAATTAATGAATTAAAATTGATAAAAAATCATTAAATGTTAAATTCAATTACAACTGGAATTAATTATAGAAATAAATATGAGAGAAGTTGAGAAGACTCTATTATGAAACAGACAAGCTCTGAGACAACATACTTGTCCTTCGATTCATGTGTTGAACAACGACGAAGCAATCAAGCTCCGAGTTAACCCAAATCCCCAACTCGGAATTCTCCGAAAGATTCACCTCTCTGTGTCTCCCTTGAACCGCTAATCTTCTTGCTCTTGGTGAGTTCAGTACCAATTCCTCAACGATTCGTGGGACTGTCACAAAAGGGTTGATGCTGTGACTTTTCTTGTTATTGTTTCGCTTTCCTTTCGTTTTCGCTCAGTGTCCTCGCGCATTCAATTCTGCTGTGCGGTCACTTTATCATCTCACTTCCACCTAACAACTTTTATCCCTCTCTCTCAGAGATACACTCACACACGCACACTCTATCTTTCTCTTTTGCTTTGCTTTGAGTTCAAGTGCAGTGCTTCGCTGCATTGAGTTGCTTTTCAGATTGCTATTGCTGGTTTTGTCTTTTCTATTTTTACAAATTTTGGGCTTTATGGTTGCCCTTTGAAGTTGGGTTGACTTGGGGTGGTGGGGTTGGCTTCGATTTTCTGTTGTTGGTCCTTTGCTGGTGTTGATTAATTGTTGTTGTTGTTGGTTTTGAGGGTCAATAGTTGGGGTGTTTGTTTGGATTTGATTTGGATTGTGGGGTTATGACTTATTGGAATGTGATTTGTGTCTAAGGTGTGATCTTGGTGTTTCAGATATTTATGTAGGGGACTGTGTGTGAGGGTTCTGAAGGGTTGCTCCCGAGAATGGCTGACATAGCGGGTCTGGCTGAGGCTGCAGGGGCAAGATTTAGCTCATTGGAGCTTATTGGGCAGGGGTCATTCGGCGACGTGTATAAAGGGTAGGTGTATGATTTTGATATTGGAGCTCATTGTAATGTGCCTTGAGAAAATGGATTGCCTTTCATGTTGTGCTCAAGGGAATATTCATAACAATTTTTTCTTTTGATACAAATCTTATGCTCTATACTTCTTCTTTCTCATTTTGATAGTGAAGGATAACAGAATGTATTGTGTTGACATCTGAAATTTGATGTTAGGGTAGATAAAGGGTTTATTATGGATAAAGGGCCCTCTTTATTACGGATAAAGAGTTAAGTAGGTAAAACCTTACTATGACTGTTGTATCACTCCTTATTGGTATTTGAATTTTATGAATGTCCTACTTATTCTGAGTTGTATTCTTCAGACTATGGAAAACGAGGCATAAATATTGAATGACTTAACATTTAGACGTGAATGATGCATAAACTACCGTAGATCTCTTTCAACTGCTAAATATTTGGTTGGTTAGATAATTCTAATGCATAAACTACACGTCTTCATATGACTGTGTAGGCTAATTATTTCAAAGTTTTGAAATTGAAGCATATCTTTCTCGTATGTTAACTTAGAGAGAGTTTTGTTTCTTAAATTACATATACTATTTTTTGGTAAGTTATTTAAATAGAGTGTTATGAAAAGAAAATTTAGATAGGGTGTTTCATGCAGCATTAATTGAGTTTAGTTTTTTCTAAGGACAAGTCTAATTCGTATATCTGCTGCTTAAAAGCAGGGTATGACTAATTGGAAGGTATATTTGGAAAATTGTTATAAATGTCATTTTGAAGGATGTAGCAATAAAGGTATATTTGTATAATTTGATGTGATAAGTTATGTCTATAGGAAAGCTAAAGTAGTACACATACAAATTGTTATTTGTAAATTATTGCTGCTTTATTGCTCTCCAGTAACTTTTATTAACAAAACCTAAAGCCAATGTGTGGATGATGAAGAGTTGTTTCTCTTTTTGTTGGTCTTCCTCTTTTCCTAGGTTTGACAAGGAGCTAAACAAGGAAGTTGCTATCAAAATGATTGATTTGGAAGAATCGTAAGTATATTATTTTCTAGAATGTTCAAATTCAAAGAACTGCGGGACTGGTTGTATTTATTTGATACCTGAACTGATTATAATAATAGGCATCTAAAGGTACCTTAAAACATCTTCCTGTAAATTATCTCAAATTGTTTGCTTATTATAATTATGAAATAAAACTCAAATACTGCACTGGAAAAATAATACTGTCTCCTTGTCTTAATATATTCTTTGTAAAAGAAGTAAGAAATCTTAAAAGCTGAATCCATCTATATCTATTTCATTTAATTTCACTCAATTTTGGTACACGTTTAGGAACATTATTAGATGAGTTTTCTCCACGGTCTCATGTTTGATATCACTGATTGAATTTGTGGTCTGAAGGACTGCAAAAATGTGTTTTCTATTCCAGTTATGTGGGTGATGGATAATTGCTTATAGGATTAGAGTCACATAATTTGTCTATGGCCCCTTTTTTCATACTTTATCTGGTCTCCCTCAGTGTTATATAAAATCAGTTATGGTGGTGTCATGGTGGAAATCGAGGCCAAAGTTATAGCTTGCCACCACAACATGGCGATGTGAGTTTTCCATGGCAGCCCATTGAGAGAGCTCATGTTGCAATGATCTTTCAAAACAACTAAGTTCCCCTTAAAATGTAATATAGATGTTAACCTAGGTCAAATCCCCAAAGACACTCTCAAGATATGTCTATTGCATAATTTTCTTCTCTAAACAAATTAAGAAGTGAAGTGGGAATTTTTGTTAAAAGAATGAATATCAGAATTAAAAAAAACTGGATTAACAAAGATTGACAGCTTTGGATGAAACCCAAGAAAATGGAAATTAAATCGACAACTAACAAGAATCAATCACAAATTGAATCATTAAAGCAAAAACTGGAAATCTGAAACTAAAAACTGAATTAACTGTAAATGACTATCTAAAACCCAAAAATAGAAACTGGAATCTGATATTGAAACTCAAAACAGAAATCAGAAATTGAAAATTAAAAGAACTAAGCACAAGAAATCATAATTAACAATTGAAAACAAAAACAGAAGTAACAACAAGAATGAAACATATTGGACAGTCTATTTTAGAATACAAAATCTAATCATCTAATCTATAGAAACTAAGTGTCTAGTAGCATAAATGTAAATGGATTTCAATTCAAGAATTGTAAAAACACAAATTAAATTTAGAAACAGTTACAGAAATGTAAATAGGTTTCATTTCAAGGACTATCAAAGCACAAACTAGGACTGCTTCCATCAAATTTTGACTTAATCTTGAATGCAAGACTATCAAACAATCGTCTGGTTATCCTGGTTACAATGAAAGTACAATTCAATTGAATTATACATAGACATACAATTCTTGATCAAGAACTGCAGTCTTTAAAAGCCAAAATAAGAAGGCAAAATTGAAACAAGCCAATCGGTCTACACAGTCCATAGTTTGATATTTTTCAATTTCGTCTATGAAACTTAGAACAATTTGTGAAGACAGAAAGTTGAAAGATGCAAGGAATATAAAAGACATAAGAATGGAAAGATAGAATGCTTTGGAGAATGAGAAAGGGAAACAAACTATGGAAAAGAGTCTAACTCTTTGATACAACATCTGGTCTTCATGTTCTAACTGAAACAACTCTCTAACTACCTCTAAAGGCCTTTGAACTTGTTTCGACTTATCATTCTTCTGTCGTTCTGACTAACTCCAGTCTGTATACAATGTTCTGAATGAAGGAAAACCAATGGGCCCGAAGTTGAATTGATTTGGGCTCTTTACAAAGTCGACGAAAACAAGAAATCCTATACACAATAAAACTTTTGACATATCATCTTCTAGTCTTTTCTGATAGCTCCGGACTCTAAATGTTGCGTTCAGTACCAAATTAAAGCCCTGGAAATAAGGAATCTAATGCAAAATGAATCGGTCAAAAAGATCTTCTACATAAAAAAAGACATCAACAAAACAATAGATGACTGTTATAGTAGACGAGTACAAAAATACAGTAAAAAAATACAGAACATAGCTAGTATTTAGAAAAACTCCTATCTATTTTAGAAAATATAAATACATGTTAAAAGCCAGAAATAAGGATAGAAGAAACATTTAGAAGGTGTAGACTATAACTATGAGTACAAAATATGAATCATTACCCATCTTGACTACTTTGGGTGTCAAGGAATGGCATCGCGGAACATTTATGGGAGAAGTTGTGGAGTGGCAATGTAATGCCCATGTTAAACAGAGTTATAGTGCAACACCCATGCGAAATGACAAAGTGGTAGCACAATGCCCATGCACTAAAACCCTAATGTTCTCTCTTTCCTTATCGTGAAACTTGTCAACCTATTTAGTGAAGCTTATTATACCAAGTTTTTCTTTTTTTCTTTAAAAAAAAGGAGTTGGGCCATACAACCTAGCCCAAACCTAACATTAAAATGTAATATTGACCTAGCATCGTACACACATTACAACAATCTCCTTTATGATTGCACAATGCAATTAGTGTTGTCGCCATGGTTGATGCCAGTTCCCAAAGATTAGAGTGAATCAAGTTAAATAAGAAATTACTCTTTTCACCTGAGATGGGATAAGATGCACAATAATGCTTTGACAGTTGACAATTATGATATGTAAAAGACTCTTTGTCGTCATTGGGAATTTGCCCCCATATCTATGATATTACTTGTTGGCTTATGACCTTTGTTTTATTTTGGTCTTTGGATTCCAAAAAACACAACCTACTTTGCTCCTTACCAATTAAAACCATCTTGAAATACAAAATAAGAAGACAAAAATGTTAAACAATTTCAAATCTTTTGCAAGCTTTTGTATAAAGATAAGATTATTGGTCAATTGTAAGACATATAGAACATCTTCTAATACAATTGATGATTCTAAAGTTATATTCCATAATCCACATACGAGTACACTATCACCACTTACAACTATAGTGAATTTTTCATTGCTCATTTTGACATACAAATTGAAGAGCTTAGGAAAATGAGTTATTTGATCAATTGCTCTTAAATCAAAAATCCAAAGAACTAGAGGCAAAGGGCCAATGGTATTGAATCTACTTTTACCTTTTATGTGTAGGGTATACAATTCGAAAGGCTTAGTCATTGATTTAATTATTGTTTTCAAATGATCAAGTTATTCTCTTAAAGCTTTCAAAACAAGCACTGAAAAACAAACACAAAACAAAGGGATAATAAAGATTCAAACCTTACCGCTTTGATTCATAACAAAAGAAATCAGTTTGGCAAGAGAACCAAATCAAAGTCAAATGAGATGTCACCACCCGTTGAAATGGGCTCAAGAGGTCATGAAGACCTTGTCTATAGCAAGCAGGTGAGTGGAACACACCTTTTTGGTCCACCGCTAACCTCAAAGACTATGGGGAACAAAAGTAACCACTATTAATGAGGCAACAAAAATAAGGCTCTCCAAAGATCAATAGCACTGATATTAATTTGAACTATGTAAGAAAATAAAGAATTATTTTATTGTTAACAATCAGACCAATTACATTCTTATCATCTTTATTTGTAATAATGAAAACCATTAAAACGAGGATAAAAATATGATGAAATGAATACAAGAGTTTGAAGATATTTTTTCTAAATTACTATGAAGAAATTGAAAATATTTTTATCCTAATAATATATGCTTCCACATAGGAGTTCTTGGATGTTTTTAAGGTTGTTTTCGGTTTGGTTATGGCTTGGCCTTGGCTAGGGAATGTGTAGGGTTAGCCTAGGTTTGTTTAAGGGATTCATGGTGAGGTTAGGTTGGTTCTTGATGAAGTTCTTGGAGAGAACTTCAACAAGGGTTGGTAGAAGCTAGGTATTGACAAGAATTAGGTTCTTGGTTTCTTTGATTGGTGATTTTGGAGTTCTTTGGCTTGGGTTATGTTGTGGATGGTGGTGGGGGTTCTAATGGTAACATTTCTTGTGAATTATGGACAATTTTTTGGAGGCCTGAAGGGAGATGGGTAAGATTCAAGGAACCATGGTGTTGCTTATTTGTTTCTTGCATAATTTAGCTTGGGCTTTTTGGCAGAGTGATGTTTTTGTAATTTGGTAGGTTCTTGGCTAGCTTAGGAAGTGGAACAAGGGAGAGGATGAAAAAATAGAAAGAACACAAGATAATAGAAGCAAGAATGGAAAGAATGGACAAGAATAGATTCAACAATATGGATGGGGAAGAAGGATCTTACCTTTGACCACTTACACCACCCAAGAAGAGTGGGAAAGACCATTCAACTCTTGGCACACTCTTTTGGATGCTTTAAGAAAGGCAAAGAGGATGAGAGATTACTTAGGAAAACTCCACTTAGATAACTCACTACACAAGAACACACAAAAGGCTAATAAAACTTTCTAATGTATATTCCATTCAGAGGTGTTTTTTCACATGCTCATATGAGTTTCTTTTTATAAGGTCTTGGTTATTAGCATCAAACCCTATTTATAGATGTTCCTGCGGAAACAATAACAGAATATTAGGAAACACAAATCATATCTTACCTCAATCATTGACTTCTCGGACTGGTTTCTCCTTGACTTTGATGCGGCTTCTCCTAATGTTGGCGGTCTGGATCCTCAAGGGGTTACCTGCGGAAAGAACTCCAACGATCAAGTCAGCAAGGGCTCTCAAAAGTCAAATCTCAAATTAGTGAATTAATGAAAGTGTACCTCTTAATTGTTGGGGTCCACGTGTATTTATAGAGTCATTAATTGTGTCTGCCTTTTCTCATGGGCTGGGCCCCCTTTTAATTATGTTGGGCCAATATTTAGATTCTAGATGGGCCTGGGCTAAGCCCTAGTCCTGTGTCTCTATGGGAAGACAATAGGAGCTTCGCTTGTAATTCCCTAAGTTTTGGAGTTAGCGGCTCTCCATTATACACTATACTTTATAGTAGGCGGCTTGGGCCGTCACGTGTGCTATTTTATTCGGTTGACCATCCGTCTACTCCTTCTATAACACGACTATATGTAGGCGGTTTAGACCTGGTAGTTGTTTGAATTTGTCTAGGTATAGTACAATAGAGGTGGGACTTGAATTCCTACCTAAGGTGTTAGCTCACATTCTTATTCCAATTCTAACCCAATATAAATTATTCTAGGTATTACTAACTTTTGTCTCTTTTCAAACTATTTTTGTTACAAGGTAGGCTAAGAAAACTTGCTAATGTTGTATATTCTGCTCAAAGGTGTTTTTTACATGCTTATACGAGTTTCTTTTTATAAGGTCTTGGTTATTAGCATCGAACCCTATTTATATATGTGGGACTTGAATTCTTACCTAAGGTATTAGGTCACCTTCTTATTCCTATTCTAACCTAATATAAATTATTCTAAGTATTACTAACCTGCCTCTTTTTACAATGTAGGCTTTCTTCTCTATTGTTTTCTCATCTATACCTTTTAACCTATCTTTTTGAGAATTCTCTTTTTCTTTACCTTGACCACATCATCCTATGGGATACTGTTAGAGATATCGCGTTAATTAGGGAAACATAAGCGTCGGTTGTTTATTAGGAAAAATAGACATGTTTGATATTGGTAGATATTGTTGACATTGTTTATTACAATATCTTCTATTTACCATATTTATGTTTGGTTACCATATATACTTGTATCACTTTTTATTATAAATACATTCACCCTATGAGTAATTTAGACACAAGGGAGATTAACCCTATACAGTTTTTCTCAATATTCAACACCTATGGGATACAAACACACCTATGACCATTGAAAAAATATTGCTTGCATTTTGTAGGGAAGTAGAACACATGGTAGTGAACCATGTTGACTTGTCATATTTGTTAAGTAAACTTATATTTTGTCTCTCAATCGAATATTGCCATTCTTGTCTACATTGTATTGCCTTGTTGATCTCAAAATTCTAATGCAATTATTGCCTAGTGTGACTTTATAACTTTTTTTGTTTTTGTTTTTCACTCTCTGTAGAGAGGATGAAATAGAGGACATTCAGAAGGTACTCATAGAATCTTACATATTACTACTACTTTACAATGTGCATCTTTTACCAACTATTTGATGTTCTTTGTTCAATAATTTCCATTTTTTTTTCAGGAAATTTCTGTTCTGTCACAATGTAGATCAGCGTACATTACTGAGTATTATGGTTCCTTTCTTAATCAAACTAAACTTTGGATAATAATGGAATACATGGCTGGAGGCTCTGTTGCTGATCTAGTAGGTTACTTCTATTGACATGCTTCTATATGTTTGCTGCTTGGAAATTATGTTGATCTACTTTAGAAGTTACCTTAATTAATAGAACATCCCCTGCATGTCTTTGAATATTTTCATGTGTTGCATTCCTAAAGCACAATTGTTGAGTAGAAAGTGTGGTTGCATATATATTCATATTAACATGGTTAGTGAGTCAACTCCTAAATTTTCACTACTAGTGTATGTTCCTACACCGACAAATGGGCTAATGTTTTGGAGTAAGTTCAAACTTGTGTAAAGTTAGGTCTTTATTTTGGATTAATTTCACGGTTTTCACTCCTTTTCACATGTTCCATATATGTGTGGGACGACACTGTACCTTCCTGCTCTTTGTGTGCAGCTTCTACATATTATAATGTCATCCACATAAATTGGTAAATAAACTATACAGTTTTGATGACAGTAGATTAATGCTAAAGTAAGGTGGTCTTGAGTCTCTCTAACTAGGGATAAGGAGCTTGTTTGAGATTGTAAATGGCTTTGTGAAGCTAGCAAACCAGGGAAGCATCTTTGGCTGGCTTTGATTTCCGGTTGTTGAGACATGTCAACCGTCAATGCTCGTGCATTGACCACCTTCCAAGTCTCGTTCTTTTGCAATGATTCCATCTCTTCATGTATGATCAGAATCTAATTGTTGCCCTAAGAACAAACAAATGCCTTATGCAGCATAATTGTCCATCAAAACATTACCACCTTCCAACCTTTCAAAGTGGTAAACTAGTTTCTTAAGGACTCATGTGAAAGGAGCACCCAAAATCCAGGACCATGACCCACCTATTAGACAATTGTTGTCTTGAGGCAATGTTCAATACTTGATTATCATTAGGTGACTCCACCTTCTGAACGATTGTTGTCACTTGATCCTATTCTCCAATGTTGAACAATCCTTCTAATGCCTTGACTACTTGCAATATCTACATACATCTTTCGGATCAACCTTAAACTTTTTTTATTTGTTGACCTTTTCTTTCTTGAAGACCACCATGCATCTTAACACTCTTGAATCCTTTTGCTATGAAATTCTCTTGTATATAGATTGGACTTAACCTCTTCAAGTGTAATGCAATCCTCTACTCTCAACGAACTCACCAAGTTCTCGTAGGACAATGGGAAGAAGCCAACAAAATCATTCTGGTGTCTTCATGTTTTATCTTGATGTCTATGTCTTGGTGCCCCATCAAGTTAGAATTAAGTTCATCAAGATGAGCCTTGAGTGGCATACCCTCCTTCATGCAACACCCAAAAACCTCCTCTTCAACCGAAGCCTTTTGCAAATGGACTTTAGCATGAATAACTTCTCTAACGTCATCACAATGATTATGAGATCTTCTCCTTTGCAACCTCATAAGTATCCTCATCTGACTACGACAAACATCATCAAATAAGCCTTTTCCTCCATCTCTTTGGGACCTATCTATTCATTTGTGATGTGGTTCTAGAAAGCAGTGCTCACAACCCTTGCTCCTAGAACAAGGCTCTCATCTTAATTCTCCAAAGGTTGAAACTGTTCTTCCCATTGACATTATTGATCTTGGATGTGATACACATCTTCTTGCAAGACCTTTTTACTAATGTGCAATGAGACTGAAAAGTAGCTCTAATACTAGTTTGTTGTGCGCCTAGAGCTGAAATGAGCTCAAAGAACGACAAAAGAAACAATGCTATATTGATTTCTAATCATCCCAACTGGAGATCTAGAATAAAGAATGCACAAAAGCATAATAAAATTGACTAATCGTCTCATTTATTATCTTAATAACCGTTACAATACAATAATTTATTGTGTATTGTACAATGAATACATGTATAGGGCTACAAAATGGTTATATGTTGGTAAGAAGTACACAACAACAACTAACTAGCATAACATAACATGTAGAATAGACTGCTTGTTCACTAGACGACATAACATGAGTCATCAGACAACCTTACTATTGATGACATAGAAGTCCCTATTATGAGATAACATCTACGATCACTGAACACTATATCCTATAAATTGCTTGTTCAATATAACAAGTTTTTACTCTCTTTAAAACAAATACTAAGATACAAAGTGTATGGCTAGAAAAGCTTAAGAAAGATAAAAGATGTAGTAGTTGATGATGATGTTGTTTGTCTTCATTATGTGTTTATAGTTGCTCAAAGTTTGACTGTTTTGAGCAATCTTCCATTGATGATATCATTGTTATTCTGATATTGTTCTTCAGTCTTGTTACTTGATTTAACTTGATTAAACATACTTGTATATTCTTATAGAAGGTCTTTCCTTTTTGTATCGATGCTATATAAAATTGGAAACATTCTGCAATGCATAATATCATAATATATTTATAATCCTTTTTGGCATTGTGTGGTAAGCATTCTCATTTGATCGGTATAAATTCTTTCTATATTTTAGGTAGAGTCGTTGCAAATAATCATTTAGATATTATCAACTAAAATATAGAAGCTTTCTTTATTACCAACACTATAAACGTTGGGTTGTCTAAATGTTTACAACATTTAGAAGGTTTTGTTATTCGACAAGGATTTATTTCTTTCTTTTTACCATATATATAACAATGTCAATGGAAATAATCAATTCAATGTTTAATTATATTTATTATTATCGAAATTTCTTAACACAGAGGGTCGTCTAATGCTCCTAAACAATATTAGATATTCAGGTCTTAACCGAGAATGATAGTGCCATGTAGCTTGTATTGGAGTAACTAGTGGAGGAGGCAGAGGAAGCCATGGGAAAGGATGGGAGGATTAACATGCTCTTGATACCGTATTGCATAATAGAAAAAGATAAATGATTTAAGATAAAATGTACAAAAGACGGTGAAACTCCGGCGCAATGAGTATATGTATACAGGAGCATAGCATCATCACTAACCTACAGCTCTCAGTTTTACCCAACTAACAAACTACTAAGCAACATTGCTACATTGCTGGGTATTTGGGATTGTGTTGCTACATTCCACGTGTGTTGCTACATTCCACGTCATCTCAGAATATTATTCAAAGTCTTTATTTATTTTATTTTCCTTCTCTTAAACACTCTAATCCCAACTTTTTTTTCATTTTTATTCTTTGTATATTTTTCTTGCTAATTACCAAAATGCTATATGGTGCTTTTGCAGCTGCAATCAGGTCCCCCACTTGATGAAATGTCAATTGCTTGCATTCTACGTGATTTACTTCATGCCATTGATTACCTACATACTGAAGGAAAAATTCATAGAGACATTAAAGGTATCAGCAGTGATTCTTTCCTTTTTTTGTACCGTACTTTGAATCTACTTTTCCTCTTCCATATTTGTAAATTTTATAATCTTGGACTTCACTTTTTTATTAGCTCTATAATTCAAAGAATTTGATGTCAATTTTGCAGCTGCAAACATTTTATTAACTGAGAATGGTGATGTAAAGGTATGTCTTATTCTGGAGGCTATAATTTACAAGTTCTTTTAAGACAGAATGATTTACTGAATAAAAGATAAAATAATTAGAAGTGTGGGCTAACATGCATTTGAATATGAATTTCTGTGTTTTTGTGACTTTGTTACAGGTTGCTGATTTTGGAGTTTCTGCACAGTTAACAAGAACCATATCAAGGAGAAAGGTAAAATTTAATTAATGTTTTATTCAGTGGAAATTTTTTGACTGGGTAGGCTAACTGTTTGATAACTGCAGACCTTTGTAGGAACACCATTTTGGATGGCACCCGAGGTTATTCAAAATTCAGAAGGATATAATGAAAAGGTTACCTTATAGTTATTACAAAAATAATTTATTGTATTTTCTGAGTCCAACCTATCATAGTTCTTTTTATTCTCTTTTCTGTTCCGTTTTTGTTTTTATCCCAGAAAAAACATCACTCTGTATCTTGTTTTTACAGGCAGATATCTGGTCTTTGGGGATTACTGCAATAGAGATGGCAAAAGGGGAGCCTCCACTTGCAGATCTTCATCCAATGAGAGTGCTTTTCATCATACCACGAGAGAATCCACCACAAGTTCTGTGCTTTGTTATATCAAATTAATTGGTCCTTCAAGTTGCTAAGTATTTTTAGTTCACGAAGTTTTCCTAATGGAGATGATTTTCTCCGGTTAAGAGTTAACATTTAATGATATTTTTGTGCAGCTAGATGAACACTTTTCTCGCTATATGAAAGAATTTGTTTCATTGTGCTTGAAGAAGGTTCCTGCTGAGGCAAGTGTCTATGTTTTACTTGATCTCATTTTCAATATTTACCTTTTTTGCTTGTACGCTAGATTAGTGTATATGTATTCTTAACCAAATTGCTGTTTCATTTTCTTTCTTTTTATGTTGTTAAGATTTTGGTTTTGTGTAAGATTTTTTTTTTTTGTGAGAAAACAATTTTTTTGTTTTCCTTAAGAACTGGGCTTTAAGCTTAACAATCTACCAATACCAAACCAGCTTACAAGTTGATGTTTGCACACACTTATATACTATAATTTTGTTTCATCTCTAGTTGATGTGAGATTTCTAACATACCATCCTCATATATATCTCAAGTGTGAGATACTTATGGGTAGTTCAATAGCGTCTTAATAGCGGGTAGCATGATAAGCCTAACAAACAACAAATCTCACTAGGATAGACTTTTTAAATGACTCGGATACCATCTTAAGAAGTGAACTTTCACCAATTCAACCCTAGAAAAGCAACTGATAAAGGGAGGTTTCCATCTACTTATATATTATATATTTGCCTTATTTTTAGTCAATGTGGCATCTCCAACACATGTCGAGGCGAGTACATCTTGAGTGAGACTAGATATTTGTGGGTGGTCTGATAGCGACCTGATAATGAGTGACATGTTAAACCTAACAAACAACAAATTTTGCTAAAATTGGCTTTTTAAATGACTTTAATAACATATTAAGAAGGTGGCTTTAAACTTAACTCTACAAAACTGACCTATAAAGTGAGGTTTGCATCCCACTTATATACTATAAATTTATCTTATCTCTAGTTGATGTAAGATCTCTAAAAATTTTATAATGCTTAATATGATTGTTTAAGGCATTTATTTGAAAGAGGTGTGATAACAAAGAATTATTTTATTGATAGCAATCACACCAATTACAACACTCCTCCAGATGTTGGTAAACGTATACTAGTCATTCCCAACTTGTTTACAAAATCCTAGAATCTGTCTTGAGGAACTCCTCTAGTGAAAATGTCTATTATATGATGTCCTGTAGGAACAATGATTGCAACTGTTGAGAATAAAGAAAATAGGGATTGAGATTAATCTCCCTTGGGTATAAACCACACATAGGGTAATCTATTTATAATAGAGAGAGGTACAAGTAAAAAGAGTAACTGAAAATAAAAAGATTAAATAGAAGATGTTGTTTGATATTGTGGTTATCAATATCTAACAATATCTTAATAATATCAAACAATATCTAACACTCCCCCTCAAGCTGGAGCATACAAATCGTATGTGCCAAGCTTGTTACAAATATAATCAA
>Ga0099823_1004274_pt1 | contig 13897 bp, 14 predicted proteins | sample CowpearedBW_FD_76831 | JGI IMG/M metagenome (GOLD analysis project Ga0099823, IMG submission 76831) | Root nodule microbial communities of legume samples collected from California, USA - Cow pea red BW | ecosystem: Host-associated > Plants > Roots > Nodule | place: USA: California | collected...
TATTTTATATATGTGTCTAATATATATATATATATATATATATATATATATATATATATTCTGTTTTATTTTATATTTTCTTTGAATGAATTCTTTGGTTTACTAATTATTTTAATTAACTATTTCATTTTATTGTTTTGAGGATAGAACACCTTTTCCCTTGTAAGGATCTCTTAATTTATTTGAATTTCACTTACTCATATATACTTATATTCTTTCTTTATTGTAGGCACCGAATGTTGGAAGTGGTGTGCCATCTACACATAATATACTAAGATCAAGTGGTGGAAGCAAAACAATTTAAAATTAGCAGTGCATGTTTTATAATTGCCTTGTCAAATTTTAATGTTGTCTTTTTTTTGGATGATTGAATATTTTGGTATTTTGGTGTAATTATGTTATGTTGATAATAAAATAATTTAGTCTATTAATTTCTTTTTTTATAGTCTTATAATTTTTTATATATTTTAAACTATCATAAAAAATAAATTTTAGTATTGACACTTGATAATGACGTAATTTATCTAAGAATTAATTATAGTATTGACAATTAAAAATATCATAATATAATGATAATAATGTCAGTTTTAAATGTCATTTTTTCATTGAATTTGTTTTCTATTAAAAATATTACGTCAGTTTTAATTGACGTTATTTACTTCTTTATACATAGTATAAAATGACGGTTGCTGCGGTGATTCATTTTAAATCACCATATTATACTTTGTGACGGCAAGAATTACGACATTTTTGGAAAACGTCACTCAAGTAAATAACGACGGTTAAAAATGACGTAAAATACAAAAATAATTGTCGCTACTTACACATTTTTTTGTAGTGAATTAGCGAGGAAAAATATTTGTAGCTAATCCTTCACTAATTTGCAAGAAAATAACGAAAGAATAAAATTATAGTGAGCCTGTAGCAAAATAGCTACAAATTTGGAGGAACTTATATTTGTAACTAATCCTCACTAATTTGCAAGGAAATGACAAAAGAAACAATTTGTAGCTTCTTTGTAGCAAAATAACTATAGATTAAATAGAATATATATTTGTAGCTAATCTCTTATTGATTTCTCTGATTGATTTTTGACGAAATAACAAAGGAATAGAATTGTAGCTGATTCGTAAAAAAATTGCTACAGATTTATCAAAAAATATATTTGTAGCTAATCTTTCTCAATTATGTACTATAATTATTTTTGATTTTAGTATACATACATATTTTTTAATTTAAATATTTTAAAATTATGTTTAGTTTAGATATTTTAAAATTATTTTTAATTTGAATATTTTAAAATTATTTTAATTTAAGTGTTTTAAAAGTATTTTTTAACTTAAATATTTTAACTTTTTTTAAATATAATTTTTTATGTTGAAATATAAATTATAAATATAAATATTAATAAATTAATTAAGATATATAATAAATGAGATAGAAAATTAGAAATATAAATTTTAATTTTTTTAAAAGAATTATAAGTTTATGATAAATATATATTATGGATATATACTTTAACTGAAACTGATTATATTTTTTATTTATTCATAAAGTTTAAAAAAAAAATATTGAAGTTGTTTTATATTTTTCTATTTAGAAAATATCTTTTTTAATTTATTGAAAGTGACGAACCAAGGAACTATTTTGTGTCCTTTTCCACATTTTCAGATTATTCAAATATTCACTTTCTTCTTATTTCAGACTCTGGTACATTCTTCTCCTTAATCATACTCCAACTCCTTCGTCTCCTCTGTAAGAGAGACGAGAAGGGAAAGAGAGACAACAAAGGTAAGATACATAGTAGAGTAGCTTGCGGTCTTCAATGGACACAATTCTGATATTCCTCCAAATCTCGCAAACTCTGTCAACAATCGGGTTCTTTCTCCCTCTCTTTTCTCTTGCTAGGTCACTCATTCCAAATAATCCCTCTCTTTTTCCACACGTTATGCGATTCACTCTCATAGCCATTTCCAAACCCTATAACTTTTAGACACCTACTCTTCGACATTTGGAGATCCTCTCACTCTCGCATTCTTGAATGGTTTCTGTTAAGATTGGACTCACTCACGGTAGGATTCACATGCTTGGCCCAATCAGAATCGGTCAGTTTTGTAGTAAAGGTAAGTATAATCCAAAAAATCTCTAATTTAGGGTTTTTATTTTTTCATAAAAACTCTGTAATCGAAAAATCATTTGGCTGAATAATGACTTCTTGCTAGAATTTGTAGGATCGTGAAAATGACATAAGGTTAATGCCAATAGCGAGAGAGAGAGGTCAATTGGAAAATTGACGGAGGAGGAGACAAAGTATCATTTGTTTCAGGTTGGAGATTCCAGAGACAATTCCCTTACATTAATTCATTTTTCGTTGAAATGTATCTGCAAGGTAGATAAAATATACTTTTCATTGGTTTGACATAGAGCAATATATTTGCTCTCCTATTCCTTGCCTCTAACGAAAAACCAAGATATAAAGGAAACTTGTTTTGATTTCCTCAATCTTAACCTTTTACCTGCATGAAGATAGAATAACGTAAAGCATCATTGTTGTTCTTAGATGATAGGTTTTATAAATTTATTATGCTATAAACTAAATTCTTTTAAAACGTATCCTCAAGTATAATTTGTTGGAGTCTCAATTACTAAGACTTTTAGTACATGCCAATATTTTATACGCATGCATCTATATGGTATAAATAGTCTAATTAAGATAAATGACTTGGCACATGGGAGAATTGGTATTGTTATATCCACAATTGTATGCTAAGACCATGTTCATTGAGTCAAAGCTTATTTTTTCATTATCCAGTAAGATATTTTTTTAATCTCATTATGTAATTTGTTGGCTTTTCAGGTTTTGATGATTTAAAGTTTTAAGCCTTGGAAAATCAAGGTCTTTTAATTATACCAATGCTGGTATGGATGCATTTTTTAATGGTCTTCGCAGATCAACTTTGTTTCTTTTAACTATTGTTGTTTGATAATGTAAATCCTTTATTATTCTACGTAATATTAGCTATTTCATAGTCAAGATAACTCTATGCAATTTTTATTGATATAAAAGATAACTTGGACGGTCAAATTCTTAGCTTCCAAGCGGCTAGTTTTTTTTGCTTTATCTCTTGTGTAAAATTATGGGTTAGCGAGAGAAAAGATGTGATAAATTAGCTACGGATTAGTGGGAGAAAAGTTGTGATAGATTAGCTATGAATTAACGATAGAAAAGTTGTGACAAATTAGCTATGGATTAGCGAGAGCAAACTTGCGACTGATTAGTTACGAATTAGCGAGGGAAAAGTTGCGACAAATTAGCAAGGGTTAGTGATAGAAAAGTTATGACATATTAGCTATAGATTAGCGAGAGTAAAATTGCGACAAATTAACTACGAATTAGCAAGGGAAAAGTTGTAACAAATTAGCTATGGATTAGCGAGAGAAAAGTTGTGACATATTAACTATGGATTAGCGAGAGAAAAGTTGCGATAGAATATATATGGATTAGCGAGAGAAAATTGCGACAAACTAGCTGTGGATTAGCTATAAGTTCTAAAACTTTGTAACTTCACTTTAGTGAGGGATAAGCAAGGGGTTAAAGACAAATTAGCTACGAAATAGCGAGGGATTATATCCCTCTCTAATTAGCTACCTGGATTTAGCTTCGAAAGATTCTCTAGCAATTTCATAGTTAATCTGTAGCAAAAGTTGTTAGCGAGGGATTAGCTACAAATTAATTAAAAAAAATTTCTTTGTGAATATTCATTTTTTTAGTGGCTTGGGGGCTTCATCATCCCCTTCCTCTTGATAGAAATTGGTACTCAAATTTGTAGATTGTGTCTCATCATATGTGTCCCACTTGCAAAATGCACAAGATCATAAACATTAAAAGTCTTATTAACTCGATAGGCAATTCTAACTTATAAGCATTATCATTAATTCTTTTAAGGACTTCGAGAGGATCATCTCCTTGAGAGTTGAGTTTGGACTTCCTATGGTTAGGAAATCTCTCTTTACAAAGTGATGGACGTCCTTAGGGGAGAAATGGAAGGAGATCCATAGAGAATGCTTAGAATGAGTGGAAATGCAGTGGAAATGGAGAAGGATTTGAACTTTGCTCTCGGAAATGGAGGATTTGTGAAGATGAAAAGTAGAATTGGTGTTATGGTATGAAAGGTGGCTAGAGGAGATGGAGGAGAAGGATAACCAAGTGTACTCTCAAATAAGAGTAGAAGAAGTGGAATGCTCTTAACAACCATGCTTCTACTTTGCAATTCAAGAGTAACCCTCACATGTGCATAGGAAGTTATAGTAGATTAACTTCCTTATTGCAATTCAAATTAAGCTAAAATGAAACGTAGATGTAGCTTGAAGAGCAAGCTTGCCCGACCATATGATGTAGGAGGTGATGCAAGATGACGCCAAGTGTCCTTGTCACACACTCCTTGCCACCTTCACACTCTCCTTGCCTTGATCATGCTTAGCTTGCTTATCTCCTTGCCTTGATCGGCCAAACGAGAGAAATTGGGCTCGACCCAATTGATACACCATGCAATCACAAATGTTCTAGTTTATTTATTGAAAGAAAAGCTTAAACAATGGCCTAATTTAAATCTAGACTACTTTCTCCATGCATCAACTCATATTTTGGAGATGTCTTTGGTCCATGTGAATAAAGTGAAAAACCCATGATTGACTTGATCATCTTGTGAGAGGCCCATGTGGATCTTCTTCATCATGCTTCTAGTGATTTGGCCTCGAGATGGGCTAGAGCTTGTTGATGCATTTAGGCTTAGGCTTGTTAGGGTCACATCATCCCCTCCCCCTTGAAGAGGATTTACCCTCAAATCTCAATGGCCATCCTCATCATCAAAAGTACCTACAAAAGGATCCAAATCAGTAATATTGAAAGTAGGATGCACACCATATTTCGCAGAAAGATCGAATTGATAAGCATTATTGTTGATCTTCTTGATGATTTGGAATGGACCATCACCTCGGGGACTAAGTTTGGATTTTCTTAGGTTAGGAAATCTTTCCTTCCTTAAGTGCAACCAAATTATGTCTCTTTCATTAAAAGACCGAACTCTTTTGCCCTTGTTTTTAAAATGAGCAATCTTTTCAACTTGGGCTTGCATTTGGTTTCTAACCTTCTCATGAAAATTTTTTATGAACCTAGACTTAGAAACCCCTTCTTTATGAACAAAATCAAAAGACGTTGGAAGAGGTAATAAGTCCAATGATGTGAGAGGGTTAAAACCATAAACTACCTCAAAGGGTTACAGTTTGGTGGTGCTATGGACCACTCTATTGTAAGCAAATTCAATTTGGGGTAGATACTAATCCCAAGATTTATGGTTCCCCTTATGCAAAACCCTAAGCAATGTGAAAATGGATATATTAACTACCTTTGTTTGCCTATTAGTTTGTGGGTGACAAGAAGTAGAAAAAGAAAGTTTTGTTCCTAACGGAGACCACAAGGTCCTCCAAAAATGGCTTAGGAATTTAGCATCCCTATCAAACACAATTGATTTGGGTAAGCCATGGAGGCAAACCACCTCTTTAAAGAACAAATTTGTTATGTTGCTAGCATCATCTACTTTGTGGCATGGTATAAAATGTGTCAATTTAGAAAAATGGTCCACTACCACAAAGATAGAATCAACACCCCTAGAAGTCCTTGGAAGCCCTAAGACAAAGTCCATGCTTATGTCCTCCCAAGGGGTGGAAGCAACAGGCAAAGAAGTATATATCCCTATAGGCATTGCATTAAACTTAGCATACAAATAAGTCAAACAACTAGTTTTGTATTTCCCTTTTCATATGGGGCCAAAAGAATTTCTCTTTAAGCATTGCTAAAGTTTTGGTGACCCATAAGTCCCCTTCATGAATTTCTTTGATCAAAATTTTTCTATGAGAACCTAGAGGAATACATAGGCGGCCTTCTTTGAAAAGATACCCATTTGATAGGTAAAAGCCACCTTGGGACTTATTGAGACAAGAATCATACATGTTAGCAAAGAAGAGATCATAAATATATAATTCACATATGTTGTCAAATCCAAGAATTTGGGATCCAAGCTTGGCTAAGAGAGTGTATTTCTTTGATAGTGCATCAGCCACCACATTAGCTTTCCCTTTCTTGTACTTGATAACATAAGGAAATTATTCTAAGTACTCAACGCACTTTGCATGCCTTTTATTGAGTTTGTGTTGACTCTTCAAATACTTGAGAGTTTCATGATCACTGTGGATAATAAACTCTTTGGGCACAAGATAATGCTCCCAAGTATGAAGAGCTCTTATAAGGGCATATAGCTCTTTGTCATTGGTGGGATAGTTACGAGAATGGCAATTTAGTTTTTCACTAAAATAAGTAATGGGATGGCCTTGCAACAAAACCACACCTATTCCAACCCCATAACATCACATTCTAGCTTAAAAGTTTTCTCAGAGTTTGGAAGAGCAAGAATAGGAGCTTGGGTGGGCTTAGCCTTGATATCATCAAAGGCCTTTTGTTGCCTTTCACCCCTTTCAAAAGGTGTCTTTCTTAACAAGTTCATTGAGGGGTGAAGCAATGGTGGAGAAGTTAGGAACAAATCTTCTATAAAAACTAGCTAACCCATGAAAGTTTTGAATGTCCCCAACATTATTTGGCATAGACCATTCTTGGATGGACTTGATTTTTGCAGGATCAACATTGACCCCACTTTTATTGACCACAAACCCTAAGAAGATGACACTCTCTACACAGAAAGTGCACTTGTCAATGTTGGTATAAAGTTGATGGTCTCGTAGAAGAGACAACACTACTCTAAGATGACCCACATGAAGACTAGAATTACCATTGTACACTAGAATGTCATCAAAATAAACAACCACAAAATTTCGTCAAGACATTATTCATTAGGCGCATGAATGTACTTGGAGCATTGGTTAGGCCAAAAGGCATGACCAACCATTCATATAGACCAAATTTTGTTTTGAAACCGATTTTTCACTCATCATCTTTTTGAATTCAAATTTGGTGATAACCACTTTTGAGGTCTATTTTTGAAAATATTTTAGCTCAATGTAATTCAAGTCTTGGGATTGGATGCTTATATTTTATGGTGATGTTGTTGATGGTCCTATGATCATAGAACATGTGCCATTTTCCATCTTTCTTGGGCACCAACAACACAAGTACAACATAAGGACTTAGACTCTTTTGAACCCATCCCTTGTCTAATAACTCACTCACTTGATATTTTATCTCCTTAGTCTCAATTGGGTTTGTCCTATTGGCTGGTCTATTGGGAAGACGTGCCCCTAGGACAAAATCAATTTAGTGCTCAATCCCTCTAAAAGGTGGAAGACCATGAGGGCCATCCTTTGGAAAAATATCTTCAGATTCATGAAGGAGAGCACGTATTGAAGGAGGTAGATCCTTAAGAGATGGATGCTCAAGACAAGTGAGGATTTCTTGACAAAGTAAGAGGAATGGGGATTGCTCATCATGAAAAGTGTGCAAAAGAGTTTTATGAGTTAAAAGAACTTCATGAGCAACATCCTTAGAAGAAGAAACTTCCTCTACCTTTGTCTTGTCCTTGGAACTCTCTTCCTCCCTCCTAGCTCGCATTTGAGCTTGATCACTAGAAACTTGGCTAGGACTGAGGGGATGCAACACAAAAGTTTTTGAAAGATGTTGGAGAGTGATCTCATTGGTATGGCCATGGTGTAAGGTTTTGTGGTCAAATTGTCAAGGCCTTCCCAAGAGAATATGGCAAGCTTCCATGGGAATCACATCACATAAAACTTTATCTTTGAATTTCCCAATGGAAAACTTAACTTTCACTTGATGCTCGACTTTGAGATCCCTATCTACATTAAGCCAATGAAGTTTATAAGGTTTTGGATGGGGCAACAAAGTTAAGTTCAACTTCTTAACCAATCTTGTGCTACAACAATTGCAACAAGACCCACTATCAATGATCAAAGAGCAAGTGTTGTTCAAAACTTCACATCTTGTGTGGAAAATATTTTCTCTTTGGTCATTGAGAGGAAAGCTAGATTTGTTATTGAGAAGCCTCCTAATCATCAAAAGATTCCCTTCTTTTGGATATGAATTTTCCTTAGAATCACTAGAATGGGAACTGTCGGAGTCACTAGAAGAAGATGACTCCTCTTGGCTAGTGTAGAGGTCTTTGCCCTTAAGCACAATGGTGCGTTTGGTAGGACATTGGGCAGTCACATGACCTCTACCCAAACACTTGAAACACTTGATGTCACTTCCTCTTTTGGTAGTGGAGGACTCCCCTTTGTCACCTTCTTTTGCAGGATTCTTATTACTGGACTCTTTCCTTTGAAAAATATTTCTTTTGAAAATCACTTCTAAGAAAAGAGAGAGAAGAATCCTTGCGAGAAGGTCTTCTCAAAATTTGTTGCTCCCCCTTGATGCTCATTTGTTTAAGATCATTAAAATTATGGTAGGGGAGCAACTCAACTTTGTCTCTTATGTTATAATCGAGACCACTCAAGAACTTGGCAATAGTAAGGTCCTCCTCTTTTTCTATCCCGGCTCTCAAAATGTAGGGCTCCATTTTTTGTCTATATTCTTCAACAATAGAAGACCTTTGTTGGAACCTTTGGACCTTGTCCATAAGCTCCCTTTTGTAGTATGTTGGAACTTGTCTTAAGTGAAGGGCTTCTTTAAGATCAAACCAATATTCTATTTCGGGAAGCCATTTTCTTCTTCTTTGTAGGACTAAAGAAGTCCACCAATTAAGGGCATATCCTTGAAAGGCTAGAGTAGCCAAGGAAACATGCCTTTCTGCTTCTACCACATGACTCTCAAACAATTGCTCAACCTTGGCAACCCAATCCAAGAAAATCTCAACATTATCCTTCCCATGGAAGTAAGGAAAATCTATTTTTACTTCTCTAGGATGAGGAGGAATGCACTTTGTCTTTTCACATGAGGAGATTGGCGAAGTTGATGGCGCACCTCAAGCTCTTCTTCTTCCTCATTTTCATTCCTTGAAGAGGCACGAGAAGGTCTTGGGGAGGCACGAGGAATGTGATGGGTTTGCCTAAGTTGATCCTCTATCACTTGAAGGTTGGTTTGCATTGCAGCCATTTGAGTTCAAATGTCCCTAACCTTTTGAGAGATGTTATGTAGGGCTCTAGGAGCAACCTCAACCTCATCATCAACACTTGTGTGGAGGTTGGTATTATTAACTTTTTATTGATGTTGGGTACTAGCACGAGTAGCCCTTCTTGTGCTCATGGTGTTAGAATGAACTTAGATAGGTGATTAAAAGGGTGAGAGAAGAGAACAAACACAAGTGTACCTCTAGGTAAGCGAGGTGAGTCGTTAAAGACTACTTAAATACCAAGGCTAATCCTTGCCAAGATAACACTTGCAAAAGTTCTCAAAAATCACACTAATGATCAAATACTAAGTAGATAATAACACTTGAGACACTTGAACACAAAGCACACAAATAAGACTCAAGAAAAACAAAAGATTAACACTAAAAACGGACCCCTAAATGACAAAAATTTTAGAGACTTTGGTCTCACAATTTTAAGCCACTAACCGTCTAACTATGCGACCTAAAATCAAGGTGAGAAAGCACTTAGAACTTTCAACACTCCCACTTACTAAAATTTTGCAGTATTGGTATGAAAAATGTTCTACTTAGGAGATGGGATTTGATGAGGCTGCTCCTACCGAAAATCCTCTCTAATCGGTGTTCTACCGATTGAAACTCGCAGAATGTGAAGGAAACATAACTGATAACTCTGATTTGGAGATTAACACTCGGATCGCTCTCGTATCTCACTAGTTTCGTAAACCTTGGGCGGTGGAACCACTACTAGGAAGGTGAGCTCTAAGAAGGGGTAAAAACCACAATGTATTACCAAAGCAAGTTTGGTACAAAGCTTGGCTTGCCTTTTTATAAGAAAGACAACCGTGAAAATGGTAAGGAAGAAGGAACTAACGACAGTTCTACCGTGTACAAGAACCCTAACAAAAAATGGGTGTAAGCGTGAGACCTTAACGACTATAAAGGTTAGCGTGATAGAGGTGAGGCAACGCGTGAAGGTGTGAACCCTAGCAGAGAAGAGAAAAATGGTTGGTTCAACGTGTTGCTGTGTTGGTGGAAAATGGGTTGTTGTGCGTGCTGCAACGAATGCTACTCTTCTCCATGCGTGAAAGCTACTGGGCTGCTTGAAGAAACAAGATCTCGGCCCATACTAGAATCCAACACAATGCTCCGTTGATTGATGGAATGAATGGGATCAGGCTGTACATAGCAGAGGGAAGCCCAAATAAAAAGGAATGTTACAGCTATTTCTCCCAACGCGTGGAAGTGGCATGAAAGTGCATTAGTGGTGCATTGGTTGCCACATTGCAGGCCCAATTGATGTGCCCACTCATGGGACAAGTTGTAGACATGGGCTGCATTTGAAAATAACCTAATTAGACAAACATTTATTTAATAAAAGAAACTAAAAGAAACTAGGCTTTGATGAGGCCGTCGATGCCGTTAATTGGCAGAAATATGCTCCGTTCGACGGTGAATGTCCGGAACGACCTCTAGATGTTGATTCGTTCGGTGGAATCAATTGAGAACGTAGTGGAATACTCGATTGGGGTTCGGTTCACTCTCGTCTCTCACGGAGAAATCCTCATCTAAGGTGATGGGTGAGCTGACGAAGGGGAGGAGAAAACTCAACCACTATCTCATTCATCTAAGCTAGGTTTTACAAAGAGTGGCCTGCAAGCTAGAGTGAAAGAAAGAAACAAAACAAAACTATGGCAAGCAAGCTAGTTAGCACACACTCTCTCAAATGAATAGGCTCAAAACTCTCAAAGGTGAAAAGAAGGCAAGCTTATAGAGAACACACAAGCTGAAATGCTACTTCAATATTCACCACCTAAGATATTACCATATCACAGAAACCACTCTAAACTCCATAGCATCATCAAAAAACCAAAAACCGAGGGGTAAGTGTATGAACCAATCAAAGGAGAAAGCAAGAAAAGCTAATTAGAAATGCTAAACCAAAGAGAATTTAATGAAACATGACTGAATGAGTAAAGAAGAATTGACAAACAACAAATTAAAGGTTGGAAAGAAAGGAAAGCACCACAAAAGGAACCTAGAAAGGCATTAGAATAGGTGAAAAACAACAAAAACAACAAGATAATAGTGCTCAAAGTATGGCTGAAGTACTCATTGCAAATAGTGGTAAATGAAGGAATTAATTCAGCTTCAAAGCAAAGCAATATTGAAGCAATATAGAGTACACACTCAAGCTGAATTCTGGTGAAAAATGAGCACTAAAAACAGAAAAAAACACACAAAACAGGAATGAAACAGTGAATATCAGAAACTGCAGTGCTAGAAAACGGAAACATCAACCTCAACTTTCACGATTTTTCATTTTTTTTGTACTCAACATTTTTAATTTTTTTTTTTGTATTTTTCGTCTGAATGTTAACTAAATGAGGAAAAAATTAGATTGAATTTTGATGCACACAGTTACTCACGATAAATCAAAAATAGAGACTCTGCGTTCAGTGAATTATTGGAAAACAGAGGAAAACTGAAGCATAATTGCTCTCTGAAATTATGTAAGATGCTCTATGGAAAGCAAAGCTAAAGAACTTGATTATGGACTAAAATCAAGCATGAACACAGAAGAACATCTTAGACACTCAAAAGCATGAATCCAATCGGTGAAATGGATGAAAAATAGTGAGAATTTAGGCCTTAAACATCCACACGCTTACATGAATGTTCATAGCATTTTTGTTGTGAGATGTGGTGCGGAAACTCATCAAAAGCAAGCAACAATGAAATTAAACGGTGGAAATGATGAATTAAAGCACAAACAAAACATAGAACGTGACTTATACATAAGTGGAATGAGAAAATGAAAAGAAGAACTGAATTCACCGAATAGAAAATGAAGAAAACTCAAAGAAGCAAAGAAAAAAGTGCTGGAAATTGAAATGGAACCTTAAAAACACATGTACACCAATTAAGCAAGGAGTAGTACAAGATGAATCAATGAAGATTCATATAGCCTCAATATCAAATGGTGGAAAACAACAAGAACTTGAAGAAACAACAAAAAACTTTAAGAAAACAATGGAGAAGAAGAACAACATAGGAATTGAAAACAAAACACAAGTATGGACCAAGAACCTTACCCAAACCAAGAGGATGAATGCATCAAGGCTTGGATGGCTCTAGATACCAATTGATTGACGTCCTTGGTGGAGAAGTTGAAGGAGATCTATGGAGAATGCTTAGAATGAGTGGAGATGCAGCAAAGATGAAAAGTAGAATTGGTGTTATGGTATGGAAGGTGGCTAGAGGAGATGAAGGAGAAGGATAGCCAAGTGTGTTATCAAATAAGAGTAGAAGAAGTGGAATGCTCTAAACAACTATGCTTCTACTTTGCAATTCAAGAGTAACCCTTACATGTGCATAGGAAGCTATCATTTATAGTAGATTAGCTTCCTTAACGCAATTCAAATTAAGCTCAAATGACACATAGATGTAGCTTGAAGACCAAGCTTGATTGTCGGCCATATGATGTAGGATGCCAAGTGTACTTGTCACACACTCCTTGCCACCTTCACATTCTCCTTGCCTTGGTGATGCTTAGCTTGCTTGTCTCCATGTGTAGCACATGCTAAAGCATTCTCTGCCAAAAGAGAGAAATTAGGCTAGGCCCAATTGATATACCATAGAATCACAAATTTTATAGCTTATTTATTGAAAGCAAAACCTAAACAATGGCCCAATTTAAATCTAGACTACTTCCTCCATGCATCAACTCATATTTTGGAGATGTCTTTGGCCCATGTGAATAAAGTGAAAAGTCCATGATTGACTTGATCATCTTGTGAGAGCCTCATGTGGATCTTCTTCATCATTCTTCTAGTGATTGGGCCTTGAGATCAGCTTGAGCTTGTTGATGCATTTGGACTTAGGCTTGTTGGGATCACATCACAAAGGTGGACCCACATCAAATCCCCTTCCTCACATATAATTTTTTTTTCTTTTATTAATGTACTTTGTATATATATCTTTCACTATTTTCAAGGTTTGTCCTTAGCATAATGGATAAAATTATGTTTCCGACCTTTGTCTGTCCATCAACTTGTGGATGACAACTTGTAGAGAAAGCAAGCTAAGTTTTAAATATTTGGTTAAATTATTCTTTTGGTCCTTCTATTTGTCATGAAATTTCAGTTTGGTCCTCAAGTTTTTCGTTGTCTCAATTTGGTCCTCATTTTCTTAAAAATGACTCAATTTGGTCCTCACTGTTAACTTTGACCAGACGGTGTTAAGTCAACACCACGTATTAATTTCTGTTTTTTTTAATTTTTTTAAATTTTATTTTTAAATTTTTAAAAAATTTAAATTTTTTTTAATTTTTTTATTTTTGACACGTGTCACTTCACAATTGTGCCACGTGTCAAAGTGACTCAATTTGGTCCCTATATATGTAGATGGTTTTCGACTATCCCTAAGGTAGGGACATTGAAGTCAAAGGTTTTGTCTTGGGTTTTCACCAAATGGCGTCAATTTAAATCAAAATTGACAATAGTTTATGTATATGGTCCTACAAAAGGGGAAAGTCCATGCACCCTTGCACCGAGCATAGTTGCATTGATGAAGAAACTTGGCAACGGTTTGTACAGACTCGAGAAAGTGAGTGTCAACACCCAATTTCGTCTGAGTAAATGCATTTGTTTTGTTAAAATAATAATAATAATAATAATAAATAAATAATATATAAAAAATAATAATATAATAAAATAAAAAATATATTTTGATTGATGGTAGGTTTTTTTAACTTTAATTCTACCATGGGAAAAAAGAAAAAAAAA
>Ga0099823_1004283_pt1 | contig 13889 bp, 11 predicted proteins | sample CowpearedBW_FD_76831 | JGI IMG/M metagenome (GOLD analysis project Ga0099823, IMG submission 76831) | Root nodule microbial communities of legume samples collected from California, USA - Cow pea red BW | ecosystem: Host-associated > Plants > Roots > Nodule | place: USA: California | collected...
GAAGTCGAACATCTCCAGGAAGTTGCCGCTGGTCACGCGCAACACGGCGCCGAGGGCGGCGCGGCGGGGCATCCGGGGCGGAGGCGTCGACGAGGAGGCGGGCGGGATCGAGGCGGGATGCGCGGCCGTGGCCGCCGCGGAGGCAGGGGGCATGGGAGTCTCCGATCGGTTTTTCTGTTGTCGCGATCATGCTTTCCCGGCAGAGTTGCGGGAAGTGCAAATAACAGGACGATTGGTGCGCGATGAGAATCAATTTCGACCTCGGGGAGCTGGCGGCCTTCGTCGCGGTAGCGGAGCGGATGAACTTCCGGGCGGCGTCGGAGGCGCTGTTCATCTCGCCGTCGGCGCTGAGCCGGCGCATCGATCGCATCGAGGAAGCGCTGGGCGTGCGGCTGTTCGACCGCACGACGCGGCGGGTGAGCCTGACCGAGGACGGCGAGCAGTTCCTGACGCATGCGGGCGAGGCGCTGGCCGCGTTGCAGAACGCGATCTCGGACGTGGGGGACCGGGCCGAGCGGCGCGCGGGCCTGGTGACGGTGGCGTGCATCCCGTCGGTGGCCAATCATCTGCTGCCGGCGGTGCTGGCGCAGTTCGCGAAGCTGCATCCGGACACGCGGATCAAGATGCTGGATCACAGCGCACCGGTGGTGCTGAAGGCGGTGGTAGAGAAGCAGGCGGACTTCGGCGTCAACTTCCTTGGCGCGCAGGAGCCGTCGATCGACTTCAACGCGATCGTGAAGGAGCGCTACGTGCTGGCGGTGCCGGCGCGGCATGCGCTGGCGAAGCAGCGGGCGGTGGGGTGGGAGGAGCTGGTGGGGGAGCGCTTCATCTCGCTGGCCGCGGACAGCGGGAACCGGATGCTGCTGGACAACGCGGTGGCGCAGGCGAAGGCGCGGCCGGCGACGCATGTGGAGGTGAATCACGTCGAGGGGGCGCTCGCGCTGGTGCGCGCGGGGCTGGGCGTGAGCGCGATCCCGCGGCTGGCGCTGACGGGGACCTCGGCCAAGGAGCTGGTGGGGATTCCGCTGACGCGGCCGCTGGTGAGCAGGACGCTGGGACTGATCACGCGCAAGGGACATCGGTTGTCACCCCAGGCGGAAGTGCTCGCGAAGCTGCTGGTGCAGGGGCTGCGGCAGGCGGGGATTCCGCAGGAGCCCCGTTCACGCGCGAGCCGGAAGCCGGCTGCGGAGCAGTGATGCATGCGGCGCAATGAATGTTTGGAAAGTTGCACTGGACGCATGAGCGTGGCATCTCGAAGATGCGGCCATGTTCATTGCGGACCGTCACATGCACAACCCACGTTCATCCCTTCGCCGCCGACTGATGCTCTCGACCGCCTTGGCGGGGACGCTCCTGGTGCCGCCGCTGGCGCGGGCGGCCGACAAGATCGTCGCCGTGTCATCGGGCGGCTTCGCTGAGGCCTTCAAGGAGCTGGCGGTCAAGTACGAGAAGGAGGGCCCCTCGGTGAGGGTGGATCAGCAGTTCGGCCCCTCGATGGGGGAGACGCCGAAGGCGATTCCCGCACGGCTCGCGCGCGGGGAGGAACTGGACGTGCTGATCATGGTGGGACCGGCGCTGGACAAGCTGATCGATCAGGGGCTCGCGGACGGCGCGACCAAGGTGGTGCTCGCGAACTCGTACATCGCCTGCGCGGTGCCGGCGGGTGAGCCGGGGCCGGACCTCGGCACGGTCGACAAGGTGAAGGCGGCGTTCCTGAATGCGCCGTCGGTGGCGTGGTCGGACAGCGCCAGCGGGGAATACATCCAGCAGGTGCTGCTGAAGCGCTTGGGGATCGAGGCGCAGGTGAAGGCCAAGGGCCGGCAGATTCCGGCGACCCCGGTCGGGGAAATCGTGGCCACGCGGCAGGCGGCTTTCGGATGCCAGCAGCGCAGCGAATTGCAGCCGGTGAAGGGCATCCGCATCGTGGGCGAATTGCCCGACGAGATCCAGAAGGTCACGCCCTATGCCGCGGCGGTGGTGACGACCAGCAAACGGCCCGAGCAGGCCAAGGCGTTCATTCGCTACCTGGCATCGCGGGAGAACGCCGAGACCCTGGCTCAGACCGGGTTGCATCCCACGGCGAAGTAAACGGCCGGGGAGGGCGAGCGGCCCTCCCTTGTGCTGTTTCAGCGCAGGACAGACGGCGGGCGCTCTCGGTTACTCGTGCAGCCCATACCGATGGGTGGCGTGCCGGGCCAACCAGGTGGAGAGCGCTGAGGTGACGAACGCCGCGTTCTCGAGGTTGGAGATGTGGCCAGCCTCCGGGATGAAGATGTGCGAGCAGCCGATGAGGCCGGCCATCTCCGCGGTTTCGGAAGGAGGGCGGGCCATATCGAGCGCGCCGCACATCAACAGGGTTCGATCGGGATCCAGGCCACCCAGTCGAGACCGCTGATCGGTCCGGCCGAAAATCAGGCGCCCCATCGGTACGACCGATTTCCGCAGCGTGCGCGGGGAAATGCCCTCGAGCGAGCGCCGGAAGGCGGTGGGCAAGGGGGCGGTCATATCGGCGCCTTGGCGGAAGAACAGCGGGACGACGCCATCGAGGATGGCCGGCGGGAAATAGCCGAGCGACTCGACCGTATCCAGGATCTCGAAATAGCGCGCCTGCGAGGCGGCCGGCTCCGCGCCGAGATAGGTATCCATCATCACGAGGGCGCGGACGCGAGAAGGTTCGCGCAGCGCGAGTTCCGCTCCCCACATGCCGCCCACGGAGAGGCCGACCACGGCGCATTCCCGGATACGGAGCGCATCGAGGAGCTGCCCGGCCTGGATCGCGAGATCGCCGAGCGATCGGGTGGAGGCGGGCAGGTCGCCGGATCTGCCATGGCCCCAAAGGTCGGGAACGATCACCCGATATCGGCGCGCGAGCGCCCGGATCTGCGGCGCCCACATCTGTGAATCCCACAGATAACTGTGACCCAGCAGGATCGGGAATCCCCGGCCGTAGTCCAGGTAGTGCATGGGCTGGCCGTCGATGTCGACGCAGGAAGGGCGGCGTGCCGCCGTCAACAGATCTTCGCTGGGGTTGTCCGTTTGCGCTCGGGCGCTTTCTGCGAACAGGCTGACGCCAAGCAGCGGCGCTGCCAAGGCCGCGCGCCGAGTCAGTCCGCGAAGATGAACAGCGCTTTTGTCTTGCGAGGGTTGCTTCATGCGATATCGCCAAGGGTTGTTTGCGCGGCAGGCTAGCGGGCGGCGGCGGATACGGCGCAAGTCCCTGGGTTCGATACTGGCTCCGGCTTGACGTGCAGTGGTTCCGGCACGACAGCTCATGAGGATCTTTGTGTCCGCCGGATTCCGAGGTTTCAGGGCCCGCACAGGGCTGGTGAGGATGCTTGTGAAACTCTTGGCGAGCATCTGCGGACACTTGGAAGGTCCTACAGTGGCGAGCGTCAAGGAAAGCCGCTAGGGCGGCTCACGTCAGCTTCCGGGGACTTTCCCCGGACTGGTGGAGCTACTTCTTTCCTGTGGTCGGCCACTTGAGAACGGGGATGGCCAATAGATGGGAATCGGCACAAATGCTGGCCTATGTAGGCCCTCGACACGCCTGATTTCGCGCAGAGGAGCGCGCCGAGCTATTCGACATCCTTTCTAGGCGGAATGGCGTCTATGCGGGTATCTGATGCGGGCTATGGTTATTGTGGGTCGAATTTCGAACGCTCGGGAGTGCCCTTTTCCCCCTTTTGGGTGCTGTTATCGCCCTCTTCGGGTGTCTGGTCCGCAACTGGGTACATGCTAAGCTGCAGGGCTGCGTCGAAATTGAAACAGAGCAGCATGGCAAAAAGTGTCCATATGGATCATGAGAAGGTCGAGGGAGTACTTGTGGCTCAGGGGGTGGCCAACCTGAAAAAGCAGGTGCTCAACGGCGATAAGCTTCACCAATATACGGGAGACGTGAATGGCGTGCCCGTGATGGTCAAGGTTTTCGTGAACAAGGATGGGACCTGCACGGTCGGTAAGGGTTCGGGCGACGCTGCGTTGTTCGAAGAGCTGAAGGCTGCCGTCGAGGCGGGTTGCCGTTACGGGCCAGTAGATAGCTTCGAGGTTTCCATTCCGAAGTTCCAGGATGCGAGCATCAAACTGCTGGACGAATTCCTGCGGGAACAGGGCGCAAATCCTGAGCACGTGGAGTCCACGAAGCTCTATGAACTCACGCGCTACAGGGGCCCCCGTGGCGACGCCTTGACGGTCAAGTTTTACTCGAATAAGACGCTGCAGTTGCAAGGCCGTTTCGGCCACCTTTGCCTGCTGGTGCAGCAGTTCCTTACCGAGGTGTTGTCACTCGACGAGGTCCTCGAGGAGCAACGCAAGGTCTACCAAATTCCGGTGACCATCCAGGCGGTGAAGGAGGAACTGGCCGGCCGCATTCCGGCCGCCCACGACTGGCTCGAGGAAGTGGTCCGCAAGCAGTTTTCGTCGGCCTGCGGTCTGGCAAAGGTGGGCGTCGAACTGGAGGACTACGCGTCACTGGCGTTCCCGGCACTGCGCGGGCTGGAGGGCTACACCGTCCAGCTTCTCCGCGATGTCTGCAAGCTGCACGTCGACAAGAAGGTGCACTTGGGCGAGTACTTCGACGCGTCAGGCGCCGGTTTTGCTGTGCGGGCGGCGTACTCCCACGGCTTGGATGCGGTTATGGTGGATGTCTTGGTTCAGTGCTATACATGCTGGAATAAGCAACGACACCGCCTCTTCCACGTCGATGGCACCATCGAGACGACCCGCATCCTGGAGACTCGTGAAGCGGCAGTCGTTATCATCAACGAAGTTTTCGCGCTTGTGAATGAATCTCACGCGCGAATCTTTAAATAGAACGCATGAAGCACTACATCGTCTGCTCCTCCCCGGATAGGAGTAAGTATGTTGCGGTTGTTTTTGCAACGGGAACGTCACGTCCGCAAGATGAGCTTGAAGAGGTGGAGGCGGATCTGAGGAAACAAGGTGGGGAGATCGGCAAGGTTCTCTTCGATTTTCTGGCGACCAACGGAACAAAGACCCGAAGGTATTTCTCTCTGCAATTTGATGGCAGCCATTTCGCTCCCGTTCGGTTCCACAGGGTTGAGCCGGACGAGCAAGTTCGGAAATTCTCCAGTGAGTTCTTTGCGGCTCACCTGGATCAGGTCGATCTCAGTCTATTGACTCCTGCGTTGCGTTTTGCGGTCAAACGAGGGATAGCCGTTTAGTCGATCGGGATGGCCGACGTATTAGGTAGCAACGGATCTGCGCGCCCGAGCCGATGTACGCAGAATTTCTGGCGCTCTCACGATTCGCGCTGCGTCTTTATAAGATCTTGATACCCACCCTCCCAGCTTCTGCACCCCCTTGATGCCCTGATTCCTAGAGTCCATCCATCCCATCACGCCCTCATGTCGAGGTGCATGGGCCTCAAGAAAATGGATGCACTCTTCCTCGGACTGAGCGTCGTCTTGTTCCTCGTCGCGGTAGGTCTGGCCGTCGCCAGCCATCGCCTGGAGGCCAAGCCATGACTGCCCTCTACTGGCTCGCCGGCCTCGTCTCCACCGGCCTGTTCGTCTACCTCCTGATCGCCCTCTGGCGCGCCGAGGAGTTCTGACATGACGAACCTCGCCTGGGCCAACCTGGCCCTCTACCTCCTCGTCACGCTGCTCCTGGCCTGGCCGCTGTCCCGCTGGGTCACCGCGCTCGCGCAAGGGCGCGTGCCCTCGTGGCTCGCCGCCATCGAGCGGCCCCTGTTCCGTCTCTGCGGCATCAAGCCCGATGAGGGCATGGGCTGGAAGCAGTACGCCATCGCGCTGCTGGTCTTCAACTTCATCGGCGTCCTCGCCGTCTACGCGCTTCAGCGCCTGCAGGGCGTGCTGCCGCTCAACCCGCAGGCGATGCCCGCGATCAGCCCCGACTCGGCCTTCAACACCGCCATCAGCTTCGTCGCCAACACCAATTGGCAGGGCTACGGCGGCGAGTCCACGATGAGCTATCTCACCCAGATGCTCGCGCTGACGGTGCAGAACTTCCTGTCCGCCGCCACCGGCATCGCCGTCGTGTTCGCGCTCATCCGCGGCTTCGCGACCCGCCTGTCCAGCCACGTCGGCAACTTCTGGGCCGACATCACCCGCTGCACCCTCTGGCTGCTGTTGCCCCTGTCCATCGTGCTCGCGCTCGTCTTCGTGCAGCAGGGCGTGATCCAGAACTTCGACGGCTACAAGACCCTGCAGACCGTCGAGGCCCAGGACTTCCAGACGCCCAAGCTCGGCGCCGACGGCCAGCCGCTCAAGGACGACAAGGGACAGCCCGTGATGGAGCACCAGCGCACCCGCGAGCAGCAGCTCGCCATGGGCCCGGTCGCCTCGCAGGAGGCCATCAAGATGTTGGGCACCAACGGCGGCGGCTTCTTCAACGCCAACTCCGCCCACCCCTACGAGAACCCGACCCCGCTCACCAACCTGCTGCAGATGGTCGCGATCTTCGTGATCCCCGCAGCCCTGTGCCTGAGCTTCGGCCAGCTCGTCGGCGACCGGCGCCAGGGCGCCGCCATCCTCGCCGCGATGAGCACGCTGTTCATCGCCGGCGTCCTCGTCGCCACGCCCGCCGAGCAGGCCGGCAACCCGCTCGTGGCCGCCCAGGGCGTCGACATCCAGGCCTCCGAGCTCCAGGCCGGCGGCAACATGGAAGGCAAGGAAACCCGCTTCGGCATCGGCGCCAGCGCGCTCTTCGCCGTCGTCACCACCGCCGCCTCCTGCGGCGCCGTCAACGCGATGCACGACAGCTTCACCCCCCTCGGCGGCGCCGTGCCGCTCGTGATGATGCAGCTCGGCGAGGTCGTCTTCGGCGGCGTGGGCACCGGCCTCTACGGCATGCTGATCTTCGCCATCCTCGCCGTCTTCATCGCCGGCCTGATGATCGGCCGCACCCCCGAGTACCTCGGCAAGAAGATCGAACCCTTCGAGATGAAGATGAGCGCCGTCGCCATCCTCGTCACGCCCATCGTCGTGCTCGCCGGCACCGCCATCGCGGTCCTGGCCGCCGACGGCAAGGCCGGCATCGCCAACCCCGGCGCCCATGGCTTCTCGGAGATCCTCTACGCCTTCACCTCCGCGGCCAACAACAACGGCAGCGCCTTCGCCGGCCTGTCCGCCAACACGCCCTTCTACAACACGCTGCTCGGCATCGCGATGTGGCTCGGCCGCTTCCTCGTGATCGTCCCCGTCCTGGCCATCGCCGGCAGCCTGGCCGCCAAGAAGCGCATCCCCACCGGCGAAGGCACGCTGCCCACCCACGGCCCGCTCTTCGTCGTCCTGCTCATCGGCACCGTGCTGCTCGTCGGCCTGCTGAACTACGTGCCCGCGCTCGCGCTCGGTCCCGTCGTCGAGCACCTGACGCTCTGGAAGTGACCCTTCGGAGCCCGACATGACCCATCCACTCAAGACCCTTCACCCCTCGGTCCCGGCCCAGGCCCGCACCGAGGTCCTCGGCAGCGCCGGCACCACCGGTCCGGCAGCGCAGGGTCAGGACCCGCAGCTCCCTCGCGCCAACGCGCGCACCGGGCTCTTCGACCCCGCGCTGGTCAAGCCGGCGATCGCCCAGTCCTTCGCCAAGCTCGCCCCCGCGGTGCAGTTGCGCAACCCGGTGATGTTCGTCGTCTACGCCGGCAGCATCCTCACCACGGGCCTGTGGCTCGCGAGCTTCTCCAAGCCCGAACTCGCCGGCGCCGAAGGCCGCGGCTTCATGCTCGCGATCACGCTGTGGCTGTGGTTCACCGTGCTGTTCGCCAACTTCGCCGAGGCGCTCGCCGAGGGCCGCTCCAAGGCGCAGGCCGCCTCGCTGCGCGGCCTCAAGGCCAAGACCTGGGCCAAGAAGCTCGAAGCCCCGCGCCACGGCTCGTCCTGGCACCCGGTCCCGTCCGAGGAACTGCGCAAGGGCCACGTCGTGCTGGTGGAGGCCGGCGACCTCGTGCCGCTGGACGGTGAGGTCATCGAGGGCGTCGCCTCCGTCGACGAGAGCGCCATCACCGGCGAATCCGCGCCCGTGATCCGCGAGTCCGGCGGCGACTTCAGCGCCGTCACCGGCGGCACGCGCGTGCTCTCGGACTGGGTCGTCGTGCGCATCGCCGTCAACCCGGGCGAGGCCTTCCTCGACCGCATGATCGCGATGGTCGAAAGCGCCAAGCGCCAGAAGACGCCCAACGAGATTGCGCTCACCATCCTGCTGGTCGCGCTGACCCTGGTCTTCCTGGTCGTCACCGTGACGCTGCTGCCGTACTCGCTGTTCAGCGTCGAGGCCGCCGGCGCCGGCACCGTCGTGTCCATCACCGCGCTCGTGTCGCTGCTGGTCTGCCTGATCCCCACCACCATCGGCGGCCTGCTGTCCGCCATCGGCGTGGCCGGCATGAGCCGCCTGATGCAGGCCAACGTGATCGCCACCTCCGGCCGCGCCGTCGAGGCCGCCGGCGACGTCGACGTGCTGATGCTCGACAAGACCGGCACCATCACGCTCGGCAACCGCCAGGCCAGCGCCTTCCTGCCCGCGCCCGCGCTGCAGGAGCAGCCGCTGGCCGATGCCGCGCAGCTCGCCTCGCTGGCCGACGAGACCCCCGAGGGCCGCAGCATCGTGGTGCTGGCCAAGCAGCGCTTCAACCTGCGCGAGCGCGAGCTCGCCACGCTGCAGGCGCACTTCGTGCCCTTCACCGCGCAGACCCGCATGAGCGGCGTCGACTTCGGCGATCCCGAGCACCCGCGGCGCCAGCTGCGCAAGGGCGCCGCCGACGCGATCCGCCGCTTCGTCGAGCAGCACGGCGGGCAGATGCCGGCCCAGGTCACCGCGGCGGCCGAGGAGGTCGCGCGCCGCGGCAGCACGCCGCTGGTCGTGGCCGATCTCAGCGACGGCCAGGCCCGCGTGCTGGGCGTGGTCGAGCTCAAGGACATCGTCAAGGGCGGCATCAAGGAGCGCTTCGCGCAGCTGCGCCGCATGGGCATCCGCACGGTGATGATCACCGGCGACAACCGCCTCACCGCCGCCGCGATCGCGGCCGAGGCCGGCGTCGACGACTTCCTCGCCGAAGCCACGCCCGAGGCCAAGCTCAAGCTGATCCGCGACTACCAGGCCGAGGGCCGCCTGGTCGCGATGACCGGCGACGGCACCAACGACGCCCCCGCGCTGGCCCAGGCCGACGTGGCCGTCGCGATGGCCAGCGGCACGCAGGCCGCGAAGGAGGCCGGCAACATGGTCGACCTGGACTCCAATCCGACCAAGCTGCTGGAGATCGTCGAGACCGGCAAGCAGCTCCTGATGACGCGCGGCTCGCTGACCACCTTCTCGATCGCGAACGACGTGGCGAAGTACTTCGCCATCATCCCGGCGATGTTCCTGGGCGTGTACCCACAGCTGGGCGCGCTCAACGTGATGGGCCTGCACAGCCCCGCGTCCGCGATCCTGTCGGCCGTCATCTTCAACGCGCTGATCATCGTCGCGCTGATCCCGCTGGCGCTCAAGGGCGTGGCCTACCGGCCCATCGGCGCGGCCGCGCTGCTGCGCCGCAACCTCTGGCTCTACGGCCTGGGCGGCCTGATCGTGCCTTTCATCGGCATCAAGGCGATCGACCTGCTGCTGGTCGCGCTGCACCTCGTCTGAGCGTCCGATGACGCGCAAGGACTCCACCATGACTTCGACTCTCAAGATGCTGCGCCCCGCGCTCGCCGGCTTTGTGCTGCTGAGCGCCATCACGGGGCTGCTCTATCCCGCGCTGGTGACCGGCGCCGGCCAGGCGCTGTTCCCCTACCAGGCCGAGGGCAGCCTGATCCTGCAAGGTGGCAAGGCGGTCGGCTCCGAGCTGATCGGGCAGACCTTCAGCTCGCCGCGCTACTTCTGGGGCCGTCCGTCGGCCACCGCGCCGATGGCCAACAACGCGGCGGGCTCCGGCGGCTCCAACCAGGGACCGACCAATCCCGCGCTCGCCGACGCCGTGCAGGCGCGCATCGAGGCGCTCAAGGCCGCCGATCCCGGCAACCAGGCGCCGGTCCCGGTCGACCTGGTCAGCGCCTCGGCCAGCGGCCTGGATCCGCACATCAGCATGGCCGCGGCCCGCTACCAGGCCGCCCGCGTCGCGCGCGAGCGCGGCCTGCCGCTCGAGGCCGTCCAGCACCTGATCCAGGCCCACACCGAGGCGCGCGACCTGGGCGTGCTCGGCGAACCGCGCGTCAACGTGCTCAAGCTCAATCTCGCGCTCGACCAGGCGCCTTCCGACGCTCATTGATCTTCATGACTCCTGCACCGGCGTGAGAGGCATGGGGCGCGGGTCGGATCGGTGCCAACTGCCACTGAGCCCGCTCCGATTGACTCGATCGTTCAGCAGGAGACCTTCCATGCATCCCATTCCGCAGCATGCCCCGCCGGCGTCCTGGCGCGATGACGCCAGGGCAAGCGGTGTTTCCAGCCCCCCCGGACCCGGTCCGGCCAAGCGCGCGCGGCTCGACGACAGGCGGCCCGTGACATCGACGCTCGAACTGGCGCGGCCGGCACTGGTCCTGCCGCATGAACTGGACAAGATCGCCGAGGAGGCGCGGACCTGGGCGTTCCTGTCGGAGCCTGACGATCCGCGCGAGCTCGAGAACCACGGTGTTTCCCCGGCGGCGCGCGCGTGGGCCTTGGGACGCCACGCCCATGAGGTCCTGTCCGACCGTCTGCCGCAAGGCAGGGATGCGGGATGGATCCGGCGCCTGGAGTTCGCGGAACTGCCGGATGCCCAGGATTGGACGTGGCTGCCGGCTTATCGGCAGGCCTGTCCCAACCTCATGGAGATCGTGCTGCCGTCCGGCAGCGAGCGCGTGGTGCCGGCGCTTCCCCAGCATGCGTCCCGCGAGGCCGATCACCGGTGGGTGCTGCACACGCCGGACCGCGAGGACGGCGTCGCGGCCTTCCATCAGCTCTGCGATGCCTGGGGCCGACCGCTTCACGATCTGGTCCCGAACCCGGGGGAACTGGGGAGATACGGGCGTGCCTCCCTGCTGAGACTGTTGGCGCAGGACGTCGCGGCGCTCGAGCCCATCGAGCCCGACCTGAGCGCGTGTCTCAGGGCCTTGGTCGCCGGCATCGTCGAGGATCCTCAGATCGCCTTGCACTGTGCGCTGGCCGCCAAAGGACCCGTGAGCGTGTACGGCCGGCTCGACGCGATGGGGGAGATCCTCGCGGAACTGCGGCGCATGCCCTTGCCGCTCCCGCAGAGCACGTTGCCGGTCTGTGCGCGCGCACATGACAAGGCGATGGACATGATCGAAGGGCTGACCTGGCACCGCAGCGTGGATTTGCGGGGCTGCTCATCGGCTGCGCCGGGGTTTTACCCCGCAAGGCCCCGTTGGCTGGACCGGGGCGAGGCCGCGGCGATGCGCGCGCAACTGGCGGCCACGCCGGAGATCTTCTTGACGCCCGCCTTGCGAGCGCTGCGCGATGACGCGCTGCACCTGCTCAAGGAGGATCCAGCGTTCGAGAACATGGTCTTCCTGTCCCGGGAGGAAGCGGACACCGTGCGCGCCGCGCTCCATCTGAGCCGGCTCTTCGCCGTGCGCCAGGTGCCGGCGGCGCCCCCCTGGGGGGCGGCTGTCGAAGCCATGCCGCCGCTGGCGGGCAAGGCGCTGCAACTGTTGCGGCAGTGGGTGGACATCGATTCGCCTGGGTTGCCCTTGCGTCGGGAGCGCTGGTACCTCCACCTCGCGAGGCTGGCGCACAACGCGGTCCGTCGCGTCCAGACCCCGGAGGACCTCGCTCACGGAGCCGATGGGGAGGAGGATCCCGACCGGCCGCCTGCAGCCCTGGTGGAAACGATCGAGCACTCGCGCACTCTCGCAGCAGTGGGCTCGGGAAAGGGTACTGACGCTGCCCCGATCGCCCCGATCGTTCAGCAGGACTGCCCGCATGCATCCCCTCTCGCGCTCCGACTCGACGACATCGACCCCCGGTGAGGCGTCTTCATCCGCCGGCGGGGCCTCGCACGCGAGCGGCCCGGCCCCGAAACGAGCGCGCCACGAAGCGCCAGGCGCGCGTTCGTCGGTGATCGAACTGGGGCGCCCCGCGTTGCTGCAGCCGGCCGGTCCGAGTGAGGCGCCGCCGCAGGACTTCTTCCGGCGGACCGGCGGCATCGATGTCAACGGACCGGAGAACGAGCGGATCTCCCCGGCCGGCCAGGCCTGGTGGCTGGGCCGCGCCGCGCAGGAGGAACTGCATTGGCGTCTGCCCCCGCAGACGGCGGCGTGGGCGCGGCGTCTGGAGTTCAGCGCCATGCCGCAGGCCGAGGACCGGCGATGGCTGCCTGCGTACCGACAGCGCTGCCCGAACCTCCAGGAGATCGCGTTGCCGATGGACAGCGACGCCGTGATGCCGGCGCTGCGCGCGCATGCCGTGCGGGAGGCCGGCGGCCGATGGGTGCTGCGCCTGAACGGGCGCGAGGACGGCGTCGGCGCGTTCCAGCAGCTGTGCGACGCGCTGGGCCGATCGCTTCACGGGCACGTGAAGCGGCCGGGCGTGCTCGGATCGCACGGGCGGCCGCGGGTGTTCAGGCAACTGGTCCGGGACATCCCCTTGCTTCGCGCGCGGAACGTGGCCACGCAGGCGCTGGCCGGCCACATCGGACAGCTGGTGAGCGCCATCACCCACGACCACCAGATCGCCTGGCGCTGCGCGCACGTCGCGCAGGTCCAGGGAGGCGCCGCCGAACGGCTCGCGGCCATGAACGCGATCGCCGCCGAACTGCAACGGGCCCCGATGCCCGCGCCCCCGAGCTTCCTGCCCGAGCCGGGCGGCGATGCGCTGGCCGACATGATCCTGGGGTTCTCGCGCGGCCCGGATCCCGCCTGGCCAGGCGCGCAGACGGCCGAGCCGCGCTTCTGGCCGATCCGGCCCCGCTGGCTGGACCGCGCCGAGGCGCGCGCCATGACGGACCGGCTCGCAGCCCTGCCGTCGGCCTCGCTGACGCCGGTGCTGCGCGCCATGCGCGACGAGGCCCTGCGAGTGCTGCGCCCGCAGGCCGTCTTCGACGGCCTGGTGTTCCTGTCCCGGGAGGAAGAGGAGCTGGTGATCGAGGCGCTGCACCTGGCGCGGCTCTTCGAGGTGCGCGTGTGCTGGCCGGCGTCCGCGGGCGCCCGGGCGCCGCATCCGATGCCGGATGAGGCGAAACAGGCGCTGGCCCGCCTTCGGGACTGGGTCGACGACGGCCCGCGCGACGAAGGGACGCTGCGCCGGGAGCGCTGGTATCTCCATCTGGCGGGCCAGGCACATGCCGGCGCGGCGACCTTCCAGGCCACCGCGGGACTGCTGCGCGGCGCACCCGGCCGGAAGGACCTCGATCCGCCGCCGGTCGAGCTGGTCGAGGCCATCGCCCGCGCGCGGGGCGAGCCGCTGGCGCTCACGCTGGACTACCGCGGCGAACGGGTGTCCTCGCCCGTCACGGTGAACGGCGAGCTGTCGGACCGCCTGACCTTCGGCATCCGCCTGTCCAGCGCCTGGCTGATCGAGGAGGCCGCCGGCCCTGGGACGCTGCAAGTGCGGATGCCCGCCGCGCTCCAGTGGTCGCTCGCGGAATGGCTGACGATCGAGCTGACGCCGGAAGACGCCCGCCGCGGCGGCCCCTGGCGCGAGCGCGTGGGCGCCGGACTGCTCGCCGACTTCCCCGCCATGACACGGCTGTTCGTCCAGGGCGACACGGCGGCGGACGCCGAGCCCTTTCTCGGCCCCGAGGCGCGGGCTGAGCGGAACGAACGCCACCGGCAATTGGAGGAGGCGAACCAGCTGCTCGGCGCCCTGGTCTGGAACGGCGCGCAGCGCTTCCAACTGCAGGTCCATGCCGGCTTCACCGCCTGGGCGGTTCGTCTCGTCGAACTGGACCGGCTCGTGACGGAGCAGTCGTGGCGCGCCGGGCCGCCTCTGCTGGC
>Ga0099823_1004284_pt1 | contig 13889 bp, 3 predicted proteins | sample CowpearedBW_FD_76831 | JGI IMG/M metagenome (GOLD analysis project Ga0099823, IMG submission 76831) | Root nodule microbial communities of legume samples collected from California, USA - Cow pea red BW | ecosystem: Host-associated > Plants > Roots > Nodule | place: USA: California | collected...
AATTTGATTAAATTTATTAGTATTTGCTAGAAAGTTGGAAATCAAGTTAGTATTTACCTCAAAAACATTACTAATTAAAATTAAGATTTGGACTTTGTTATTTGACTCATTCTTATTATTGATCGTTTCTCCTATACTTTAATTTGTGTGTAACAAAGTATAATTATTTTCTCAATTCGTAAATAGTGTTACCCCACGAAAGTTTATACTATATTTTCTCTATGTAATAATAATAATAATGATGACCAAATATACTTGTAAGGTAGAATGAAAATGTAAACATAGCTGAACATACATTTATATCTATATCTTGCCTTTATTTTAATTAAATTTAAAAATAGAGAATCACTTTTTTCCTCTCCTTAGTTGTGACCTTATGTTTATTTTATTTCAAAATTTTCAATTAATTAATATTTTATACGGAATAAATTTATCACAAAATAAATAAAAGGTAAAAGTATAATTTATAAACTTAGTTTATTGTACTTATATATTATAATAATAATTTAATAAACCTCAATTCTATATAATTTATAATATTATGGGTAATTTAAGTTCTTGAATTTTATAAAATTATCAAAGCAACGTAAAAATTAAAATACTTTCTATATTCAATAATATAGTTTTATATAAGAATATGAAATTAAATAAAATATATTTTTATTACTTTCTTATGGTTTTAGTTATAGTGGAAATTTAAAATAATCTCTATATCATTGAAAACTATTGTGAATGTGAGATAATATGCAAAAGAGTTATTATTAGTCTTTGGTATCGAGAGCAACGATATTTAGTGTATAAATTTTGTAGATATATGTTGGTTTCATAGGTTTGAGTGCGATTACAAAGCTTATTAAAACCAGTGATCAACCAGTATATCATTTTAATAAATAGTAATAATTTTGAATTCTTATAATGTGATAATTATTCAATTTGCATGCATTCTTAGGTCATTTTCGTAAAAAAGAAAATGCTTAAATATCTTTTTGGTCCTCATTCATTTTTGTAATGTTTGTTGCGGATGGTCCTCATTTTAACATAATGTTTAAAATGGTCATCATTTTTACCGAATGTTTAAAATGGTCCTCATTTTCGCAATTTGTGTTTTATTTGGTACTTTTCTGTGACGCCGTTTAAATCATTAACGAAGCATTGTATAGGTGACACGGTTTGTAGTAGGGTGTGTTACGTTAATGATTTAAACGGTGTCACAGAAACCGTGCTACCTCTACAATGCTCTGTTAATGATTTACACGACGTCACAAAAAAGGACCAAATAAAACATGAATTGCGAAAATAATGATCATTTTAAATATTCGGTAAAAATGACAATCATTTTAAACATTTTGTCAAAATGAGGATCATCCGCAAAAAACACAACAAAAATGAGGACGAAAAAAGATATTTAAGCCAAAAGAAAAGTTAAATATGTCACATGACTATGATAATAGAAGTTAAACATTCATCTCTTTGGATGAAGAACAATTTGTTGCAGTTGTGTGGTTTTGACATCAATGCATTTATGTGTTATTTAACTTTCAATTTTATATTGTGATGTATGAAATTAAATTTAAATTGTTCCTTTAAAAAAAAAGTTAACTAACTCGCTTTTAATTTATTAGAGATGTTTCTTTAAAGGGAAATAAGAGCTAAAATTGTCTTTTACATGAGCTCGAGCTCGTAACCTAAAATTTTAATTATTTATTTATTAATTTAAAAATTTCAGAGTTAAATATATTTTTAATTCTAAATTTAGATTGAAATTTGTTCATATTTTCAACTTTTATACAATTTAGTCTCTAAACTTTAAAAATGAATTAATATATTCATTTTAATCAATGATATTAATATTTTTTATGTGTTGAACGATATTAGTTTTTGTTTTGCAAAATGTTTGAATTAAGGATTATTCAAATGAAATAAAAATTAAGAATAAAATAAAATAAGTAACATAAGCTTTTAAGTTACGCGAAATTGAAATTTGTTCATATTCTGAACTTTTATATATTTTAGTCTTTAAATTTTAAAAATGAACGAATATAATCATTTTAACAAAAAAATATAAATTTGTTTTACGTGTTAAATGATATTAATTTTTGTTTTGAAAAAACGTTTGAATCAAAGGTTATTCCGATTAAACAAAAATTAAGAATAAAATAGAATGAGTAACATATGCTTTTATGTTATACCTAGTCTATTGAGAGTTTATGTCATTCGGCACTTGAAATTTGTAGTCTAATATTAACATGTGAAGAATATAAACAATAAATAAAAGTATCAAATGTGCAGTGGCGAAACTTGGACAAAAATTGTAGGGGTGCCAAATTAGATTTGTTAAATATAATTTTTTTTAGTTAAAAAAGAAGCTCTTCATCTTTTTTCTTCATTTTCTCTACTTAAAACAAACACATATAATAGTGGAATTAAAAAAAAAAGATATTACTATCATTCACTATTATATCGTGATACCGAACCATGAATACCATTTTAGATTGTACCTCATCAATTTGATTTGGTGATATTGTCAAATTTGAGGCAGTTTTTCTCGAATTTCTAATGAATTTTTAAATTCATTATATGTAATTCTAAGAACTTTAAAGATTTGTTTTTTATTGTCTTGAATTCTTGGTTGTCATGAAATTTCTCAAGTTTAGTTAACGTAAATGCATTTTTTTCATCTTTATCACAAACCCTCCTCTTTACAAAAAAAAGAATCAATTTTTTTATTTTTATCATAATCTTTCTAATATCAATTCATCACGTCTCGCCTATCTAGAAAAAATAAAATTTATATTCACAAATCACAATTATCACATTGCAAAACATAACAAAACCCATACCACTTTAATTAAATAAGCAACACTGTATAAATTCAAAATTTTAAAAAAAAATTACCATAGGCAGCGAAAAACACAAAATCCCTAAATTTCATAATTAAGGGTTATAATAATTTGGGAAAAATTATAATTAGGGTTCCTACCAATTTCATAAAAGAATCCCTCTAATCATAATTTGGGTTTATATTAATTTGGAATAAACTTAATTTGGGAAAAACATCCTAAAAAGAATCATAAATTTAACATACATTACTCATAAAAAGATATTAACCTTGATATGTGAGAGATCATGGAAGAATGTATACTTCAATCCCAATCTATGTGTTTCTCAGCCTCTATTTCCCACTCTATCTATTTGTATTTATTTCTCTTCAGACACTTTGATGACAATTTATATGGTGGGAAGATCTTATAGTCAGAAAAAAAAAAACCCTAATATCTTTTATAAATCAATGTCTCCATTAATTTTTTATTTTATTTTCTCTCTCCTTAATTATACTTTCTCATAATATAAATAATATATAAATATAATTTTAAATATATATATATATATATATATATATATAAATTTAAAAAAAAAATGGGGTAGCCTAGGCTCCCCTAGTCATAATGTAGTTCCGCCCCTGCAAGGCAAGAAAGAAAAATAGAGCTTAGAAGAATGGTTATGGTGCGCAGAGACAGAAGAAGCATTGAATAGTTAGTTTTTGTGGACAGAAAGATAGCAAGTAACATGTCCCTGACACCCAACACAGAAGCAGGACTCTGTGAATGAATGAATGGCCTTTGGATTCCCTTACACCAACATGCAACTTTTTTTTTTCTGTGTACGCATACATTGCTCTATGTATTCGTTGGTGTGTAACAAAGGGTAAACAAAACAAAGTAAAATAAAACTGAAGAGAAACGTATTTCTAAGTTTTTTATTGCTTAAAGAAGTATATATTTTTATTAATGAATACTCTTTTCCTAATATCTTATCTAGGTTTAATTATGTTATGAGTTTATAATATTTGCAAAGTTTTGAATTTATAAGGAAATTATTTGTAAAGTTTTTAAATTTAACATGAACCTACCTACAAATTTTTTAAATTTATTAAGAACTTACCTACAAAGTTTTTAAATTTATAAGGACCTACGTACAAAGTTTTTAAAATTAAGCGGGACCTACCTACAAATATTTTAAATTTATCAAACCCTTATCTATAATTTTTTTTAATTTATCAGGGACCTATCTACAAATATTTTAAATTTATCAGGGACATACCTGCAAAGTTTTAAATTTATAAGGGACCTACTCGAAAAATGTTTAAATTTAACAAGGACTTATTTGCAAATATTTTAAATATATCGGAGACCTATCTGCAAAGTTTTTAAATCTATCATGGACCTACTGACAAAGTTTTTAAATTTATCAAGGACCTACCGGCAATGTTTTAAATTTATAAGGGACCTACTTGAAAATTTTTTTCATTTGATAAGGGACCTACTTGCAAAGTTTTTAAAATTATAAGGACCTACTTGCAAAGTTTTTAAATTTAACAGGGACCTATCTGCAAATACTTTAAATTTATTAGGAACCTACCTGCAAAATTTTTAAATGTATAAGGGATCTATCTATAAAGTTTTATATTTATGATAGACCTACCTTCAAAGTTTTTAAATTTACGAGATGGCTGCAAAATTTTCAATTTATTAGGGATCTACCTACAAAATTTTTAAATTTCTCATGTACCTACCTACAAACTTTTTAAGTTTATAAAAGACCTACATGTAAAGTTATTAAATTTATCATGAACCTATTTGAACAAATTTTAAATTTATCACAAGGACCTACCTGCAAATTTGTAAATTTATCAGGGACCTACTTGTAAAGTTTTTAAATATACATAGGACCTACTTGCAAATTTTTAAATTTATTAGGGACCTACTTGAAAAATTTTCAAATTTAGTAGGGACCTACCTGCAAATAATTTAAATTTATCAGGAACCTACCTGCAAAATTTTAAATTTATAAGGGACCTACATGCAAAGTTTTTAAATTTATAAGAAACCTACTTGAAAAGTTTTTAAATTTAATAGAGATCTATCTGCAAATATTTACTTTCAAAGTTTTTAAATTTACCAGAGACTTATCAAGAAATATTTTAAACTTATTAGGGACCTATCTGCAAAGTTTTTCAACTTATTAGGAACCTATATGAAGAATTTATAAATTTATCAGAGGGACCTACATGCAAAGTTCTTATATTTATCAAGGACCTACCTACAAATTTTCTAAATTTATTAGGGACCTATTTGCAAAGTTTTTAAATTTAACAGGGACCTACCTGTAAATATTTTAAATTTATTAGGGACCATCCTGCCAATATTTTAAATTTATCATGAATCTATCGACAAAATTTTTAAATTTATAAGGGACTTATACAAAGATTTTAAATTTATAAGGGACGTACGTGAAAATAATTTAAATTTAACAAGGACCTATCGGTAAAGTTCTTAAATTTATCAAGGACGTACCTGCAAAGTTTTTAAATTTATCAAGGTTTAGTTTTTTATTTTAACAGAGAACGTACCTACAGAGTTTTTAAATTTATTAGTGACCTATCTGCAAAGTTTTAAAATTTATCAAAGGGACCTACCTGTAAATATTTTAAATTTATTGGGGACCTATCTACAAAGTTTTTAAATATATCAATGACCTGCCTGCAAAGTTTTTAAATTTATCATGAACTTACATTCAAAGTTTTTTAAAGATGGACTTTACTGCAAATTTTGAAATTTAACAGGAACCTACGTTCAAAGATTTTAAATTTACCATAGGGACTTAATCTCAAATTTTAAAACTTTTCAAGGACTTACTTTCAAAGTTTTTAAATTTATTAGGGACCTACTCGTAAAGTTTTTCATTTGATAAGGAACCTATACAAGTTTTTAAATTTATAAGGGATCTTCTTGCAAACTTTTTAAATTTAGCAGAGACATACCTACAAAATTTTTAAATTTAACAGAGACTTACATGCAAAGTTTTAAATTTTACAAGAGAATTACTAGCAAAGTTTTTAAATTTAAGAAGAACCTACCTACACATATTTTAAATTTCTACAAAGTTTTTAAATTTATAAGGGACTTACATGCAAAATTTTCAAATTTATATGGGATCTACTTACAAAGTTTTTTAAAATTAATCGGGACCTACCTACAAATATTTAAAATTTATCAAGGACCTAATTGGAAAAATTTTAAATTTATCAGTGATCAGTGACCTATCAACAAAGTTTTTAAATTTATCAGAGGGACATACTTGCAAAGTGTTAAATTTATCAGAAACCTACCTGCAAGCTTTATAAATTTATTAGGACATATTGGCAAAGTTTTTTTTTTAATTTAACAAGGACTTACTTGCAGATATTTTAAATTTATGAGGGACTTACCTCCAAAGTTTTAAATTTATAAAGGACCTATCTGAAAGGTGTTAAATTTATAAAAGGACTTACTTGCAAAACTTTTCAATTTATAAGGGATCTACATGCAAGTTTTTAAATTTAACATTGATTTACCTGCAAATATTTTAAATTTATTATGGATGTATCTATAAAGTTTTTTAATTTATCAGGGACCTATTGAAATTTTTTTTAATTTAACAGGCACCTACTTGCAAATATTTTAAATTTAACAAAGACTTACCTACAAAATTGTAAATTTATAAGGGACCTACTTGAAAATTTAATAGGGACCTACCTCAAATATTATATCAGAGACCTATCTGCAAAGTTTTTAAATTTATCAGGGACCTACCTACAAAGTTTTTAAATTTATCAAGGACTCACCTACAAGGTTTTAAATTTATAAGGGTCCTACTTGCAAAAAATTTAAATCTAACAGTGACCTACCTGCAAATATTTTAAATTTATGAGGGACCTACTTGCAAATTTTTTCAATTTAAAGAGGACCTACCTGCAAATACTTTAAATTTATCATAGATTTACCTACAAAGTTTTTAAATTTATAAGGGACATACCTGCAAAGTATTCAAATTTATAAGAGATCTACTTGCAAAGTTTTTACAATTAACAGAGACTTAACTGAAAAATATTTAAAATTTTTTAGAGGGACCTACTTGTAAAGTTTTTAAATTTATCAGGGACTTACTTGAAATTTTTTAAAATTTAACACAAACCTACCTGCAAATATTTTAAATCTATCAAGGATGTACCTGCAAAGTTTTTTATTTTATCAGAGAACGTACCTACAAAGTTTTTAAATTTATTAGTGACCTTTCTGCAGAGTTTTAAAATTTATTAAATATTTTAAATTTATTGTGGACCTACGTACAAAGTTTTTAAATATATCAATGACCTGCCTGTAAAGTTTTTAAATTTATCATGAACCTACATTCAAAGTTTTTAAAGATGGACTTTACTGCAAATTTTGAAATTTAACAAGAACCTACGTTCAAAGATTTTAAATTTACCATAGGGACTTAATCTCAAATTTTAAAACTTTTCAAGGACTTACTTTCAAAGTTTTTAAATTTATTAGGGACCTACTTGTAAAGTTTTTCATTTGATAAGGAACCTATACAAAGTTTTTAAATTTATAAGGGATCTTCTTGCAAACTTTTTAAATTTAGTAGAGACATACCTACAAAATTTTTAAATTTAACAGAGACTTACATGCAAAGTTTTAAATTTACAAGGGAATTACTAGCAAAGTTTTTAAATTTAACAAGAACCTACCTACACATATTTTAAATTTATCAGGACCTACCTACAAAGTTTTTAAATTTATAAGGGACTTACATGCAAAGTTTTCAAATTTATATGAGATCTACTTGCAAAGTTTTTAAAATTAATCGGGACCTACCTATAAATATTTAAAATTTATCAGGGACCTAACTGGAAAAATTTTAAATTTATCAGTGACTAGTGACCTATCAACAGAGTTTTTAAATTTATCAGAGGGACATACTTGCAAAGTGTTAAATTTATCAGAAACCTACCTGCAAGCTTTATAAATTTATTAGGACCTATTGGCAAAGTTTTTTTTTTTAATTTAACAAGGACCTACTTGCACATATTTTAAATTTATGAGGGATTTACCTCCAAAGTTTTAAATTTATAAAGGACTTATCTGAAAGGTGTTAAATTTATAAAAGGACTTACTTGCAAAACTTTTCAATTTATAAGGGATCTACATGCAAGTTTTTAAATTTAACATTGACTTACCTGCAAATATTTTAAATTTATTAGGGATGTATCTACAAAATTTTTAAATTTATCAGGGACCTATTGACAATTTTTTTTTTAATTTAACAGGCACCTACTTGCAAATATTGTAAATTTAGCAGAGACTTACCTACAAAATTGTAAATTTATAAGGGACCTACTTGAAAATCTAATAGGGACCGACCTCAAATATTATATCAGAGACCTATCTGTAAAGTTTTTAAATTTATCAGGGACCTACCTATAAAGTTTTTAAATTTATCAAGGCTCACCTACAAGGTTTTAAATTTATAAGGGACACACTTACAATGTTTTAAAATTTATCAGGGACCTACCTTCAAAGTTTTAAAATTTATTAGAGACTTGCAAATTTTTTAAATTTAACAGGGACGTACATGTAGATATTTTAAATTTATTAGGGACTTACCTAAAGAGTTTTTAAATTTAGCAGGGACCTACTTGCAATCTTTCTAAATTTATAAAGGATCAACCTGCAAAGCTTTTAAGTTATAAGGGACCTATTTGCAAAGCTTTTAAATTTATCAGGGACTTCTCTGCAAAATTTTTAAATTTATCAGGGACCTACTTTCAAAGTTTTTAAATTTATTAAGGACCTATCTGCAAATATTTTAAATTTTCTAGGCACCTATTTGCAAAGTTTTTAAATTTATCAGGGACCTACCAGCAAAGTTTTCATATTTATCTAGGGATCTCCTTGTAAAGATTTTATATTGCTCAAGGACCTACCTGCAAAGTTTTTTAGTTTATCAGGGACATACTTGCAAAGTTTTTAAATTTAACAAGGACTACATGCAAATATTTTAAATTTATCAACGACTTACCTGTAAAAATTTTAAATTTATGAAGGACTTACCTTCAAAGTTTTTAATTGATAAGGGATGTACTTGGAAAGTTTATAAATTTAAGAGGGAACTACCTGCAAATATTTTAATTATATTAGGGACCTACCTATAAAGTCTTTAATTTTATAAGGGACCTACCTGCAAAGTTTTTAAATTTATAAGGAACCTACTTGCAAAGTTTTTAAATTTATAGGGACTTACATGCAAATATTTAAAATTTATTAGCGACTTATATGCAAAGCTTTTAAATTTATCAAGGACCTACCTAAAAAGTTTTTTAATTTATAAGGGACCTACCTGCAAAGTTTTCAAATTTGTCAGGGACCTACTTGCAAAATTTGTAAATTTATCAGATGAACTTACCTGCAATGTTTTTAAGTTTTTAAATTTATCATGGATCTACCTGCAAAGTTTTCAAATTTAGTAGGGACTTACTTGCAAAATTCTTAAATTTAACAGGGACGTACATGCAAATATTTTAAATTTATCAGGGACTTACCTGCAAAGTTTTTAAATTTAGTAGGGACCTACTTGCAATGTTTTTAAATTTATAAGGGATAAACCTGCAAAGCTTTTAAGTTACGAGGGACCTATTTGCAAAGCTTTTAAATTTATCAGGGACTTATCTGGAAATCTTTAAATTTATCAAGGACCTACTTTCAAAGTTTTTAAATTTATCAAGGACCTATCTACAAAGTTTTCATATTTATCTAGGGACGTCCCTGTAACGTTTTTAAATTGATGAAGGACTTACCTGCAAAGTTTTTTAATTTATCAGGGACCTATCTGCAAAGTTTTTAAATTTAACATGGACTACATGCCAATATTTTAAATTTATCAACGACTTACCTGCAAAATGTTTAAATTTATCAAGAACTTACCTTTAAAGTTTTAAATTTATAAGGGACCTACTTGCAAATTTTTTAAATTTAAGAGAGAACTACCTGCAAATATTTTAATTATATTAGGGACCTACCTACAAAGTTTTTAAATTTATAAGGGACCTACTTGCAAAGTTTTTAAATTTATAAGGAACCTGCCTGCAAAGTTTTTAAATTTATAGGGACCTACATGCAAATATTTAAAATTTATTAGGGACTTATATGCAAAGCTTTTAAATTTATCAAGGACCTATCTGCAAAGTTTTTAAATTTATCATAGAGCTACCATCAAAATTTTTCAATTTACTAGAGGGACGTTACTGCAAATTTTTAAATTTATCGGGGACCTACTTTAAAAGTTTTTAAATTTACCATGAATGTAGTTACAAAGTTTTTAGATTTATAAGACACCCACTTGAAAATTCGTGAAATGTATCAGGAACTTATGTACAAAGTTTTTAAATTTATCAAAGGGACCTAACTGCAAATTTTTTAAATTGATCACAGACCTACATGCAAAGTTTTTGAATTTATTAGGGAAGTATCTGCCAACATTTTAAATTTATCAAGGACTTATCTGCAAACTTTTTCATTTTCTAAGGGACCTATACAAATTTTTTAAATTTATAAAGGACTTACTTGAAAACAATCTAAATTTAACTTGGACCTACCTGCAAAGTTTTTAAATTTATCAAGGACCTGTCTGCAAATATTTTAAATTTCTTAGGGACCTAATTGTAAAGTTTTTAAATTTATCAAGGACCTATGTACAAAATTTTCATATTTATCTAGGGACCTCCCTGTAAAATTTTTAAATTGATCAAGGACCTACCTGCAAAGTTTTTAACTTTATCACGAAGATACCTTCAAAGTTTTTCAATTTATTAGTGGGACCTTACTACAAAATTTTTAAATTTGTCAGGGACCTAATTTAAAAGTTTTTAAATTTATCAAGGACCTATATGCAAATATTTTAAATTTCTTAGGGACCTATTTTCAAAGTTTTTAAATTTATAAAGGACCTACCTGCAAAGTTTTCAAATTTTTCAGGGACCTACTTGCAAAATTTTTAAATTTATCAGAGGGACTTACCTGCAATGTTTTTAAATCTATTTGGGACCTACCTGCAAAGTTTTCAAATTTAGTAGGGACTTAATTGATAAATTTTTAAATTTAACAGGGAAGTACATGCAAATATTTTAAATTTATCAAGGACTTACCTGCAAAGTTTTTAAATTTAGCAGAGACCTACTTGTAATGTTTTTAAATTTATAAGGGATCAACCTGCAAAGTTTTTAAGTTATAAGGGACCTATTTGAAAAGCTTTTAAATTTATGAGGAACTTATCTGCAAAATTTTTAAATTTATTAGGGACGTAGTTTCAGAGTTTTTAAATTTATTAAGGAATTATCTGCAAATATTTGAAATTTCTAAGGGTCCTAGTTGCAAAGTTTTTAAATTTATCAGGGACCTACCTGAAAAGTTTTCATATTTATCTAGGGACCTCCCTGTAAAGTTTTTAAATTGATAAAGGACCTACCTGCAAAGTTTTTTAATTTATCAGGGACCTATTTGCAAATTTTTTAAATTTAACAGGGACTACATGCAAATATTTTAAATTTATCAAGGACTTACCTGCAAAATTTTTAAATTTATGAAGGACTTACCGTCAAAGTTTTAAATTTATAAGCGACCTACTGCAAAGTTTTTAAATTTAAGAGGAAACTACCTGCAAATATTTTAATTATATTAGGGACCTACCTACAAAGTTTTTAAATTTATAAGGGACCTACCTGCAAAGTTTTTAAATTTATAAGGAACCTACCTGTAAAGTTTTTAAATTTATAGGGACCAACATGCAAATATTTAAAATTTATTAGAGACCTATATGCAAAGCTTTGGAATTTATCAAGGACCTACATGCAAAGTTTTTTAATTTATCACGAAGCTACCTTCAAAGTTTTTTAATTTATTAGAGGGACCTTACTGCAAAAATTTTAAATTTATCAGGGACCTACTTTCAAAGTTTTAAAATTTATCAAGGACCTATCTGTAAATATTTTAAATTTCTTAGGGACCTATTTTCAAAATTTTTAAATTTATAAAGGACCTACCTGCAAAGTTTTCAAATTTGTAAGGGACTTACTTGCAAAAATTTTAAATTTATCAGAGGGACTTACTTACGATGTTTTTAAATTTATTAGGGACCTACCTACAAACTTTTTAAATTTATATGGGACCTATTTGCAAAGTTTTTAAATTTATAAGGAACCTACCTGCAAAGTTTTTAAATTTATAGAGACCTACATGCAAATATTTAAAATTTATTAGGGACCTATATGCAAAGCTTTTAAATTTATCAAGGACCTACCTACAAAGTTTTTAAATTTATCATGAAGCTACCTTCAAAGTTTTTCAATTTATTTGAGGGACCTCACCGCAAATTTTTAAATTTATTAAGGACATACTTGCAAGGTTTATAAATTTATAATGAATCTACTTACAAAGTTTTTCAATTTAGAAGACACCCACTTGAAAATTCGTGAAATTTATTAGGAACTTATGCACAAAGTTTTCATATTTATCTCTTATCTCTTGTCTCTCATCTCTTATCTCCTATCTCTCATCTACCATTTCTCATCTCTTATCTCTCATCTCTTACCTCTTATATTTTACCTCTTATATTTTGTTTCTTTCTCTTTCTCTTATCTCTAATCTCATATCTATCAACTCTTATATTTTATATTTTATATCTCATCTCTACACGTATGTCTTATCTCTCATATCTAGATTCTTTTGTCTTGTATCATGTCTTTTATATTTTGTTTCTAGCTTCTTGTTTCTTGTCTCTTCTCTCTTATCTTGCATCTTATATATATATATATATATATATATATATATATATATTATCTTATCTTCTATCTCTTATTTATTTTCTATTATCTTTTAGTTTTTATTAATTTTCCTTCTTTTTTTTATTTCTTTTTTTAGCGATTTTTATAATATTTTTTCATTTATTTTCTGTTTTCTTATTTTTTTTATATTTCTTATTTTTTAATGTTTTTCTTTTAATTTTTTATATTTTTTTCACTTTTTAAATTTTTATTTAATTATTTTTTATTTTTTATTTTTTTTTCTTATCTCTTATCTCTAATCTCTTATCTCTTATCTCTTATCTCTTATCTCTTATATCTTATCTCTTATCTCTAATCTCTTATCTCTTATCTCTTATCTCTTATCTCTTATCTCTTATCTCTTATATCTTATATCTTATCTCTTATCTCTTATCTCTTATCTATTATCTCTTATCTCTTATCTCTTATCTCTTATCTCTTATCTCTTATCTCTTATCTCTTATCTCTTATCTCTCATCTCTCATCTCTTATATCTTATATCTTATCTCTTATCTCTTATCTCTTATCTCTTATCTCTCATCTCTCATATCTTATCTCTCATCTCTTACCTCTTATATTTTATCTCCTATCTTTTGTCTTTTTCTCTTATCTCTTATCTCATGTCTATCAACTCTTATATTTTATATTTTATATCTGATCTTTTATATCTCATCTATACTCTTATTTCTAGTTTCTTTTTTCTTGTCTCTTGTATATATTATCTTATCTTGTATCTCTTATTTTTTTCCATTATCTTTTAGTTTTTATTATTTTTCTTTCTTTTTTTTATTTCTTTTTTTATCGTTTTTTCTTGATATTTTTCCATTTATTTTGAGTTTTAATATTTTTTTTTATTTTTCTTATCTTTTAATTTTTAATTTTATTTTTAGTGTTTTTCTTTTATTCTTTGGTATTTTTTTTTCACTTTTTAAATTTTTTATTTCCTTATACTTAATTTTTTGTCTTATCTTTTATCATTTATCTCTTATCTCTTATCTCTCATCTCTCATCTCTCATATCTCATATCTTATCTTTTGTCTCTTATCTCTTATCTCTTATCTCTAATATCTTATCTCTTATCTCTTATCTCTTATCTCTTATCTCTTATCTCTTATCTCTTATCTCTTATCTCTTATCTCTTATCTCTTATCTCTTATCTCTTATCTCTTATCTCTCATCTCTCATCTCT
>Ga0099823_1004290_pt1 | contig 13887 bp, 9 predicted proteins | sample CowpearedBW_FD_76831 | JGI IMG/M metagenome (GOLD analysis project Ga0099823, IMG submission 76831) | Root nodule microbial communities of legume samples collected from California, USA - Cow pea red BW | ecosystem: Host-associated > Plants > Roots > Nodule | place: USA: California | collected...
TTGTGAAAAGGGAGCTTTTAGAGATTTTTTCAAGCATGATGTGTTTCTTTTCAAAGGAACTAAGTTGTGTGTGCCTAAAGGTTCAATAAGAGAATTATTTGTAAAATAAGCTCTTGAAGGGGGATTAATGGGACATTTTAGGGTTCAAAAGACCATAGACATATTGCATGATCATTTCTTTTGGCCTCACATGCAACATGATGTGCAATTTTTTTGTAATAAATGTATCACTTGAAAGCGTGCTATATCTAAGTCTATGCATCATTGGATGTTTATGCCCTTACTTGTTCCTAAGTCTCATTGGATCGATATTTCTATGGATTTTGTTTTGGGTCTTCCAAGGTCCAAAGGGGGAAATATTATGTTTTTGTTTTGGTTGATAGTTTCTCAAAGGTGGCCCACTTCATTCCTTGCCACAAGAGTGATGATGACTAATCATGTGGCCAATTTATTTTTCAAAGAAGTAGTAAGATTACATGGCATTCCAAGGAGCATTGTCTCAAATAGGGATGTCAAATTTGCTCGGTATTTTTGGAAGCTCTTGTGGGGTAATTTAGGTATAAAGCTTCTCTTCTCTACAACTTGTCCTCCTCAAACAGATGGCCAGATAGAAGTGGTAAATAGAACTCTTTCGCAACTCCTTAGATGTTTTGTAAACAAAATTTTGAAAAATTGGGAAGAGTGGTTACCTCATGTGGAGTTTGCTTATAATAGGGTAGTTCATTCTACTACTCAGATGTCTCCTTTTGAGGTAGTATATTGTTTTAATCCTTTAACTCCATTAGATTTGTTACCTTTACATGATATTGATTCTATAGTTAACAAAGATGGATTTGCCAAAGCAACTTTTGTCAAGAACTTGCATAAAGAGTTAAAGGCCCAAATAGAAAAGAAGATGGAGAAGTTAGCCTTTAAGGCTAACCAAGGGAGGAAGCAGATCATGTTTGAACCTGGCGATTGGGTGTAGGTTCACTTTAGGAAGGAAAGATTTCTTTCTAAAAGGAAATCTAAACTTTTACCAAGAGGAGATGGACCATTTCAAGTTCTTAAAAGAATCAATGACAGTGCTTATGTTGTTCATCTACCTTAAGATTATAGGGTAAGCTCTAGTTTCAATATTAATGACTTGTCTCCATTCAATGTAGGTTCGAAATTGAGGGCAACTTCGATTCAAGAAGGAGGGAATGATAGAGGACTATCCCTAGATTCCATACGACAAGAACTTGAAGATGAACCTTTATAATTCAAAGGACCTATGACAAGAGCAAGGAGCAAGAGATAGGAAAATCAAATATATTCAAGACTCTTGATGCTACAAGAAACTATAAGTGAAAATTCAAAAGATATGAAGATCATGGCATTGGAGCACTTTTTAAAGATAGTTATTAGGAAGTTAGATTATATTTTTGGACTTTGGGTTTTCTTTTAGAAATTAGTTATGTTTCTACATTTTTGGGCTTTGGGTTTTCTTTTATAAATTAGTTTATGTTTTTATGTTTTTGGGCTTGGGCCTTCTTGTAAGGTTCTCAAGTTTTCTTAAACTTATATGCCTATATATAGAGTTACCAAAAACTAATATAGACACTTTTAGTCATATATTGAATTTGATTTTATTAAAGACAGGATTTTATTTGTTCTTGGCTTAGGCCTCTGGTTCTTACCATAGATTACATCTTTATGACGAATCTTCACTTGACTTATCAATATTCTAGGATTGTAGTGTCCATCATCTCTATCGTATTCCGCATTCATCTATGATTTATTCATGTTGAGCCTCTTGAGGATTCAAATTCATAAACGATCGTACTCTTTCCTAGATAGGATCCTATCACAGTATTTGTATTTAATTTGTAAAAGTTATAGGCTTGTTTATTTAGAGAAGTCATTTTATTTAAATGAGTTCATGTAATGAGCACGATACACTTTTGTTCAACCATAATTACATATATCTTCTATTTTGCAAACCATATGGAATTATTCACTCCTATACTTAAAGGAAAATGAATGGAGTGCACTAAACCTTTAGTGAACATTCTTTCAACATTGTGATGTGGACTCTTATAAAATTATTGTAGTTGAGTCATAGAATAGTTAGTATCAAGTAAAGATATGTGATATTGAATTTTTTTGATTTTTTTTGATTTATTATTTTATAAGAAAAGCTCAAAATGGAAGATAGGTAAGGAAGATAGGCAAGGAGGACACTAGATCGAAACTAGAAACAAACTCATCAAACTAGAAACAAATGAGGGGAATGGCGAAAAATACAAACGAATGAGTGAAAAGATGAATAAGCGGAATCAGAACTAACACAACTCATTACTAATCGCAAAATAAATCAAATTTATCGACAAGTTACTGATAATCAAAATTCATCAATAATGTTCACCTATAAATTTTATAGACACACTACAAGAAAACATTAAATTACCGACGGGTATTTTTCGATGGATATTTATCTATCAGCAATTGAGATTTACTAACGGATTGTTGAGTTGAACTGACCGACGGATAAATTTGTCGTTAAATATTAATTACCAACAAATTATGGTGTGCATGTACCGACGAAATAATCCATCGGTAATGGAGGACGAGAAATATGTCGACGCAATTATTTGTCGGTAAGTGGGCAGAATGAATTTATTTAAAACTTTAGATTCACTTCCCTCTTTCTCCCAAAAACACATATACTGCAAAACACTCCTCCAACCTCGTTTCTCCTCCACTGCAGATTGCACTAAATCCACTGTTGCCCCTACGAGAGCGTAATGTTGCCAATTGCTTGAGGGCATCATTTTGGTGTAGTCTGCGTTGCCGTGAAGCTTTCCTCTCCAAGCCTTTACTGTCGTCCGTGACGCCCTTACCGCCATCCGCCACCCCACACATTTTTTTATTTCTCCCCAAAGTCACCCTCATTCATCTGCCATAGGTCTTGATTTGGTGCATTCGGCATCACTAGCATAATTGGATTGTTAAGATTTTGCATCCCTCCCCTCATTCTCCTCCAAACACAGTACAGTAAAACCTAACTCCTGCAATTTCAGTTGTAATTGTGCCCGAATGATTTGCCGATATTTTGGGTTGAACCTTAGTGTTTGTATGGATTTGTGTTTGCATTATAAAAGTGTCCTTAATTATGTTTTTTACTTGGTATTTGTAACTGTTTTCTTATTTTTGATTTTTGCCAATATAGGTGTTTGTGAGTTGGCTTGTTGATTGGTGGTGAGGATTCTATGCTGAAGCCTTCAACGTAAAGGTGAGTTGCTTATTTTACCATCTGATTCTGGTTTTGATCACTTCTTTATGCGTTGAATAAGTTATTCTCGAGATTTCCTATCTAAATGTGATTTTTGCTTTGAAGCTTGTGAGGTTTAAGTCCCCAATACTAGAGATAATGTATACATGAGAAAATATTATGCAAAGAAAACAAGAGGATGTGAAAATTAAAGAAAAAAACTGAAAACATTTAAATAATTCTTTAATTATTTACATTCCCCCTTAATTAGACAATGAAAGCCTACAAGTCAATTATGACTTGCCTAGAAGTAGCATATAACAAGTCCATTGGAAAATATAGAATGTGGCTGGATAAAATGATTGCATAATATACAATAAAATTATGCAAAAGTGTTGCTAAAAACATGCAAAAAAGAAAGCTCAAGCCACTAACACTACCAAGTTCCAAGACAACTTTTTAAGGTAAAAATGTGTAAATCTCTTTGAATTGGTAATGTGAGGGAATTAAAATGAGATATAAATATGTAAAACTATTAAGAAACATGACATGAATCTTTTGGAGGTCCAAAGTTGTCCTAATTTCATTCCAAAATGTGAAATTAAAAATTGTTTGATGAAATGCCTCAATGAAACCCTAGGTTTGACTAAGTGTTTGATGAAATGCTTAAATGTACTAACCCGAGATTCATGCAATATAAATTACCTAACAATGTTTCTATATGATATCCCATGCTAAATCAATGCTCAAACTGAATCAAAAACTCACAAATCACAAAATCACTAGTTGAATCAATATTAACAGCAAAGACAACTAAATTAGGTTGTGACAACAACTATGATCATGTAATTTTAAGGTATTGATCCAATGATAATGATTGAACTAAGTTTCTATATTCCTAAGGGTATGGATACAATGCAAAAACAAAGTCAAATATGTAGAAAATGCAAAGCCTTCCCATTAAATCACACTTGACAGTAAAGATATTAACTTTTAGTTTTCAGAGCTTATGGTTTAAGTGCAAAATTCATGTGGTTTAATGGAATGATATGAATGAAGTGGTGTTTTTAGCAGTTGAACAAATTTAATATGATGGAAACTGAAAATAGAAGCAAAGAAATAAACATAATATGGAGGAAATTAGAAAATGGCTAATATAACCTAAATGATGCAAATTAGCTTCTAGGATTGGGTAAAGTCATGTATATGAACAGGGGAACTGGATTTCGTGATTGTAAATGATATGAACAAGTTATAATACACTAAAAAAACTTAGCTAAATTCTCAGAACTCTCCAGCAATCACAAATGCACAAACTCACTATCCAAACCATAATTTTCAACCAAACAAAGTGAACTAGTTATGCATTAATGCATGATCCTAGAATCTGATATGGTTAATATGATGCCAATGGACTCCTAAAACACTACATTTATTGAAAGAACTATTGTAGAATAAAATTCCAATTCTAGTTTGTGTAAATAGCCTAAAATGTACTCAATGGGTAAAAATTTGTAAAATGCATGGAACAACATAATTGAGGGTTCTGACATGTTTCTAATCTCCAAATAAACTTTCTAGAATGATGAAAAACAACGTTGGAATAACATAAACTCAAAATCATTTGTTGGACTAAATTTGACAGCAAACTAGCCCAAACCAACTTTAACATCAAATTTTTCCTTTTGATTTTAAATTCTGATGTACTGCAACATATATTTGGATGATTTTATGATTTAGATGCAGCTTAATAGATATGAATTGAATGCTAAAATTCAAAATTGAATAGACTATGCAGTGAATAAAAGTTACCTAATTCTGGACATACTAGTGCATATTGTTAGCTTATTTTGGTGCATATTTTTGGTTCTAACAAGTAAGATTTTGAAATTGTTGTTGTTGATGGGTTTTTAGATGGTTTCCATTTTACTTTTACCATTCAAAACGTGTGTAGACAATTAGTTGACAGTTTCAAACATGTTCTTAGGGATGTTTTAATTTTTAGCACTTTTAGCTTATTCTAGTTGCTAGTTTTAGGTTGTAGGTAGTAATATTTTGAGTTTTAGGTAGTTTTTGTAATGTGAGTTGTTTCTTAGCTAGATTTTATCATTTTAAACTTGTTACGATAGTTTCTTGATAGATTTATAGGCTAGTTTAGTACAGTTTTCAAATTTTATCTATCTATTAGATTTTTTGAGGTTTAAGTAGTGAATTTTAGAAATCTTGTTAGAAGTCAATTTTTGAATCAATTTTTGGTTATTTTTAGTCAATTAAGACTTGTTAATATAGATTTAATTTTTGTCTAGGGTTTTGTTTATAGATTTTACACTTTCATTCATTCATTATGGTCAACTTTGTGCATAGACTGTCAATTGTTGTCTTAAGCTACACAAAAGTCCAATTTCTGCTATATTAAACGAGAAAGAAAGATTATAGTGCATAATGTTAGCCTATTCTAATGCATGGTGCTAGCTTATTCTAGTGCATAGTGCATAGTGTTAGCCTATTCTAGTGTATATTTTTTGTTCTAACTGGTAAGATTTCAAAAATTGTTGATGTTTATGGGTATTTAGATGGTTTCCACTTTTCTTTTACCATTCAAAAGCTATGTAGATAGTTACTTGACAGTTTAAAACTGTAGTTTAGTGGTGTTTTAATTTTTAGCACTTTTAGCCTATTTTAGTTGCTAGTTATAGGTTTTAGGTAGTCATATTTTGAGTTTTAGGTAGTTTTTGTAATGTGAGTTGTTTCTTAGCTAGATTTTACCATTATAAACTTGTTAGGATACTTTCTTTACATATTTATATGCTAGTTTAGTATAGTTTTCAAATTTTAGCTATTTATTAGAGTTTTTTAGGTTTAAGTAGTGAATTTTAGAAGTGTTGTTTGAAGTCAGTTTTTGAATCAATTTTTGGTTAGTTTTAGTCAATTAGGACTTGTGTAGATATATTTAATTGTTGTCTATGATGTTATTTACAAATTTTACACTTTCACTAATTCATTATGGTCAACTTTGTGATGTGGATGTATGTGAAAATTCTTGTTTGAGTAGAGAGAATTGTAGTTGGTTTGTGCATTTCTTTCATTTATGATTATGTAGTTTGAGTAAAGAGAATTCTAGATTTATGGATTATCTTAATTAGAACTTCTAGGAATAAGTAGAGAGAATTCTAGCTTTATGGTTTAACTTAATTCCTTTTATGTTGACATGTTTGTGAAACTGTCATGATGTATCCAAAAGTGCTCAAAGCTAGCTGCCATATAGGATTAATGATGATGACAATTTGATTTTGGCTTGATATCTTCTTTGTAGCTCTCGGTCCATTTCTCCTAGGTCCAGCACTCTATAAAACTCATCTCAAGTCCATTGAAAAACACAATTAAAGTCTAAATTAAGGCAAGTGAAGGGAGTTAAATAAAATTGGAGCCAAATTCCACTTATACTTCTAGGTATTAATACTCAAAACTCACTAAACTAAGAAGTCACTATAAAAGTATATTTTTAACACATTTTCTACAAAACTTAGAACTGTACTCTCAGAAATGCAAATGACCTAAAATCATAAGATGGAGACAATAAAACTCCCAAAAAAACTAGGCTTATTTTTACTCTTAAATTTTCCATGGGTCTAGCAACTTGGAATTATCCTAGTTTCTAGATTCATCCTTCCTTTCTTATGTTCCTTTCCTCAACATCCAATGATCTTTATTGACATCATCCTCCCCTCTCTCGAGAGGAATTCCTCCACGAATTCATAAATATCACAAAGATAAAGATAACATACATTAGAGCTATTTAGTTATTTTTTAATTGAAGCAAATTCTTGTACACATAAAAGTGTTATGTCTACTTTCTAAATGGCTTCTTGTTTTGCAAGTATGTTGACTAGCTTTTTTTCAGTTCCTTCTTCTTTGTGTTAACGTCAAACCTTGTCTAGTGTTTTGGGTATGTAGCCTTCACTTTACTTTGCTTTTGTTGTTTTAATATATATAATTTCTACATTGAACATGATTTCTATATGTACTAAACGCATTGGAATAAAAGAATACTACAAAATAGGTGAAAATTTTGAGATAAAGTAAACTAGAGGTGTGCTAGAATGAATAAATTATTCCAGCACCCTTTGTCTTTGCCTTCTACATATTTTTTTGTGTAGTAATAGATTTATTACTTAAGTGTCATGTTTGATAATTGTCTTGTGTTGCACTTATGTAGTGTAACATAATATTTTCCTCCTTTGACTTGTTGTACAACATGGCCGAAGTTAAATCCATCGTGGTTGCTTTTGTTGTTTTAATATTGTTGATTATAGCAAATACCAATTGCTTTAAATAATTGCTACCTTGATCATGATTTCTATATGTAAATTGCAATTAGAAAAAAAGAATACTATAAAATAGGTGCAAAATTGAAATCAACTAAACTAGAGGTGTGCTACAATGAAGAAATTATTTGTGCACCCTCCGTCTTTAACTTCTGCATGCATGGGCTTAAGTATTAATAGCTTTATTACTTAAGTTCCATGTTTGATAATTTTCCATTGTTGCACTTGTGTAGTGTAACATAACACTTTCCTCCTTTGGCTTGCCCCAGGACATGGCCGAAGTTCCCATCCACCGTGGTTGGATGTATGACTGATGTTACCCAGGTAAAAGAGGTTTGAAGGAAAATTTTCTCATTGAAGAGTTTGTTAGAAACACTCGACAATATTAATATTATGCTCTTGATGGAGGTATTAGATGCCCATACTTAAAGTGAGAATGCACTAAAATTTGAAAGATGACGTGGTTAAAGTTCATCTATACCAAAAAGGATTCATGCCAAATTACAAGACTTGGACATTCCATGGTGAAAAATTTTGTTTGTTGATTTGACTGCACGTAAAAATTGCCTTCATAGTTCAAGCATTGTTGCACATGTAAATTTTGTGGACATGCTCAGTATCACACAATCAATCCAAGACGAAGGAAAAAAAACAATTCCATTAAATTCCATGTTCTGCTTGCCCATAATTCCAAGATTACAAAGAATGTTTGCTTTAATTCATACAACACAACAAATGACATGGCATTATGAGAACAAAAATCAAGGAGTGCTATGTCATCCATTCGGTGGTGAAGCCTATAAGAACTTCGATCGAAAACATCAATCCTTCGCTAGCTATCCCCATAACATTCTACTTGGACTATGTTCGGGTGGATTTAATCCATATATTCAGGCGTCGTTTTCATCATATTATTGTTGGCCTGTGATTGTTACTCCATACAATCTTCCACCAAAGATGTGTATGACAATGAATTTTATGTTTTTAACGTGTCTAATACCAGGTTCATCTAATCTGAAGGCATCCATAGATGCTTATTTTGAGCCTTTGATTGATGATTTGAATAAGTTATGGAAAGCTATTTTGACGTATGATGTTTCAAGAAAGCAAAATTTTCTTATCAGGGCGACTTTGATGTAGACTACTAATGACTTCCCTGCATATGGAATGTTATCCGGTTGGAGCACAGATGGTAGATTAGCTTACCTGCATTGCATGGAGCACACGAAGACATTCACATTGAATTATGGTCGAAAAACTTGTTGGTTTGACTGCCATCGGAGGTTCTTGGCCATTGACCATTCGTTTGGAGAAACAAAAAGGCATTTCACAAAAGGGAAGTTGAAACCGATAAACGACCTCCTAGGTTGACCCCATCACAAATTTGGAGAAAAGTCAAAGATTATCCAAAAGTGACTAAAAGTGGTATGACAAGGATAGATGGGTATGGAGAGTGGCATAATTGGACTAAAAGAAGCATCTTTTGGTATTGGAAAGATAACTTGCTTAGACATAATCTTGATGTCATGCATATAGAAAAAATTTCTTTGACAACATCTTCAACACCGTGATGAATGCTAGTGGCAAGACAAAAGATAATGATAAAACAAGAAAAGATTTATCCTTATATTGTGGGTGAAAAGACTTGCAGTTGAAGCCGCAGTCTAATGGACGGTTGCTCAAACCAAAAGCAAATTACACCTTAACAAAAGATGAGTCTAAAATGGTGTGTTTTTGGATCAAGGAACTAAGAATGTTAGATGGTTTTTCATCAAACTTGGCAAGATGTGCTAATATCGAAAAGGGTTGTATTCACGGTATGAAAAGTCATGATTGTCATGTCTTCATGGAGACATTACTCTCTGTTGCATTCAGCTCATTGCCAATGCACGTTTTAAATCCTCTAATAGAAATTAGTGACTTCTTCAAAGACTTGTGCTCAATAACACTAAAGGAGCAGTCACTGAGAATGTTGGAGGAAAATATTCCAATTATTCTTTGCAAATTGGAAAGAATTTTCCCTCCTGGGTTCTTTGATTCAATGGAGCATCTTCTTGTTCATTTGCCATATAAAGCATGGCTTGGTGGACCAATGCATATAGGTGGATGTATCCATTTGAAAGGTGATAACCCATGATTACTATATCTCTTTATCTTTTTTACTTTTCTCGTTTCAAATCATAATCTATTCATTTCTTTGTATAGATTTATGGGGGAATCAATTTGTGCAGCTTACTTGCATCGTGAAACAACATATTTTTGTTCTCATTATTTCAAAAACTTCATCTTTTCGCTTAACAATATTAGGAATGAAACACACTGGCAAAATCAAACAAGTAACTCAATATTATCAGTGTTTCGAGAAGTTGGTCATCACGTAGGGAAGGAGTCGACTCATTGGTTAACTGATGTGAATAATTCTTTTTGTTCTTAGTAATCATTGATTTTTGCACTTAATTACCTCATCAACAATAACTTTCAGAAGATATTTTTGAAATCTCTATAGGTAATTCTTTAAATCAATTCACCCCTTTGTTTCACTACAATTGGTATTTATATTATCTTATTGAAAGTTATTCAATTTTGATGCAAATGGATAGTCATTTAGAAAATTTTGTTAAGGTTGCATCTATAAATAGATCTCCTTCTTTTGTTTGAGAAAATTGTAATTTTTCGAAAATTAGGATGAAAATGTTTCTTAAATATGTTGATAAGGGGCTTGAGATGCTATAATATATTGTGCTTTTGAGCAAACTAGAATTGTTGATAGTATTATGGTCTCTAAAGAAGTTTTATGGGCTCTTGATGAAAACAAAAAAACACATTATGATATAGTAGCTAAGAACATTACATCTTATGCTTTCACTCTTGATAATATGGAGTTTCAATAATTTCTTCATCTACAAAAATAGGGGATGTGTTAGAAGTTAATCATAAAGGGACTGAAGAGGTTAAGAAAGCAAGAACAAAAATACTTCCATACAAGGATACAAAATGTTTATGATGCTGCAAAGACAAATCATTTATATTTTTCAAAAAGGTTCACTCATATTCTTGCTCCTTAAAAAACTTTTGACAAAGAAGAGCTCAACATAAAAATTTCAAAAAGCTTAAATAGATCATGGCAACCAAAGGTTACTACTATTTCAAAATCAAAAGATTACTATAATGAATATGATCACCTTTTTTGGAAATATGAGGAAGCATGAGCTGGAACTAGGAAGATTGAAAGAGGAATAAGAAAGGCTTACCTCTATGAAACATAAGCTTGAAAGAGAAGATGAAAACAAAGAATTATTATAAGAAGAAAATAGTATATATTGACAATTCTTCTGACTCTTCAAGTAGCTTAAGAAGAAGAATGCAAAATCTCCATGTATAAGTGTTAACCTCCTAGTCGCGTAAGAAAGTAACAAATATGCATGTAGTGTAGATGTATTATATGCCATGTAGATGCTTAAAACCTGTTTGAAACACTACAAACATTGGTGTAATATGAAAGAGTGTATTATATACCATGTAGAGGCTTATAACCTATTTGAAACACTACAAATATATGCATGAGAAATATGTACAAATGCTAAGCAATGCAAAATTCACATATTCATAACTTAAATCTAAAGTTGTAGCAACACTAGAGTATATCAACAACACATTAGATTTTTAACTCAATGTTCATGTGGTCAATGATTCAGAAATGAGTTGTGTAATGTAAATGAATGACCTAATTCAATACCCATAGTTATATATGAGATGTTTGTAACAGCATTAATCCAAACAACGATTATACAATATTCTATATGTCTGCATACACCATACAAACATCAATGTTCTAAAATGTCTGGATATAAAATAAAAAACAATCTAAACATCCATCAATCATAGTGTACAGTGTGTTCTTTAACTAATGTAACCACACATAACAAATTGAATATAGAAAGAAGTCCTAATAGTCTACATAATCATCAGAATGATTTTCTTCAGCTTTAAGGTCTTCTTGTTGTTGGGACGGTGGCTGGACTACGGTGGGCTAGACTAGAGTGGTCTCCACTGAACCTTCATCTGTAAAATAAATCAAATAGAAATCATTTTGTTGACAACACACTATGAAGCATGGTATTTAACAACAGAGGACATCTATTTTGCATTAAAAATAAATACATGAATAGAAAATGAAAATTAGTTTCATGATGTTTTACCTTAAATCACTGTCAGAAAGGTTCTTTGTCTTCTGGAGGTATTGCTCCCTATAATGGCCAAGGTGAAAGGAATTGTTGCTTAATAGATCTTGTGATAGCCTGAGAAGAAACTCTAGAAGGAACAAACCTAAGTATAAATGCATAAAAGTCATCAAAAAGAAACCAAAGCAAATAACAAATCATGTAATACAAATTAGTATTTAAGATAATAGGATATTACTCTCAGTTAAAAGGCTCAATCATTTGTCGCTCATGGAGTGGCAGCATCATCAACAACTGAATCATGAGCATCTGATGTATTGGCAACATCAAGAGTGAGATTTTCTTGGTCATACGTAAGCATATTATTCAAGAACGGAATCTTAATGGTCAAATATGTATTAAATATGTATTAGTAACCAAAACACACTTAATGGTCAAATATGGAAAAAGCTTGCTTTTGAATACACGTTTGAATATATAAAAGTGGTAGGAATTGTTTGTTTAATTGTCTACAATTCTATGACTTAAGAATTAATGTACGAATTTCTTTTGGACAAAGGGAATTAGTTTTATGTCGATGTCGGACCGAATTTCCAAGGTCCATAGACTAGTTTTAGTCGTGTAATATACATTGACTCTTTTGTATTTTGTAAATATTTATATATCAACGCAAAATATATAAGTTGAAAATTAAAAAAATTAAGAATTTAATGAGAGGAAGATATAAAAGAATTTAATGTGTCATCATAATGAGATAATAAATAATTGTTACAGACCACAACACATTTTGTTACGAAAAGTTATGAGAATGAATTTTGTGATGAAAACATTTTGTCTCTCCACAACTTTTGTATAAAATTTGTCACAAAATTATGTTAGTGATGAAGATATATGATGTTAATATTGTGTTACCAAAATGTCAAATTATATCTTTTATTTCATAATTGAAAATGTTTTGAAAATATTTAATATGATTCCTTTGGTGTTCATATTTCCGAATTTGCTAAAAAAATAATTCAAACAATATATACACATATAATAATTAAACTTAAATAGTCATAGTTAAATATGAACACACAAGATTATTTGTTTTCTAAAGAGTTATAATGGAGACATTGCTATTTATAAAACAAATTTAATCATAGATATAGTTATTAAGATTAAGATTATCTTGATATTTAAAAAAAATTATCATTACATATTGTTTGATTTTATTAAAATTGATTTTGATATATCAGATGGTGTTTGTAAGAACTTAGATGAGGGGTTCTTACGGTCACGTGATCAGAGACAAAAACATATTTGTCAAAAGATCCTTAGTTGCAATAACATAAATGTTAGAAAGATCATATAATATTTATTCGCATTACTTAGAATGTGTTGTTCACATATAGACTAGAACCATTGGGTGGTCTTATTTAAATTAGGTTATTTGATGTGGTTCATTAGATCTACTGATCTTAACATCTTATGTTTTTTCCTATTTTCACATCTTGATCTAATCGTATTAAGCCTTGTGGTATGCAGAATAGAAGATATGGTCATTAAGAAATTCCTTGGTATCCCTGTCATCCCATTAGTTGAAGAATTTCCTTTCAAAGAAAGCCATGGTTTTATGTAGTTTACATTGATTACATAACTCCATTTAAAATAATTCTAAAAACTAAAGCAAATATTGCACTTAAGTAGATGTACAATGAAAATCACCCCTTTTGATGAATATGACCACACTACTAAAAATCACTCATTACCTGCAAAAAGAATTTTATAAAAATATTTTTACAAGAAATTCATGCATATTTTTCTTTGATTTTTTTTTTGCATGAAATTCATTTGATTTTTTATACAAAATATAATTGGCAAGAAATATTTAGAAATTTTGTAGCGAAATATTTTTCGCATGAAACACCTGCAAAATTTCTTATGTTAAATTATTTGCTCGAATATAATTTAAAATTACCTGCAAATTTATTTATGTATTTTTTTATCATATATCTTTTTATTACTAATAAAATTTCGCAAGAAGTACCAGTAAAATTTTTTATGTAAATTTATTTGCAAAAGATAAATTAAAATTTCCTGCCAATTTATATACGTATTTATCATTTTTCTTGCCGATAACATTTTGCAGAAAAAGTATGAAAAA
>Ga0099823_1004293_pt1 | contig 13883 bp, 8 predicted proteins | sample CowpearedBW_FD_76831 | JGI IMG/M metagenome (GOLD analysis project Ga0099823, IMG submission 76831) | Root nodule microbial communities of legume samples collected from California, USA - Cow pea red BW | ecosystem: Host-associated > Plants > Roots > Nodule | place: USA: California | collected...
ATGACAATTACATTAAATTTTTATATTGTAGTAAATAAAAGTTATTTATATAATTATAGTGAAAAAATTATAGTCTGATTGATAATGAGTTATAAAATAAAAAATAATTAGATAAAATATATCGAAATAATATTCTACATGATAAAAATAAACAACAAATAAAAATATTAACAAATTAACAAATGTGTGTCTTATAAACAAATTTAGAGACTATTGAAAGAAATCGCACAAAAAAAAATAAATGTATAATTGATGGTATGATAAGATGAAAAATACCTCAGAGATCCAAGAAAACTTTTCAAATATCAACATATATACTCAATGGTTTAAAAACAAAAGAGTTATTCAAATGAAACAAAAATGAATACTAATAAGTAAAGTTTTTTTTTTTTTATATTACCTAGTAAAGGAAAGATTTATGCTATTAAACACTTAAACTGAAAGTATTATACATTCTCATGTGAAAGGAACATATACAATAAATAAAAATATTAAAAATAATAGAAATATTCAAATGTGAGACATAAATTTTTTTTAATTGACATACATCATTTTATCATAATTACATAAAGTTTATGATAAGATAAGAAAAATATATTGGAGATATGAATGAATTTCATTACAAACCAAATGTATATATGACTTCTTAATTAATTGTAAATATTTTAATAATTTAAACGGTGACGGGTATTATGGCAGATATATGTACATCCCCATACCCATCCACACATCCAATTGAAAAAGTCGAGGATTCTCCATACAGATACACATACCCATACTTAGTCAATGCATGAATTCTCTATCAAAATAAGAATGAGTTCGAACAAATACCCATGAAAACATATTTATTTGCCATCTCTAATAAAAAGAACCTTGATTTAGTCCAAACTCTAAAAATTGAGATTCAAGTGATAAAAATCTTTGTTTCTATGATGTTTTGATCTTATCTGTAGAAAAACTTATAAATGTGTTTTAATATGTTAGAATATTCATAAGTTTAATCGAAAGACATGAATAAATAAAATAAAAATAATAATTTAATGGATAAAATCACTTAAACAAAAATTGCGTATTTAAATATTTTTTTGATATGTCAAAACAATTTTTCATTAATTAAAATCATTTAAAAATCTCAAGTTCGTTCTTGTTAAAAGTTTTAATCAATTAAAAGTTCATGTTTTAAATCTCAACTTTTTGTTATCTTTCAACCAATTAAAATTTCATTTTAAAAACCATGAGAATTTAATTTTAAATTATACTCTAAACAATTAAGCTAGTTTTAATTAAAACCAACAAATATGAAATTTTTGATGCATTTATGAGAATCTGAAACATTTATTTATACATATATTTTATTTAGACAATTTTGTATTATATATATATATATATATATATATATAACTCAAATATTCAGATAACTTCCTATGTCCAGTGACTCAGCATAATTTTGTAGAATCTGATTTTTGCATAATTATGCAGACTCAAGCCAGTCCAGAAAATTCAAGAATAGATGTCAATCACATATCAAAATCAAGTATAGGAAATACATCAATGCCAATTGACCTTAATTTCAGTACTAAACATCAACATTTCTATATGAACAAAATTTGATCACTTAAATTTCATAGCTTTCATATATCACAACTCATTCAATAGTTCAGATAAAACAACCAATCACAGTACATCCATACAATTTATAATTCTAACATGTTTGTAACTTAGAAATAATGGAATTAACTTCCCTTACCGGTTATCCTGCTTCGACAACTCTATAAACGCAAAACACTTCTAACTCCACATGATGTTCTATCCACATAGAAACATCATAAGAACGATTAGAACATACCGTTATAATCACTGATCAACAGAGACTCACCGATGATTAAAACAATGTATGCAAGCAGAGGAGAGCTCACATGCAACAGAAAACAAAAATAGACAAAAAAGAGAACGAAAATTCAACTTACGTACTCGGCAAAACTGATCGGTCTAACTTGAAGAGCTCGCCCCTAATATCTCGGTTCTTCAATCAGAGGATTAGAGGATCAGAGAGACAGAACTCCTAGAAATAAGCCAAAGAACTTTAAAAAAGTAGTTTATAAAAAAAAAATCGTGTGTTTTAAAATAATAAAACTCATTTATAACGATTTTATTTATACTCAACCCTTTAAATATAATAAGTCTCATTACTTTTAAACCACAGTCACTTTTACAATGTCATTTTATAGGTCTTACATGTCAGATAAATTTAATTGTATAATTATTTATCAAACATATATTTAAATTATTTCAATCATAAAATTTATTTCTTGGCTAATATTACCACCTTTCGCAAATTAAAATTTTCAATATGACTAATTTTATAAAAGAAATGAAAAGTTAATTTTTGAAATGTTGTGAATATTTTTGGAAAATTAAATTATGGAGAATTTACATATTATCTGATTTTTTAACTAAAAAAAATGTATGTAAATAAAAAACGGAATGTCAATGAATTCTTAAATAAATAACTTTAATTTGACTCCATTTGATCGTTTATCAGGATTCTTCATAACTTTGGATTCAAACATCGTCCAAAGCCTTGAGAAAAAAATAGAAAGAGGTTATTGGTGTTTTCGGTAATGACATTGCCTAATGAAGAACTCACATTTCACGTTCAAACGCTTCATTTTCATTTTCCAGGATCAAGAACCGTCACAATTCCACACAACCAACAAGAACGATGAACAATTGGAGATAGGATCAGTCAACCGTTCCTCCAATTTCATTCCAAACCTCATTTGTTAATAATTTGAGCCTCCCATACTGTGTGGCAATTACGAACCCTAGAATACAATTCCCTTTCTCTTTCAGATATTTGTCTTCTATCCTTTCCATTTCCGTTCATTGTTATGTCATTAACGAAAGGATACATAATAACATTGCTTTCTTAGCTATTGGCGCTGTTTCCTTTCATTTTTTCAGCTTCACGTCATAATCTTGAATTTTCTTTTCCCTGCTACTCCATCAATTAATCAATTTTTAGTGCATACTGAGGATCAAATCCCAGGACAGCAAGGAATCCCATTTTTTTGTCTTTTTCCTTAATCATTAATTTGAGTCTGGGGAAAGAGTTAAATTAATCGTGAGAGAGAATTTTTTAACAGTAAGTTAGAAAAATGTTCATTTAAAATTATATTAATATGATCACATTACTTGTAAAATTTTAATCTCACTTCTGGTTGTTCCATTGTTTATATTTGCATCACAGGTTTAGTTTCTCCGGCCTGCTCCTGGGTGTTCCGCATAATGTGCATATCAACGGATGAGTTTTATGGGTTAAGAATCAGGGTCTGTTTGAGATGTGTCAAGGTTTGAAAGGGGCAAAGGAATTTGCTAATGGCTGCTAATCAGGATTGATAGTATTACCTACGAGGGAAAGATGTTTGTGTTGGTTATTGTGGTATATGCATGATACATCAACCAGGGGAGGATGTTTTGTTGGTGTGTAACATTAAAGCTAGTCGGTAGAGTTTGCCTGATTTAATGCCACCCTCTGTGAAGGTCAAGTCGGAGGCTACGTTGGAGACTGTACAGGAGATTGCCGTCTATCTTCATAGGTTTCACAACCTTGACCTTTTTAAGCAAGGGTATATTGCGTATACATTTATTTTTTTTACTTTTCTTATTTTCTGATTTTTGATTTTGTTGTTAAATTTCTAATCTGTTAAACCGATGCATGTGTTGTTTTGTATAGATGGTATCAGATTAAGATTACCGTGAGATGGGAGGACAGTGAAAACGTATGCTTCGGTATTCCAGCAAGTATTGTTCAATATGAAGGTAACTTAACGAATATACTGCTTAGCCACCTATAATTAAGATTACCATTATAATAGTTTTGTCTTTATTTATGGAAAAATTGCGTTAGGATTCTTTAAACATGGACTTATTTGCAAACAGACCAAAATTATACAATCTTTAATCCAATTGCAAAATTATACAATCTTGTTACTAATTTGAAATTGAGTAATTAGGAATTTCAATCTTAAGTGATGGTCTCTCCCAGCCAATGTTAGTCCTCTATGAAGTAGAATGGAAGGGCAATGAGGCATGATCCTCACCGTTCATAATTAAATAATCTTTGTAAGAAACTTCTAAAAAATTAAAACAAAACTTTGTATGGTTATGTGTAAAATTCTTCCTAGTTTGCTCCTCTATGACTGCTAACTAATAAGCTAATAGAAACTCTTCATATAATTATACATTAAGTGAATTAAATATGTAACAACTCACAGAATCATACATATATAACAATAAGTCAGCAACTCCCTCAACTCCAAAAGAATCATAAAAATATAAAATAAGCAAATCAGCAATGTTTCTCTTTACTTTTCTACCTATGATTTGAAATACTTTTCTCTACTTTCTTTATTTCCTTTGAAAGAATTTTGAATTACCTCTTTTTCTCTATCTATCACTTCAGAAATGTAAATTGTTGTGGGTTTTTTCTCATGATCAACTGTTCACAATTTGAAATGGAAGAAGAGATTAAAGCTTTGCATTTCTCCTTTAAGGGTCACGTTACCTAAATTAACTCTAAGAGAATTACTCCTTATCTTTACTTTTCATTTTTCTCTTAATGTAACAGTCATACGAAGTCTTTTTGTTAATAAAAATGAAGAGTGAGGATGTTAGATTTATTCTTAGAGTAATCTCCTTACGCACACACACACAAGAAGGAATCATGTTATTTGAAGAGTAATTTTCAAAGAGTTACTCCTCATCTTCACCTTTTATTTCTTGTAATCTAATAATTTTAAGAATAAATTAGATGTTAGATTAAAAGAAAATGAAAGATGAAAAAGAAAAGTTGCTTTGGTGATTTGATCGCTCCTTCATCTCTCTCTCCCTCTCTCTCTCTCTCTCTCTCTCTCTCTCTCTCTCTTAGAATGAAAGCTATTGGATAACCTTTTCTTATATGCAAAAGTGATACTGAGGTAGAAAACCTTTGGTTATGCAGTTCCTCCTGATCTGGATCCTAGCAGCATATATGGCGTATGGAGGATTGATGACACAGATAACAGTTTCTCAACACAGTCTTTTCGAATAAAATATGCTAGGCAGGATGTTCATTTGGATTTGATGATTGTGTTCAACTTACGTCGTAATAATTTGGTGGTAATGATCACTATCATGTATTTTCTTTGCATGGGTAACGAAGGGAAAGAACACATTATGGGAATGATATTGTATCTTGAGTGCCAAGTATCTATTATTGTGGTTTCTAGGTTACTTAATGTTGGTTGGCATATCAATTCTGTATATAAATTAGTTTATACACATGTTAGCGCATTGTGTAACCATATACACATGTATGTATTGATGTTGGAAACATGTGAGCCACAAAAAGACCCATGACGTATTTACTACGATTTAGTTTATTTAAGGATTAATAATAATAATATTATTAGATAGATATTAGAGTTATCAGCCTTAAAATATTTGTTATTGAGTAAGGTTTATGTTAAGATATCATGGTTATTAGCCATATTGCTAGTGAGTGGCCTATATATTAGTAATGCTACTACCCTGTTATTTGACTTAACTAACAGTACAAGCAGAGGGGTTAAGTGAGGTCAGGATACTGTGGTACTTACTGAAATGTAGCTTTGTATCAGAACTTATTCTTAGGGAAATGAATATGGAACTTATTGTCTAGTACTTAAATGTCAAACTGAGGTTTACAATGTTTATTTGTCACATGTGTAATGAAGCTTAAAGCAGTACTGGAAAAAAAATATACACAAACTAGTTTGCATCTGTCTGGGAAGGGGACCTATAAAATCTCACCTTGAAGGTTACTCAACCTTTTATGTGAAACAAAGCATCATAGCTTTTACATTACACATAACTCTCTTTCCTCTAGTTGAATATCCTTATCAAATTGACCCGCTTTATGTCGCTCATATTTGCAGGATTTAGCTACAACTGCTGTTATTTTAAAATTTGAGCTTATATACGCTCCCATGACTGAGCATGGGTGAGTCATAAGAGTGGTGTCTTCATTGGCCTAACTAATGTGCCATATAGACACTTGTGTTTCTTTATTTATTGATATCTATTAGGTGCAACTGACATGTTGATTGTTGATGGGAGTATGTCATCTACAGTGTCGAATTGGACCTCCCTCTGGATGCTTCCTCTGCTGCTATCCATGAATTCCGAATACCTCCTAAAGCTCTTGTAGGATTGCATTCGTATTGTCCTGTCCATTTTGACGCTTTACATGCAGTGCTTGTCGACGTAAGTGTACATGCCAGTATACTAAAAGTTGCCTCTCATTCATTTGCATCAAAGCTACCCAGGTTTGTAAAATGTTCTTATTTTCAGTTTGAATCTGCTAGAATTTTCTTTTAGCATTTTCTGTCTGTTCAAAAGTTTATTTTTGAGCACTTGTCATTGCACATTTATTTTTACGCATCTTTGATCGGTTACAGCAATTCTGCCAACACTGAAGTCATTGCTGACCAAAGCAGCGACACCTCGAACAAAGTATGTTCTAAAACATTGGATGTTTCTTTTTTTATAATCACACTAAAGTGATGATCGAGTTGACTTCATGCAAAATATTAATTGCAAACATCTTCTTGCATTATTTCATTTCTGAGCTCTTTGCTTGCTTTATTGCCTATATGAGAAGCATGGATATAGATATGAACACTCTAATGGCATGGAACTGGTACATGACCATGATAATGTCTACAATTTATAGGACATATATGGATGATATACGTCATATATAAAATAAATGCAGTATCAACACAAAAAGACATACTAAGTTATAATAAATGCATCAACATTTTTTAAGTTAGTTTCATTTTACAATAAAACATTATCATTATATAATCAATTTGCTATTGCACTTGTATTGATACAAAAGTTCACAATTTAAAGATGTAGTCAAGAAGAATCCCAAAGAATTTGAGAAGTGTATGAACAGTATATATTGGATATCATTTTTAAGTATTAATGGCCCCTAATAGTCTACACTTCGACTTCAAGCACTTTGGCACCTACTTGGCATTCACTATGGTAATTTTATACTATTATGATGACTTAACTCCACTCAAAATTGTACACAGACAAAAGGGGAACATTTCTTATTTGCATTATTCACCTATGGACATGAGTAGTTTTTGTTCCTTGTCATCTTTTTTTGTACAAGCACATTCACATATTTTATGTGAACTAGTATAGCAGTAAAGTTGTGCATAGGTAACCGATTGATCATGGGTTTGAATTTGAAAATAGGCTTTCTTGCATATTCAAGGGTAACGTTGTATAGTGTACAAATACCTTTGTATGGTGAGGAGCCTTCTAGCATTAGGATATAATAGATTTTGTGAAGTGGGTTTTTTGTTTTGTACTTTATTCCATCTCATCTAGGTCTACCACTGCTACTTGTTTAGGAAATTATCAAACATTATCATGTACTTCCACCACATCTATCTTTCTCAAGCAAGTCATTAGTCCACTATCTGAATGTTTTAATCTTTGACATTTTTCTTCCAAGCATTAACTGATTGTTGTGTGGCTGACCAGGGCTCTGCCGTGCTTGTTAAAGTATTATCAGCTTCCCGTGATATATTGCTTGAAGAACTACAAAAAATTGGCAGAGCAATTAATGAAGCTTTAGATTTTTCAGAGTTTGTATCAATAGTGAGTAATATGAAGCAAGAGAATCAATTAGCAAATGAAGTTATCGGACAAGGCAAGCCACATAATGGTCGTAAGGTTCTTGCTTTTATTTCACGCTACAGACTACAGAATAATACCTTTTTTCTGTATTTATATTGTTTTAAGGTTCCTTTTTTTTAGTTTCTTTGTCCTATTGTCCAGGGAGGAAATGAAGATCTAGATTTTCAGGATGTTGAAAAGTTTTGTTCACTGTCCCAGAATGAGCTGATGGACTGTTTTCATTCATTGGGAGATCAATTGTCCTATTTATGGAAAACATTTTTAAAGTTCCACAGGTTTGCCTCTTATCCTGTATCATGAGATTCATAACAATTCAACTACGATGTCTGATTTTTTAAGTTTTGCATTTGAATCTGATTAATGTATCCCTTTGTTTTCCCTTTTTCCAAATTCATTATTTGAACAACTTTGATACTATTTAAATCATTGTTTATACTTTGACTAATAAATTTATTCCTTTTTCTTACTGCCTTTCAACTACCATGAGTCTATATAACTTATTATAAACCGGATTATGAACCTTTTTTTCCTTCAATTGTGCATCACTTCTAGATTTGGTTTCAGAAGATAACTTTCCATCAATACTTGGAAAACTTAATCTACATTCAGGTTTCATACGCTGAAAGCTATATTATAGCAGGATATTAATCCAATTTCCTGCATGAGAACTACAAGTTATGGCCTTTGCATTGGCTCTTACTCAAATGTGTTTTATGATTCATGAAACTTTATCTTACCTCGTTTAATAAGCTAGTATTTACATTTTCCTAGGGATAACAAAACAAAGATAATGGGAGTTTTACATGAGACATGGATTAGGGAGCGGAAAACTGAATGGTCAATATGGATGTTATATTCTAAGGTAGAAATGCCTCATCAGTATACAAACAGTAAGGGTGATGAGACCTCCCAGCGTACCGCCAAACGAGCGGTCAGTTTGTGGAAGTTACCTGATGATGTAAGTGCTTGTGTCTTCCTTCCTTCATTTTTTGAGTATCATGCAATTTAGAAAACAGGAAAATCGAGAAATAAGCAATTTTCAATGCAATAGACCCAAAAGAATAAATTTTATCTCATAAATCATACAGCCTATTCAGATTGCAGCCACGCGTGCAGAACTTCATCGAAAGAGCATTGAACAAATGCGGGTAATCTGTCAACTTGAATGTTTGATATTTAAATATGGCCCATATAATGAAATATTGATTACTATTTTGCAGATTAACAACCGCTCAATTCAAGACATGCAGATATTTGGAGATCCTTTGCGTACACCAATTGTGATTGTTGAACATGTGTTGAATGTACCACGGCGTTTTCCAAGTGAAAATTCATTACTGAGACATATTGGGCATATAGATTCTGATGGCTTCCCACTTAGCCTCAACTATGACAGTATAGCCAAGAAATTTGCACAACCAAGTAATGATCGTGTGTTGAAGATTGTTGTCTTTGTGCATGGGTTTCAGGCATGTCTTGTAGCTTTTATTGCAAACTATACGTTCTATTTTTAATGTAGGATTTGAGTTTGTTAGGTGTTTCTTTTTTTGGAGGTTGGTGGCTTGAAAGTGATTAGGTTTATCCACCTATTTTAGAGTCAGTGGCAAGTCATATACTGTTGATCTCTTTGTAGCATTGTCAAAATGGATTATCCTCTAGTTCCTTTTTCTTAAAACCTAAGCTTAAAGTTATTTAACAAGATATTAGACCAGTACTATAAGTTTATTTCCACATTCTTTGGTCTTGAGTTCAAAGATTTTATGTTTAAGTTTAAACTGAGAAAATATGAAAAACGAGGTTCTGCATTCTGTTCTTTAATCTTTTTCAGGTAGGCAATAGGAGTCGCCATTGATGAGCTCCAGTGTTGTCTTTGGTGCATTTGAGCATGAATTAATTATTTATGGATGTGGTTTGGTGCTTTCTGTGTGTTCTTAGTTGATCTTTCCTCTTCTTTGTTTGATCTTGCTCATTCCTTTAAAGTTTCAACCATTTGATAGAGAACTGTACCAATCTGTCTTGTTGATTCTGAAAGTAAAAGTAAAATTTACTTAGTGATGACGAACTTTCAGAGAAGCAACTATACCGTACGGTCACGTGTGTATTGAGTTTTAATAAACCCGAATAACCATACTTTAATACCCTTAATTGAAGGCTTTGTAATTCACTCTGCCTATGCTCTTTGGCTAGATAAGCCAGTGTTCTTTGTCATATCTTTGTGTGTTTACTACTTGAGGGGCAGTATTAGATAACTCTTGGAATATCTTTTGATCTGTTTTCTTATTCTAACAGGTTTTATTTTGTTGTTAGTGTGCTTGGGCTGGGCTTTTCTATTAGTATAGTTATTTTCATATAGATAAGAGTATATGTTGATAAAGTAAGCTCTGCTCAACGTGATCAAGTTTATCAGATATCTTGTACATAACATTGACTTTAAAGACCTAAAGTGCAGAATTACTTAAAAGGATGTATGACTCCTAAGTTAGCCTTTTCAATAATAAAGTGTTAAATAAATGTGTTATGTAACCCTTACATTATCTCAAATTTCCAGAAATAAAAAGAATGTTAGTTTTTATTTATAAATGGTATAATTGAAAATATTGGATGCAGTATATCATAATCATAACATGTATATTACTTTCATTTGAGAGCTGCATCCATATATCGCAGAGCAATATTGGTTGACTAAATCCTTTTTTTTTTTTCCAGTATGTGGTTAAAAAGTTGATTCAGACCTCTTATTGTTTGTCATTTAAAATGTTTTAGGGGCATCATCTAGATTTACGACTTGTCCGGAATCAGTGGCTTTTGATAGATCCCAAAGTAGAATTTCTGATGTCAGAGGCTAATGAAGATAAGACATTTGGAGACTTTAGAGAGATGGGAAATAGGCTAGCTAAGGAAGTTATTTTATTTCTTAAAATAAAAATGGACAAAGCATCAAGATTTGGGAGTTTGGCAGATATTAGGCTAAGTTTTGTTGGACATTCTATTGGTAATCTCATTATAAGATCAGCGCTAGCAGGTAGTTCATAATCGTAGAAGCAGTGATATTCATCAGTTTGACATTTGGTGCTAATTTTTGTCCTCTGTTTGCAGATAGCATTATGGAGCCATTTCTAAGTCACCTACATACATATGTTTCAGTATCTGGTCCACACTTGGGGTATCTTTATAGTTCAAACTCATTGTTTAATTCTGGGTTGTGGTTTTTGAAGAAGCTAAAAGGCACACAGTGCATTCATCAACTCACTTTCACGGATGATCCTGATATCCAAAATACATTTCTCTATAAACTGTGTCAGGTAGAGACTGTCCTACGAAGAACTCATTCGTTTTTGCTTGAATAACTTATCGTGGCATGTATCTTGAAAATAAAAGCTGCATGAGTCATTTATATATTTTATGGAACTATTTATTTGATGAGGTTCTAATAGAGTTCTTTCCTCCCGTCCCCCTCCTTTTTTCAGCAGAAAACCTTGGAACATTTTAGGAATATTATTCTGCTATCTTCCCCCCAGGTATTACCTTTTCTTCTTGTCTTGCCTCTTGCAATAAATTTTAGGAATTTTATCAACCGTCACTTTAATCAGCAATTGGGTTGTTATACATTAGCATTAGCATTAGCATATTATCATTCATGAGTTTAATACAAGTCTGTAAAGTTGGTCCTTGTTTGGTGTTAACTGATGCGGCATTTTCAGGATGGTTATGTGCCTTACCATTCTGCTAGAATTGAGTCATGCCAAGCTGCTTCAAGAGACACTTCAAAGAAGAGTAAACTGTTCATGGAGATGTTGAATGCTTGCATGGACCAAATCCGTGCCAACTCCACACTACACCGAGTCTTCATGCGTTGTGATGTGAACTTTGATCCATCTACACAAGGCAAGAATCTGGACTCTATAATCGGTAGAGCTGCGCATATTGAGTTTCTGGATTCTGACATTTTTGCAAAGTTCATAATGTGGTCATTCCCAGATCTTTTTCGATAGCAGTTTGCCACTCACTTATAAAGCTTTCAGGCATAACCACTCACCCTTGTATTAGATTCAGTAACCAAGAGTGTATATTTTCCCCTCAAAATGTTTATTTCAAAAATAGCTGTATATCTTTAGGGAAGGGATGTAATTATTTGGTTCGGTAGATCATGAATAACTACAAGTTTTATTAAAGAATATTTCAAGAGAAATTAGAAATATGCTTTAAAATATTAAAATATATCCATAACTTGTATATATGTAATTATTTTTAGACAGTGCATTGTAAAAGATAATGGTTTTTTTATGTAATTAACATTCTGAATTATATAAATTATATTTTGAATTTGCAATCAACAGTTTAAATTTTGATAAAAGGTTGTTTTTAATTATTTTAATACTTTTTTAGAAATTATTAAAATTTTATTTGGTCATATAATTGAAAGATGGTTAAGGGATGAATGGTTAAGAAGATTATATATGTGAAGAGAGAAAGTGGTAATTTTAGTTGACTAAGAAAATTTTGCCAGATGCATATGGATGATGTTTGAAACGTGCTTTCAAGTATTTGATAGATTTAAAATGTGATTTAAAAATATAGTAAAGAGCTAATATTGATGATAATTAAAAGAGCTTGTTAATGATTTAGTAGTGGATTTGAATCAAACTGTAAGAAAATTGAGATGTCAGGTATAAAATTTACAAAAACGTGTATAAAGTTAAGTATGAAACTGGAAGGAAAATAACGTGTTGAAAATTTTTACTATTTGTCCCAAACCAACTCAACTTTTTCAAAAAGGACTTTTCTCCCCAAAGGTCTCAAACAAGCTCTTCGTCTGCATGTAGTAACCTCAAATTTTAGGCAGTTTTTTCCTTGCCCTTCCATAACTTTCTTGCTGCACTTCCTTTTTAACTTTTTTAAATTTTATAATTTAGAAGTCATTTTTCATTTCAATTTTTTATAAAAAAATATGAATTTTAAATTACACAATCCCAAATTAATTTCAAAATATATATATATATATATATACATAAGTATTTTTTAAAGAAATTATATGTCAAATCACTTCACTTAAATATTTAAATTATCTTTTTTTACGTTTTTACATAAAAAAATTCTTATTTAAATTTATAATATTTTAAAAATATTAAAAATGTTAAGTGACACTTGTAATTATATTTTTAAAAAATTATAAGTTTAAATAGGTATTTTTTTATGTAAAAATGTAAGAAAAAAATAATTTGAATATTTAAGTGGAGTGTTTTTATATATAAATTAGAAAAAAATTGATAAATATATATAAGTTGTAACTAAATTTAATTATAATTTGGTCTCAAATTTTAAATTGGAGAGGGGTCAAATTATATCATTAAAAAAAAAGTTAGATTGAAAACAAACATGGTCATGTGTCACGTGACACAATCATGACTTGACCTATAACAGAATTTTTTAAAATCAAAATTAAAATAATTAAAAATTTCACCTATTGACACTTGACATATATGAACACAACATTAAGGTTAGTCTAACTAAAACGAAAAGATCAAAATAAACATTCTTCAAAAATTAGAGAACTAAATTAAAAAAATTAAAAACTATAGGTCTTTTTAAAAATTCAAATAAAATTAGAGAACCAAATAAAATATTAATCCTTTAAATTATACAATCTAAAATGACTCCGATTATATAATTCAAAAGTAAAAAAAGAAAAAAAAACTCCTAGATTGTATAATTTAAGAATAATTTAAAAAAAAAATTTCAAATTACACAATCCGAAAATATCATAGAAGATTATTATTTACTTTCGATTGTACAATTTGAAAATTCTATTTTACTTTCGAATTATGCAATTTAAAATCCTTTTAGGAAAAAAATACTCATTGTACAATCTAAATGAAAAGAAATAAGTTATAAAGATGCAAGAGGACGATTATGTAGATAAGAAACTGCCTAAATTTAAAAAAGCTAGAAATTGTATTGGGTCTGTTTGTGTTATTACTGCTGTGAACATGTCTACGATTGGACTATTACCTTTTGCAGCTGCATATTTTTCTTCTACACCTTACACTTTCACATGCTTATTTTGCCCTTTGTGATTTATATGTCTTTAAAGTTCATATATATATATATATATATATATATATATATATATATATATATATATA
>Ga0099823_1004299_pt1 | contig 13871 bp, 5 predicted proteins | sample CowpearedBW_FD_76831 | JGI IMG/M metagenome (GOLD analysis project Ga0099823, IMG submission 76831) | Root nodule microbial communities of legume samples collected from California, USA - Cow pea red BW | ecosystem: Host-associated > Plants > Roots > Nodule | place: USA: California | collected...
AATCATATAATTTTAAAAAATAATAAAAAATATTTTAAATTGAAATAAAAATTAAAATAATTTTCAAAATTAATAAAAATAAGAACAAATAAAATTTAAAATTATTTTATTTATTTTTTCTTTTAGTGTCTAATCCACCGCTTGCGTCGCACAACACTCCTTTTTCAAATACAAAATTATTAAGATGATTTTGCTGTCTACTCGACAGCTCGCGTCACACGACACTCCTTTTCAAAATATAAAAATCATAGAAATATTTTGGTGTCAACCTGGCCGCACACGTCGCATGACACTTATTTTCAAAAATGTCAAAAGACAACTTTAAGAATTAAATATTTTAATCAAGTTTTATCAAGAACTACATGATCCTTGATTCTCCATTGTGAATGGAGATACGTAGGAGCAGGGCAAGTCCTTGTTAGGTTCACTTTCCAAAAATCAAAAGGTTTTCCAAATCATTTTCAAATAGTTTTATAAAGAACTAGTAGCCCTTATTTCTCATTTTTAATGAGAATAAGTAGGACCAAGGTTTTAACCCTTGTCGGATCCCTTTCACTCAAAAAATGATTTTGTTCAATATTTTCTTATTTATGGGAAAAATAAATATTTAAATAAACACATCTCTTTTGCAAAATTAATTAAAGGTAACGCCTTTGGGTGAGCGTTGTAGGGTGCTAATACCTTCCATACGCGTAACCGACTACCGGACCCTAAATTTGGTTTTCATAGACTTTATTTTATTCTTATGGTTTTTCATAGTTTTTCAGAATAAACTATGGTGACGACTTCTAATCTCTTTTTCCAAATCCTTTCTTTTTTTTAGTTCGTCATCCCGTCGCAATTTAGATTGCGACATTAAGAAAGTAATGACTTAACTGCATGTTTAAGGCATGAACGATAATATTTCGGAATAAGACCTTTAATCAAAACAACTAAAACAAAAGTTTTTCATATAGTAACATAATTTTGACAACCTGAAAACAAAATTATCTCAAAATTGAGAAATTAAAAACATTTTATGTGATCGTTGGTACAGGCTATTTATAACTACAAATAATAAATAATATCATTGAAAAACCTTAATCACATACAAAGTGATTTTTTTTCCTTTCAATATAGTTTATCTAAAAACTATCGGAAATTTTAGGAGTTTTTGGAAATATAAGAAATGTTACAGGAGCTTGTTATTTTATATTTTCTTAATTTGTAGCCAATTCTTCCTTTGTCAAATACTAAGCAATTTTTTTTCTTCTCATAAACTCTTAATACTTTTAACTTGTTTGTATCTTAATCACACAAAATTTGTTTTTAAAATGACACTTTGATACATTGTAATTTTTTTTAAACAAGTGAGCAACACTTTTCTCAAAGTAATGGTTCTTTTGTATTTTCTAACGAAAGAATAAATGTTTTGTATTTCTTTAGCATAGTTATAAGAATTTTTTCAATGAGTATTCTTTAGTTGTTTTATATTCTTTCATCATTTGCGATTTAAATTTCCTTATCAAATTTGTAACTTTTATGCATTAACTCTTCTTATTTCCTCATTTTCTCCTTTCAAATAATCCTAAATTTTTTTAGGTGACTTTAGGATCATGATCTTGGTTAAGATCATTTATGAAACACCTATGAGCAAACATAACTTTTTCTTTCTCTTCTTTTTTTTATTTCTATTTTATCTGGATATTGGTGGGATTTTGAGGCAACAAATCATGGATGCCATCTTTGTCCATAACTTCTCATAAATTTAACCCATATGTAGATAAGTTTGCATTCCTACAACCCATATACTACAAGAAAATCTCTTATTAGAAACCAATTTTAGTGACAAAAAATAATTAGTCACTATAATGACCAATTTAGATACCAATTTATAAACTAATTTTTTTTTGTAGATAAAATAGTTCCTAAATTGGTCACTGTAGTGAATTGATATCTAAAATTGGTTACTAACATTAACTATCAAGGTTTTAACTAACAGAAAAATTGATCTTTAATCTTGTATCTAAATCGGTCAATAGTGGGGCAAATTTAGAGACAATTTTTTTTGGTAGATAAAATATTGATAACTAATGTTAGTTACTAATTTAGAGACAAATTCAATATATTGACCAATTTAGAAACTATTTAGTTATCAATATTTTTTAGTTTATAAATTGATAACTGAATTAGTCACTATAGTGACTAATTATTTTTATCCCTAAAATTGGTCACTAATAAGAGATTTTCTTGTAATTATATATAATAACTTTGACCATTAAAGAGTGAAATACTTGTGACAAATGTCCTTCCATTGAATAGGTTATCTAGGAACAATAGCTAGGTTCCATAAGAACAATGACTTTTGATATCATTGAAATTCTAAGATTTTTGAAAGAGATACAAGAGATATATTATATGAAGGATCTTATTATTTTATTTTATTCAGATACTTTATATTCAGAGCATGATGTGACAATTAAATATTTACAATATCTCAATCTTGATTTTTTAAATCTAATTAACAACTAAATATATTTTTATCTTTCTATGAAGGATATTTCTAAATACAAAAGAGTTTTGAAAAATTAATTTAAAGAAAAAAGATATCAAATAAATAAATATTTTTAAGAAAAAAATATTCTAACTATATAATATCAACAACAACGATAATTTAAAAGATCAAATATACAATAACAATTCTCTCTAAATACATTGTAAATACAAATATGAAAATAATTATATTTCATATTTTGATTAAGTGCAAATCAATGGTTATTTAATTTATCTAAAGAAAATCTTATCGATATGTAGTTTTTTTTTGTTCGGTTAAATGTGTTTTTAGTCTTTGAATGTTGACATGAAATTAAATTTCGTCTATGTTCGAAATTTTGATACATTGTGGTCACAAACTTAAAAAATAAATAGATATAGTATTTTTAACATAATTACTCTAAAAATTATTTGATGCGTCAAATGTGTTTTCTAACTGATATTAAAGTTGGAACGTCTCAAATGTATTTTTTAATTAATATTAAAGCAAAAACATATCGAACGGTGTAAATATTTCAAATGTTAGTATATATTTTTCAACTAACATTAAAGTGTGAGAACATGTGAAATAGGTTAAACAACTAAAATGCTTACTTTAAAATTTGTTTGATGTGTCAAACGTGTTTCTTAACTAATATTAAAGTTAGAATGTCTCAAATGTGTTTTTTAACTAATATTTAAATGGAAATATATCAAACAGTGTAAATATTTTAAATGCTAGTATATATTTTTTAACTGACATTAAAGTACAATAACGTGTGGAATAAGTTAAACAAAAATTAAATGTTAGTATGAAACTCGTTTAATACATAAAATTATAATTGGATTAAAATAACTATATTTTTTTTTAAATTTAAAATAAAAATAAATTAAAATTTTAAATATGTACAAATTTTAATTTTACTTCAAAATTTAGAACTAAAAACGTACTTAATTTTTTCTTGGAAAAAGCCATTTCATGCATGAGTTTTGTAACGTTTACAAAAAGTGCTCATTTACGTTTATTTTACATATAATTTTGTTATGATTTATTGGCAATTAAAAGTACAAATTACTTTTAATTATAGCTGCAACAATTATCTTCAAGAAGAATTACCTACGAAATAACAGCTATTTTGTTGAGACAAGTGTGTATATGAAGTTGACATATACAATAAGATTTTCTACTATAGCTTTTCAAGAGCTTAAAATTTATTCTGGATTATTGTTTTCAAAATATTTATAACTGTTTTCGGAATGAACAAATTAAAATAAAATTTATATGACAAGATAAAATTTTGGAAAACTTTTAGAGTAGTTTTGTGATTTTATTTAGACTTGTCGAGAGTGGATAGTTCAGTGAGTTTCCAGTTATAAATTAGTATAGTATATTAACTTTTGCAATTTACTCTAGAGCGAGTCATTAATGGTTAAATAGTTAGCGAATCGAATCCACCCTCGATCTCCCACGATAAACGGTTTGTGGCGAACAAATGGAAATGACACGGATCGCTGTTCCCAACCGTTGATTAGATGATAATGAACGGCCAGCGTGGATTTTCCCATCGCCCAGACGAAAAACACAAATCCCATCCATGGGAAGTTGGCTCTATATAACCCTTGCCTCGCGGCATCACATTTCAATTCGAAACAGTTAGAATCAGAAAAAAGAGAAGAAAAAAGAAGTGCGAAAATGTCTGGTCGTGGAAAAGGAGGGAAAGGTTTGGGAAAGGGAGGAGCTAAGAGACACAGGAAAGTTCTCCGTGATAACATTCAGGGAATTACCAAACCTGCTATTCGTCGATTGGCTCGCAGAGGTGGTGTGAAGAGAATCAGTGGTCTCATCTACGAGGAAACTCGTGGAGTCCTCAAGATCTTCCTTGAGAATGTTATTCGTGATGCTGTTACCTACACTGAGCATGCTAGGAGGAAGACTGTTACTGCCATGGATGTTGTTTATGCACTCAAGAGGCAGGGCAGAACTCTCTACGGTTTTGGTGGTTAATTTTTTTCTCCTAAATTAGGGTTTTCATGAGAATCAATGTAAATTGTGTTTCTTATGGATTGTTGATTATGTGATATGCTCTTAGGTGTAACTTATGTTTGATTTGTTTCATTAAAACAGAACTGTTGTTCCAGTAAGATTGATGAATGAAATTGCAGTTGATTATGATCTCTATTTTGATGTTTTAAACATGAGATGTAACTCTAACACAGTAGAAGGTGTGGTAATTAGTATTGCGGGACTGGATATTGATTTTCTACAGTAAGTTTCATTTTTGTAGTGATTGCATTGGGATTAAGTCATTTAGTACTAAATAACTTTTATTCTGTGATGACAAGTGAGTTGAAATTAGCTTAAATTAATTAATTATTATATGAAATAATTTGTGTAAATGTTTTCATACGATTTTATCTTTTCATATTTTATTTTGTTTGTAATTTAGTTTTAAATCTTTTATTGAGTATTTAGGCAAAATACGAATCTTGTCTTTTTATTAATTTTGTATTTACAAATTGTTGTCTTTCCTATGGGCTTTTGGGCCCTAATTCTGCGTTCGTGGTCGATTTCTCCGGGCTTTAACTATTTAGGATAGACTTCAAATTCAGCTGACATTCTATTGGGAGCTTCTTCATGCATCCCCAATGATTTTGGCCGTAATTCCCAAAAGTATTTTAATTTGTAGTTTGCCCTCCACGGTAAAAGTAAATAAAAGTAAATAGTAAAGTTTTTCTCTCCTTTTTCCTTTATTTAATACATCAGCCAGCCCTTCATTCTTAATTTTAAATTTGACCTAGTTCCTTTTGTACAATAGCATTCCTCTTGTCTGTACATCCACTATTTTATCTAGGGGCTTCTCCCTACACCTCCAATAATATCTCCTGTACCCGTAAAACAAAATTTATCTCCTGTACCCCTAAAACAAAATTTATTTCCAATGTTTGTTCATGATAAAAATTAAAAGTAACTGAGGCTCTCTTTTCCACCGCACCTCTGCACCCCAAAAGATACACTCTCACCCTCTACACCTCCAAAACTTACCCCAAAGCAAAGAATCAGATTCCCTGTACAACAGAAGAATCTTGACCTAGGTGCGCGTAAGGCCTCCCTCTTCTCCCACTCGTCTTCTCCCCCACAGCCTCCACACAGTATTCATCCTTCTTCTCCCCTCCACACACCGTTGTTCTCCCCAGCCTCTGCAGCATCCTTTTCTCCTCCACACCGTTCTTCTCCCCCGCCTCCGCGGCATCCTTTTCTCCTCCACACATTGTTCTCCCCAGCCTCGGCAGCCTCGTTTTCTCCTTTCACGCAAGTCTGTTTCTCCATTTTTGACAGTTAAGTAATGCTATTTTAATATTAGTACAGTGCATGTGTGTAATTATATTTGAATTGATTTAATTCATTTTAGCAATAGATTAGAAGATCCACAGTCTTGATTTGAATATTTCACAGATTTTCCACGAACAGGCGTGAAACGGAATACAAACTCTGTTTTGTTTTTTTTTTTCTTTTACGGAAACGGATTGTGGAATCCGTTTCCAGAAAGCTCAAACGGAATACAAATTCCGTTGTGTTGAGTACACAGTGCAAGCTGCCATTTTTTTCCTTTTTTTTTTTGCTCTGTCCCCCTGTAGAGAATTTTCAGAGAAGAGATGTTGAAGTGGAGGGTTATTAACGAAGTTACATTCCAAGAACAAGTTTGGAACACATCTTCTTCTAAACATTTTTATTCTTTACAAACAAAGTGTATCACGCTATATTCATCCATTTTATTGATTAAGATTTTTTTTGCTTGAAGGTGCCTCCGAATAAAGACAATGCTAAAGAGGAAGACGGTTACAAAACAGAGTCGTTAATTTATCAAATATAGTGCTTTTAAGTAAAAAAAATAAAAAATAAAGATTAGTTCAGTTTTAATAGTTTCATTACGACCATAGTTTAGTTTTAAAACACTACACTTAAAAATAATTTAATCCAGAACAAAAAAAATAGTTAAACTATTCTATTGGAGTTCAATTCAATTTAATATTAATTCAATTCAGTTTAGTTTTTCTCCTAACCCGTCAAAAAAAATATGAAGAAAACGTTACTTAAATAATCATAAACGTTTAACTTGCCTCCATAGTCAAACATTGTATTTTATTTTATTGAAATAAACGTAAATCATTTGAAGACTTGAATAGCAAAAAATGTATAGGTGGAACACATATAAAATATGAGGTGGAACTAAAACCAAAACAAAAGGCAGTTAAGCAGAAAAAGAAAAAAAAGGGTATTTTCCTGTTTGAGTTTCTGTGACTACCCCTTGTTTTGGACAACCTTTGAATGATACAAGAGGTAGTGCCTTATCAAAATCAATCTGCAACAAAAGGGTATAGTTGTCTTTGTGTATTTTCCCATAAGAAAATAATAAACTGTGACTAAAGCTACACCAGATATTTTTTTTGCATTATTTGAGTTATTAGAAAAAGGAGAATTTGATCAGATTATGACAGACATGAATGAAGAAATTAACAAACATGGAAGGCTTGTTTAGCTGAGTGGCTGGTGCAGCTTGGATATTTGATATGACACGTGGCATGAGTTTAGTGGGTGTTTGAGGATGAGGGATTAGGGGTGTAGAGTGAAGTAGATTTCAAGAGGAGAGTATGCCATCCAATTCTATCTTTGTCTCTTGGTCTCTACTAGTCCTTGTTGTGTGTGTGTGTGCAAATAAATGTCTCTTTTTTTTCTTTCCTTTCTTATTTTTGATCAAGTATGTGTGAAGTGTGAACCCTTGCTATAAAAACAAGGAGGAGGACTATGATTGATCAAGGACCACATTTTTTTCTTCCACAATCTCACTAAAAGATGTGGTTAGGTGGTGGTAACAAAAGTATATGATATAATGCCTCAAACCAGAAAACGTGAAGTTTAATCTGATATAGCCATTTTAAGAACCACATGGTGAAATCAATATGCTGCTAAAAGTGATGGAATCATTTATCAGTAATATGTGTGATGTGTGTTTCTCAGGGTTCTGCTACCTCATTGTGTTGTGTGTATCATATGGGTAACTTAGAAACCGAAGAAAACATTACTACCAAATCACTTGTTAAAGGCTTAATTAAGTTTTAAATATCTTATAAATTTGAATATTTTTAATTGACATATGTTAACTTTTTTTTGCTTTATTAAATATTTAAAATGTTTTTCGTTTTTATATGTTTGAAATCCAATTATAAATTAAAACTTCTACATTCAATAAAAAAAATGAAAAGATTAAGCAAGATTTAAAAAAAAAAGTTCATAAGTAATGTTTTGAAGAGATCTCATAATCCCTTATGGTAAATCTACTCTTCTTGATACTACAATTTAATTCAAGTTAGAATACTAAATAGTCTAGAATCATAATTATCCACGTAAAAGTCAATCTAGGAGGAGTTTTGAGAATATACACCCGATCTTTAACATCAATCTTCATTGTTAGCATTGAAAAATGAAAACGAATTGTATTTTAAAAAATGAAAACATTAATTAAAAAAACACTCATTGGTAGAATAATACCAAATCCGTTGAGAACTTGTTTATTCACAATAATATTATTGTAACAATTCTTGAGAGAAGCTTCAAATTTTCTTGATTTAATAAACAGACACTTTAAAGTCAAAAGACAAACGTGGATCTTGGCATCAAATGGTATTAGCGTCTGTTTGGCTGATGATGTTCGATGACAGTTAGAAACATTGCGTGCGTATGTTCCACCGTTATTAAAGAAACTCTCAGCAAAAGCTTTACGAAGTTGTTCAACCAGTTAGTCTATATATGCTGGTCATTTTTCAACCAAGCTAATATATATATATATATATATATACACATTTCTTTGACTTTGAAAACTTAAAGAAGGGGTCTTCGACATTTGCACACGGACGCTGAGAGTTGCATGCTTTGGCCCATTGACGACATTCCAGTGGAAGTCAATTTGGTTTACTCAAGATCAACATATTATATATTTATAAACATTTTGCCGACTCTTTTGTCGTTGTACTGCCATCAATTTAAAATGTAAAGGTTAGTGCGCATTTTTTACTTTTGAATTGTTTAAAACGCAAGGTTTAGCATGATTCGAAGTTCTGAAGTACGTCACAGATTTAAAAACATTTTGGGTTGATCTACGTACACTAAACCATTGGCGTTTACTACCAAAGGAAAATGGTTTGAGCATGTTGCCTTATCTCCCATTTGCGAATGTGGAAACTATTATAAATTTGGCATACCAGAAATGTATACTATGCAAAGTTTGGTACGAGAAGTAGCATTCAAGTAGCATTACTACAAATACTTGGGCTTTCCCGCGGAGAATTTTCTTGAATATCTAAATAAGTATTTATTAAATCGACAACATGATAGTTCTTTCTGACATTTGAACTGGGGTTATCTCATGCACTAAGGTCTTTACTTAGGTGGGGAAACGCAAACTCCCAGCAGAGATTCAAGGTGATAACAACAGCGTAGTTTGAAGGGAAACGAAAATGTCTTTTTAACGAAATTTGAGTCCACCATTTCTGTTTTAATTTTGAAGTATCGAAATGTCGAGTTAATGTAAATGTTTGATATGTTTTGTTTTCCTTTTCGGTAAATATTAATATGCACGTCAATGTCTGCGTTTCTATTAGTATTAATAAACGTGTAAATGAAAAAAATAAAGACAATTTATCTTCTTCCTCGACAAATAATTGTAATTAAAAGAAAAAAAATGTTATTGGCAAATAATCTTCCGATACGAAGCCATGGAGACCATAAAAACCAAATAGTGTTTATCGTGAGGTAAGAATGTAACTTTCGTAGACACAGTAACGCTTACCCACGAGCCACAGAAAACCAGATCTCATTTGCTGGTGCGGCTGGTGGCGTCCAGCTTTCTTGCTTATTCAATTCTTTTTATCGGCACAGTTTTATTTTACCTTTTTTATGGTTTGCATAAAAATCTGAATTTGACATCAACATAATACTCTAAACTGAATATTGAGGAGAAGAAACATAAACAAAATTCTAAACTGAATTTGATCATGATAATACTCCCGTACTAAAATGGGAAAAACCGAAACAATACGTATTAACAAACATTTTTCGAACAACACGGATAAATATAAAGTGCTGCAGGTAAGTGGATGCTCAACTCATCCCCACCAAGAAAATGTAACTAATTAAATTATCGAATATGTGTGCGATAACCGTGAAACAGGTTATAGCTAGCAAGGTGTGACAAACATGCTGATAAGGATCCAACTCTTTGGTATGTGTCATTTGCCATTGAAAAATAAGTGTTACCCCAAACGCACGATTAGTCGTACGAAAGTAAAAACAGATTTAATCACGGACAATAATACGAGTGATTTTACCCTTTTACTGGAGAGCTATCTTTTTTAAGGCGCATCAAAACTGCAATACAACTACAATAATACTTCACAGAAAATACACTACATATCTGCCTATCGAAGGCAGATTCTCTTTTTAGCGGAGGAAAATACATTACACAGTATAGTACAAGCTAAACCCAGGTACAGTGACTACAAAGAACACAACCAATATTACACACGAAGATATTGTATGACAAAATTAAGAGGATAGACAAAAAGAATATGCTAAGAAGCCACACTGGGAAGTGACAACACTATCAAAGCCGTCGGATCAAAATCCTGAGAACAGTCTCACTTATGCCCTCGGAAATACATGTATATTTTCTGCAGACACAATCGAAAAGGAAACAACCATGTTAAACACGTATTCTATAATACTTCGTGGGCAAGTCAATGAAGCTGAAGTAAAAATATGCATAAAAAAAGCTATGACTGTCTTTGGCTAATTGTTGGTGTAGTCCCTAGTTAGTTATAGCCAGAGATCGCAGTTAAAAGAAATAAAAATTGTATCTTCTAATCATCCCATCCCCCAATGTTTCAAAACCAGACTAGACCATTTTGAACTATATGCACAAAACAGAGGTTAACCTTTTCATTTTCCAGTTTGGTTTAAGCATATCCCCAAATCTCGTTCTTTTGCCCCCATTAGGATTACTTAAATTCTTCTATTAGAACACTATGATAATCAAACTGTAAACTTATACTCCTTCAATCCATCTCTTTTATAAATCTTGTAAAACATAGTTAAATCGAGTTTCAGATGGTTCACAAATAATTTAGTTAAGGCATTTTCTTTTTTTACTGCTTATTAACTTTAAAAATCTAAAAGTAATTTGGGAAGAAAGACAAAGGAAAAAAAGAAAATGAGTTCATCTTAGGACATGGAGATCAAAGTTTTGAACCAGTCAATATAACTAAAATCAAAACTAATGCTGAAAAAGGCCACACCCCCCAAGAAAACTGAACAAGGTCATTCCAGTCATATATAATCTATTTAACAATAACAAAACTAAAGGCCCACACCACTTTTTATAAATTAATGAAATTATTTAAACAAATTTTATGAGTGATTAAATTATTTTTTATTCAGTCAAGAGTATTTAAGATTTTTATAACACGTACAGTTAAATTATTGTTGATTTTTATATCTGCATGTAATATAACATTTTAAGTATATCTATATTTTATTGTTGAATAAATAACTTTTAGTTATAATAGGTAAATTCAATTGATATAATTAATATCTTTCAAAATGTTTAACAAAAATTAATAAACAAATAATTTATATGATATACTTTTACTAAAAAAACAATTATAAAGTGTTTCTTCACTAACAAAAATAAAAAATTTAAATTGCATAGTACAAAACATAGATACGTCATTAATAATTTTCATTCATTTTTACATAGTAAGAGGTTTGAGTTTTATAGGAAAATATAATTGTTGTTTACATACACGGAGATAAAAAGTTCAACATAATATTTCTCTCTATTTGATGGAGTATCTATAGATTTCTTGATATTGAAAGTAAGTTATATCTAAAGTTATAGTTCACTTCCACTTCAACCAGTCACTTTTTGACAGATAATATACAATAATGAAGATAAAAAGATTTTATTATAAATATTTTTAAAAGATGATTTTATATTCAAACACATATTTCATTTTAAAAATTAATATCTATATTTTGAGGAGAAAATAGCTATACATGTTTAATCAAATTAAGTGAACATCATTTCCTTAAGTAATTTATTTAAGAATATTTAGGCATTTGTTTGCCAATAAACATGGAAAACACAATATCATCTTCAATTAATATTTGAGATTTCTTTTTCCTTTAAAAAGCAATTTGAGATTTTCATAACTACATGGAATTAAACTTTTATTTATTTCTATGACAGCATAAAATACTTTATAAAATAATATATACATCATTTATTTTTAAAACTATAAGAGACATATTTCTCTTTGTATTATAATTTTAGGAAGGACTTTTGCTTTTGAACTTACATGAGTAAATCGTTAATTAGAAATGATTTATATTAGAAAATAATATTAAATTATTTCTTCATTAGTGTAAAATAAAGCAAGTACAAGTGTATCACCAATATTCTTCAATACTTGATATCTCCCACAAATATAACTGACATTAATTCTTAAGTTACGGACCATCAAAAGTCAGCAACTCGCTATTGATAAAGTATTATATACAATTTACAATAAATAATACATAAAAAAATCATGTAGTTGCTACCATAAATCGTGTGTTTTTCCTGATGTCAGTCCTTTATTAGTAAAACAGCATTTTATTATTCTCATTCTTAATATTGTTGGACCTCAACTTTCTTTAATACATTGAGAAAATTCAAGTTTTGATGAAAAGATTAGATTAGATGAGTATACAACAGTGATATTGAAAGTGATTTCACCCATTATAATATAAAGGTATATATTTTTAATCATATTATATTAAATTTAAAATGGCCAGGCACTAGTTCATCATTTAAAGTAACCCCCCGCGAGTCTGTTGTTTATATGCGACAACGCCATATAAACCACAATGAAATAAAAAATTTAAAAGAAAAAAAAGAAGTTCTAAGGTTATTTCGTGGGAATAGAAAAAAGAGAATTCAAATCAATGGAGATGTCCCTTACCTGGAGTACCCATAAGCTTAGAAGAGCCTCCAAGCAAAACATCCCGAATCCAATCAAATAGAAAATCTGCAACAATACAAAAGATTCGTACCATCAAACAAGTAAGCACAGGGAAAAAGTATAAGAAAATTGATTTTACCTACATTATAGACCACAAATTCAAAATAACAAAGGGATAGGATTTTTTCATTTTTCCGGCTACTTTAACATTTGATAAATGAAATCAAATGTTTTTTTTCCACCCGTCCTTTGATAATTCACGGCACCTAAACTGTTGTGTGAAAACATAACACAACAGCAAGCGCAGACTTTACCTAGCCTTACTGAAAGCTGAGCAGCACTCAATCTATTTCAGTAAATGTCCAATTCCCGCAAATTTTATATCCTGATCCTTATGACAATCATTCTCTATTCTCAGACAAAGTCAATCAAACCATCATTACTTCAACATTCTCCAACTCCCCATGAAACTTAGTGCAAATAAATTGCACACGACATCATAATTCTGAGGGAAGAAGACGTATTCAACCATCATGCAAATATTATTTGAAACAAAACACTTAACCATATCAATTGCAACCTTAGAAAATAAAATGCTCATGGCTCATTAATATTAAATTATGATATTATAAAACATAGCTAACAATTTCACCCATCACAAAAATAGTTATGTGTACATGGAATACAACTTACCCCAACCAATACATGGTCTGAGAAGACATCAATTGCAGCAAGGATGCCCCTGAAATGTAAAATGAATTAATTGAAATGTACCTAAAACGAAATATACTCGTGTATACATTTACTAATACAAACGACTAAGGAAAAGGGTGACAGAAAAAAACTTGTTGATAAATTTATGAAGGGTTTGATCATTCTTAGAATCCAGCAGTGTTTTCTTCCCCATCTCAATTTGAATGATATGACAAAATACCAATAAACATATAAAAACACTATGATGTTCATTGCTTGCATATGCCTACATAATGGAAAAAACTGGCCCAAACAAACCTCCAGAAAACTTACAATTTCCTATCATTCCCTTACACTCATGTGTTTTAAGGGCATTTTTTCAAACAAGCTGAAAAAGAACCTTTGGTTACAAAACATCCAATTTTAGCAAAACTTCCTCCATCATACAAAGAAAAAGCCTATCACTAGTACAAACCAGTACAGTCTTGGAACGCAAGCTTTTAAAATTTCCATCCTTGGGGTGACTTAGCTTTTAAACCATTTTATTATCAGCACTTGCTTTTAAACCATACTTTATTCAAAAAGTACACACCCAATAGCAACCAGATAAA
>Ga0099823_1004303_pt1 | contig 13860 bp, 6 predicted proteins | sample CowpearedBW_FD_76831 | JGI IMG/M metagenome (GOLD analysis project Ga0099823, IMG submission 76831) | Root nodule microbial communities of legume samples collected from California, USA - Cow pea red BW | ecosystem: Host-associated > Plants > Roots > Nodule | place: USA: California | collected...
AAAATATATATATATATATATATATATATATATATATATATATATATATATATCATAAAAGTGTAAAATTATTGGACGGTGGATTTAATCCGTACAAAATTATTGTCCTACTGTAGTCCTATCCTTATCTCCTGTTCTTAATTAATTGCAAATGAATACCTCTCACCATTTATAGATATCCATCGTGGTACCAACCATGCCTGTGACTCTGATTTTTTACCAAATTACTGTGTTTTTTTACAAGGAATAACTTATTTTAAGTTACCGTTCTTTAATGTATCAGTTTTATTATGGGTTTAGTTCATTTTGTTAACTAAGAGTTAGTGTAGATTCTCTTACCTATATTTAACTTTTAATATAGAAAACGAAGTTTACTCAAAGTGCAACTCTGGTAGCTTCAAGCAACCTCTCTCTCTTCACAAACAGACAAAAGAATTGACCTAAAAATTCATATTTTTGTTATTTTACTTTATATTTCTGAGCAGAAATTGGTTTAAACTTTAAATTTGATTTACTATGAGTTGTCAAATACATTTATTAGTCAAATTCATCTGCCTAAACAACGAACACATGTTGATTCAAATTTCTAACCAGTCATGCATTTTGAAGTTGACCAAATTGGTTCAATTGTCTAATAAAAATATGTATGATACGTTTCAAACAAGATTGAATGAGAAAAAAAAAGAAAGAAAGAGAAAAAAGAGAACTTGAAGTTTGTTTAAATCCCTTTTTCACATATGAAGTATGAATAATAATGATACATGGTTTACAAATTACAGTTGTGACCTATATATCCTTATTTTACATTTGCATTTTACAGATTATAGTAACATCTTTCTTTCTGTTTATTCTTCATATGATGTTTTTTTGCTATTTGCAAAACTTGGCTAGAGCTGTCAAATTTGCTTGACAGAGGATTAATCAATGGCACAACGAATGCTTCAGTTCTTAATCTGTTGCACAGTTTGGACAGAAATAGAATGCTTGAGATCACCAATGTGGAGTTCATGTTGACCAGATGGGATTCTTCGAATCCCGAACTGGTCCACGACGGACAAGTGTTTGCAGACATGAACACCAACCTTCACACGCTGTTTCGACCCGGCAGGAACATGGGTCTTCTCAAAGTTCACCAGTTGTTTGATCTGAGACCATTTCCCAGGTGGTGGTTTCGAGAATACGAGAAGGGTGTGGGTGCCATCCATGGAGCCTTCGTTTTTCACGTCCACGTGGAATTCCATCTCCGATGTTTCATCACAAATGGCGTGGCTCACCCTCACTGCTTCGCTCGAAAGGCTTGAGTTTGTCAACGCTCGGAGAGTAGCTAAGGGCACCGACACCTCTTTTGGAGCCATGGCTAAGCTGTGGCTGAACCTTGAGTAACCTAATCCATGTCCGAATGGGAACACCACAGGCCCTTTGTAGAATCTGTAGGTTCTTCCTGGGTACCCTGTTGCTGGGTTCGGACGCATGTCCATGATTGTCATGGGTACCTTAGACAGATACCCTTCAGGGTACCATGTCATGGGTAATCTTCCTCCTGCGTCACAAAAACTCAATCAGAATATTCTACGTTTATATTCACACGTTATGTAAAACAAACCGATGAAAAAGCCGATGTGGGACTAAATTTACCTGGGTTTGTTTGACCAAAGATGACGTCAGCTATGGCAGTTCCTCCGGCTTGACCAGGATAACCAACCCACAAAATGGCACTGATCTTTGGGTCGTTTACCGCAAACTTGACATCAACCGGGCCACCGGACATGATCACCAAGATGACTGGGCCTCTGGCGGCCCTAGCCACCCTGGCAACGAGCTCTTGCTGAAGGCCCGGTAAGAGAAGCCCAAGTCTATCTCTCGTTTCGGCTTCTATGGACTGGTCAAGGCCCATTACCAAGACAGTGGCGTCAACTTGCTTAGCCACGGTCTCTGCTGCCCCGAATAGTTCGTTTCCCCTACAAGCCACATTCCTGCATCCAACTTGATGTGAAGTCTTCACATACCTCGCAATCCCTTGCAAAGGACTCGTATAACCACACGCCACACCTATACCACAATTAATTAATTCCATATTAACATTTTTTTCATAACAAATAGGATATTAATTATTGATTATTAGCTTGTTAAGTGGTTAACTAACCCGCATAATTCCCTATCATTGTAACGGTGGCGTCCGAATTGGGTCCAATGACACCTACGGTGGGGATTCGCGCAGGGGATAGTGGTAAGGAGTTTCTTTTGTTTTGTAACAAAACAATGCTCTCTCTGGCTGCTTGAAGGGCCAGGTTTTGATGGGCCGGGGTGCACACGTCTCTGGGGCCCAGGTTTCCGTATGGTTGGGCCGAGGGTTCGCCGTCGAACATGCCCAATCTCATTTGGACCGTGATAAGGTTGGCCAACGCAAGGTTAAGATCTTTTTCGGAAATGAGTCCCTTCCTGATGGCAGCATCGGTGTGGATGGCCAAGAATGGGCCACAGTCCAAGTCCAGGCCCGCTTTTATGGCCTCCGCTGCGGCCTCCTCGGGTGTTCTAGTGTAGTGTTGGTTGTCATAGAAAACCCCAACCGAGTCACAGTCCGAGACTATGTACCTATTTTTAGTGAATAATAAAAAAAATATCGTCAGAAAATCGGTAAAATGGAAACCCAAAAGCCCAATTGAGTATATTGGACTAACCCATTGAGGCCCCATTGGCCGCGTATGGTGTTGCGAAGGAGATCAGGGTCGGCACACGTGGGCTTGCCATTCACCTGATTGTAAGAACACATCACACTCGCCACGTGTCCTTCCAAAACACACGCTTTAAATGGCACGTCGTAAGTGTCCTCCAGATCCTGTTTGCTTACCTGCACGTGAAAAAATATCCCACAACACAATTTCAATTTGGGCCCATGGTTTTATTTGGGCTTTAAAGCCCGCCCTTTTTATTTACTTTGAGTAGTTTATTTAGGTTAAGATAAGGCTTGTTTTTGCTTTATTATTATTGGCACCTTTTGATTAAGGTCACGTCACACCATAATGAATGTGGGGAAAATAGAAGGGGTTTATGGCAATTGTGTGGTGTGACTTATCCAACTAATTTGCAAGTGGGGGGAAGTCGTTGTCACAACAACTTGCATGAGTTCCATTTTTCTCTTGAATCATACAAAAACAACTAATTTAAATCGAAAGGACAACATGGACAGGTAGATCCACTTTATTAATATACACACATTTAGCCTTGCTTCCTCGGCAACATAGAAAGATAGACATAACATAGCCATAACATGTGATCATTGGAGGCACTCCACAATGCCAACAATTTCGTGTGTAAAAATAATTTGACAAATAATGAAAGAAATAATAATAATAATACCTTGGCATTGAAATGAAACCTGTCGACACCGTTCCAGTTGTCAAGGTCATAGGCAGTGTAGTGTTTACAACAAGCAGCGACCTTGAGGCGGTTGCCGGCGCCGTCGCCTTGGAGACCTTGGACATAGCTGGCGGCGTATTTTGCGGCGAGGGTTGGGTCTTCGCCGGGAGTCTCTTGGCCGCGGCCCCACCGTGGGTCGCGAAAAATGTTGACATTGGGACTCCAATACGTCAAACCAGCCTGTCCACCGTTGTACATTGCCCTTGCTTCATCAGACACCACCTGCATATTATTCATGCATCATTAATTACCTACATTTTTTTTTTCGATTCTAGCTGTAGGTCCATACATTAGGTACATCTATTTTAGTAAATATATACTTAAATTACTACCTATGAATTCAATATGCGACATATCAATTCTTCATTAAAGTTTTCATTTAAGTATCATGAATTCTTGGAAAACGTATCTATTTAGGTATGTGGCATTTCGTATTCAATATAAATACAAATTTATACATGTATTTTAAATATCAAGTACTTGTTTATATGAATATCTTAATCAAACAAATATCCACCAATCATCGCTTTCGATTCTGAAGGACCATTTTAGATGTTTATCCTTTTTTTTTTATTCATTAAAACTTATTGAAATATTAAAAATGTTAGACCCTCTGGATATATTTTGTACACATGTGATTAATTAAAACATTAAAATAACAATAATAGTTATTTAGAATGTTATCATATTAAATCCTAATTATTTTTAGAGAGAGATTTAATTAGTTCATTCAAAATTTTAAAAAAAATATAGAGATATTTTTGTTTTACCATTGTCTCCTAAATCTGGCTCTACCACTGTGATTCTGCCTAGTTGCTTCAATAGACACTCTTCTTTTCTTTTTTTCTGAAAAGAAAAATCTTTATCTCTCGGTTTATTCTCTGTCTCTTAGCTAAAACTACCAACCGGAATAATAAAAAGTTGCTTTTGACACTAAGAGACAAACAAAACACCCCATTTTTGACATTTTCTGGAATCTAAATATCACAAAGTAAATATTCAAATCAGCATCCAATGGTTTTTCTTTTCATCATCACTTCATCTAAAGAGAAGAACTTCACTTCACCAATAATATATTAATATAACAACTTTGGCTAATGTAATTGGCTATTACTTACTCTCGTTGTTACAACAATAATCGCAACTTTTTTTCATGATCATTAAAATCATTAGCCATGTATAGCCCTGGACCAAAACGAGGATGAAAAGCAAAAAGACGTTTGTGGAAAGATCAACGCAAGTTTTGGCAAGGGGTTGGTGTGGTGTGGTGGGCAACATCGAAGACCTACTTTGTTCTTCAATTATTCACCAAACAAATAATTAATAAAGATGAGATCAAATTTCATGCTTCAGTCAACAACTTCAAGCATGCAAATTAAGATAATTGATTTGTATCTTCACTAACCTTAATTAATTTTGAAGGGAAAACTTTTTAAGTGAATACACGTAAAAGAAATTACGACTCCTCAACATATATTTAACTTAGATGTAAGTATGAAAAGGATCCACTAATCACCACCAAAGTGAAACTAATTATTATTCCAATCTTATTAACCGATGAATATTTAACTAATGACGTAAAGAGAGACTGAAGACAAGGACAAGCGAAACCACCATCTATTGTTGCTTTCGTAGTTAATGAATGAATCAATGGCGTAATGGACTTCTTTTACCCTCTAGTTGCTGACAATTTAGGTTCATGAATTTTCAACGTTATCATCATTTTCTTTACCTTTAAAATGACATTATTGTCAGATTGTTCATATATTCATATTAAAATGCATGCAAGCCACATGGTGGTTGGGACACAATTCGTCAGCTACCATGTAAATTAGCTAAATCAGGTGAGTGTATAACGAGTGCTAAAACAGTACCACCACATTCTTAATCATATATATACACACGCATTCAGAAAAATAACATAAAATTTTTTTGGATGAAAACATAAAAAATATATATATCCACTCCCTTTTTTATCTACATGTCCAACAAAAACTTTTTCTGTCGTTCTTCAGATGTTTTGTTACTAAACAGTAGAAAAATGTATAAAAAGTCCCGATTCGATTATTTTATTACCGAGTCAAAACTTATGAAAGTAAGTAATTAACCAAAGTAATATATATATAGTGAATTTTTATACAAAAGAAGAAAAGTTTTTATTATTACACAGTAATTATTCAAGATGTGGGAATTTATCTATTTGTCATATCATTGAATTAAAGTGAAAGAGCACTATAAATAGAAACATGTAATGACGATGACGATGATGATGATATGCAGAAGGCACTTTTACCTAAGTGGGTCGTGTGTGTGTGGTGTTATATTGGAATTGTATTAAAGGCATGCATGCAAATGTATGTAATGTATTAATTAAGGATATAAAAGGTGATGGATAAATGAGTAAAATTATGATGAATGGCCGAAAAGGAGAATAAAGGAATCTACTTTTAGTTATTTATTAGCCAACCGAAATGAATATTGAAAAAGTTGAGGTTATGAGTTTCGTGCGAGGGATATGATAGAATAAAGAGGAGCAGAATGAATGAAAGGATAAAAAGATATCTGACCCGTCCGATTTGGCGCCAGAGAGATTGATTGAAGGAAGCAGCGGTTGTGATGACCTGGGGGAACATGGTGGCGCCGGGGAAGGCCCCACCGAACTTGGTGCCGGGGCCCACATTGGAGACGCCGTGAAGCGCCTCCGACCACCACTCGTAGCCCTGGATACCGAGCCGGGGCACGGCGATGGCGTTGTTGACGACGAGCCTGATCTTTTCCGGCAATGTGAGTCTGGCTATGAGGTCCTGAACCCTCACGTGGATGGGGACGTGCGTGTTGCAGAACTTGAACCCCCTGGTGAGTCCGTTGCTAGGGTCGCATGCAAAGGGCACCCTCCCCTGGGTTGGCCTTGGGAAGGACAGTGCGACGCAGAGCAGCACTAGCAAAATGGGTAGTAATTTTTTGTGGTTCTGAGAAGCCATGGATTGAAAAAAAATGAAAAGGAAGAAGGAGGGAGTGAAGAGTGATAGTGAGTGGTGTGGGATATATATAGATGGAACGTTGCGTCTTTTGCAGAGTTTGATTTCGGTGTGGGGGCGCAGAGAGAAAAATAAAATTTTGATGATTGCGTTTCCACGTCGGTTAATTATATAACCATAACAAGGTTCGTGAGAAGAGAGAGTGAGTGAGTGTAACACGTAGTTAGGCTCAGTGGGTGGTGGCTGGGTTGGTCCCATTTACTAGTGTGGTTGTAGATGCTAAAATACATTCATTAAAATATATTACACGCCATAACTTACAAACGTAGAAGATAAAATAATTTAAAGAAAAAAACAGAGAGAGCTATTAATCGTTTTAGAATCGAGTTATGGACACTCACGGACGAAAGAATCTCTCACTTTCTTACTTTATCGTTAGCTCAAAATATCCATTCATTTTTTGTTATTCACCGATAATGTTTGGAACACTATTTTTTTGGTTCTTTCATTCGCTATTATAATCCAACCCTTAGGATCTCAAATACATCAGAAAATAAATCTGCACACCAGTTTCAGAACGTTGAAAATACTTGGGAGTTTACCTATGATTCACGAATAAACACTTTCACTTTCATCCCCGTGATGTTTCTGCAATTGACTAAAGCATCAGAAAAATAATATCAAAAGCCCGTGACAACATTTGAAGAAAATATGTGTGTTTTGTCGTGTTTTTACTTCTGTTTCCACCTATGCATGGCATTTTGGTCCAAAATTGTTGTGTTTTTTAACAGCTCTGATTATTCTACAGAGGTGGGTGAGTCTTTACTTACCCCAGAAAATTGTAATAATAAAATATGATTATTGATTTCTTGTTAAATATAAATATATGCATGCATGTAAATCAAACTCTATGCCAAGTTGTAAGGGTCCCACGTGCTTTTGAGAAGTGCATACATAGATAGGTTTGTAGACATTTTGTGTTTGTGATTGGATAAGGTAATGCTATATATATATCTATCTATAATTAGTGTATATAATATCTTTTATAAAGTGCAATAGTATAATAATAGAGAATAAATCGTAGGGTTCTATGAATTTCATTAATTAAGAGCCGTTCCGAATATAAAAATTGAAAGCATTGACCAAAGAAATAATTTGAAATTATCTGCGAACACCACGTCCCATTTGGTTTCATTTTCTGTGAATTATGTGATAGCCAACCAACTCAAGCATGTGAGGTTCTTAAGCAAGATTCCAAACTCCACATGCCACCACTGGAATGCAAATTCGTGTGGTTAAAATTTGATTTTTGAAAAAGATTATGATCATCCTAGTTCAACATTTTAATTTGTGCAAACATAATATTGTATTTATCAGATTGGATCGAAAATCTGGTGCATTAATTACAGAATCATTAATTCGTGCTTGAATGTGGAAAAAATAATCATTTCAAGCGAGAAAAAAATCAGGAAAAAAACAAGGAGTGTACGTAATGGTTTGGTCTTCTTTTGTTCAGTGAATTAGGGTAAACCCTTTTATGTCCAAACGAATAGCCATACACGATATAATATATATAGTTTTTTTTCTTGCTTGACGTCTAGTAAAATTATAAGAAAATCAGTTTGTTTGTTTGTTTGTTTAAAGTTAAAAAAAAAAATGAACACTTTTTTACTAATTAACAACAAAATGTATTATTTTTACTAAAACAAAGGTATTCGTAACAAAATATTGCTTAATATATAAAGTTGATATCCAAGATAATATATAGTATATTCAATACAATAATAGTTTAAAGTTGAAAAATATAAAATCTTAAAAAAACTAATTCCACTCACATAACAAAGAGAAAAATGTAAAGAATGACTTAATTAAAAGAGTGCAAAAAACAAAGAGTAATAGGGTGAAATTCTCATCCTCTACGAAATGGGTGCCGTGATTTTTTATAATTAATTATAAACATGATTCTAATATAAAAAATATCTTTCTAACAAAAACGTTTGGTAATGTTAAATTTCTTTATTAGTGAAAAATATAGAACGTAACTACCAAACTCTTCATGCAACAACTGATGCCAAACCAACCTAATTAAAATAATATAAATAGATATTATTATTATTATTATTATTACAATGACAGAAAAGATAGTCCATTAATTAGAAATAGGTGCCACTCCAATCCAACTTTTATTCTTTAAAAAATCATGAACAAATTTTTCGTCTCATCTTTTTCCATAATTCTGAATTAAGAACACACATATGATCTGTTTTTTAGAAAGAAAAACACAAATGTTTGAATAATTTGGTGTTGGGAAGACCACGAACACGACATCTGTGAACTAGAATTTTCGAGGTTGTTATGTGAACAAAAATATTTGAATATAAGTCATTGTTTTGTGCCTTTTTCTGGTATGAGCAATATTAGTTTTGCTCCAATGTTTGCATTAGGTAATATTCTCTTTCGCAAAAAGAATTTTGAAAAGTGATTACACTATGAAACACTTAAGTATGAAGAAAGTATTGTATTCATGAGTGGGTAAAGTTCAACAAATGATGAATGAATCACCATAAGTTTAAAAGGGAAAGCTTAATTTTGAAGCATAGAAAAAAAAAAGAAGCAATTATGGTAAACTCTTTTTGTAGTTGAACATTTTTCATGGCTATAGTTTTTAGTTAGAGCTATAATCAACCAAAAAAGGGTACGACACAGCATTATTAAAAGCCATAAATGTGAGCTAGATGATGGCAAAATTATAGTATAATGGTTTGCTATTTTAATATATTGTCTACTTTCTAATACTAATATAATATGCATATTGTGTCAGATCTATAGAATACTGATAGAAATTACTATATTTATAAGTGGAAATAGTAATTATGTGCAAGTAAAAATAACTCAGGTTTTGTTTCTTTTATATGCAAAATTTTTGTGAGTACCATTTCAAAACTTTCACTTCGAAAAGAGGGCATTATAAAGCGAAATACGAAAAGAAAAAGAGATTGAATAGTACCTTACTACCTTAGTCATAATAGTTTTACAAAATTTTGTAAATTAAACATATACATGAGAAGAGTTATTTTCTACTAATTTATTTAATCTGTTGAGTTTTCCTCCATTAATATTATAAAATTTTTATTAAAAAAATTATAAACATATGTAGTCTATCAATCTCTACTTTGAGATTTGATTTTCAACAAATAATAAAATTCGATACAACTTTAACTTAAGAATTTGGTGATAAGCTTATTCATAGAAATAATGAATTTTCAAAATAAACAAAAAAAAGACAAATAAATGTACATTGTCTCTGTTTGTTTCCTTCTTAATTACTCAAGAAACTAAAAAACTCATAGTCACCTGAAGTTACGTTATGTAGGGTGGGACCATATTGTTTAACAGAATTTACAGAGACTATGCAACCATTTGATTAGATGGCACTAGGGGACATGCATTTTTGACTCATTTTTTTTCTTTTTTTTTAAAAAAAAAAACTATGCTTTCATTTGAAAACTTAAAGTAGCAAGTCATGGCAACCAATTTTTATTTTTTCTTTTTTTATATTAAGTCATTTTTGTGTCTTTCACTTCTCACATATTTGAACATGCAAGAAATTGTCCAATAATGTTGCAAAAGTGTATATAAGATTTTAAGATATGTTCAAACCGTAATAGATAGCTATAGAATGTAATGTCACGATAAATTAGGTTAATATATTATAATTAGGACTAATGTAATAATATATTCGCATTTAATAGATGTGAAAATACATCTAACCATCTAAAATATTTTTATTAATGAGTATTATATTAATTGTTAATGATATACTTGTACTAATACCTCGGATGTCATTTCTAGGACTAAAAAGAAACATGTACACTTAAATTAAATAACAAGCTATAATAATATGATAAATATGCAGTAAATAAATAGTATATAATTTGAAATTGCATATTTCTAAATTATTGTATTTTAATAGAATTTATTTAGTGAGATGTTATTGATATATGCATAATATTTAATAGATGTGAAAAATACATCTAACCACGTAAACATGTAATCAGAAATATTGTTTACAGATAATTATGCATTAATGACAAGGTGTTCTACTGTCCCTACAAATAGAATAATAAATTCCAATCTAGATTCTAAAAAAATAGATAACAAAAACATAATATGGGTTCCAGGTTCCAAACATTTTTTTTTAAGTTAATTTAGACTTTTGTTGTTTATCATCTTAATCAAATTGTTGTCGTGATTTTCTTTGATGTTTTCTTTGTTAAAATCTCTCTGGTTTTTATGTATTTTTAGGAAGAAATCTGGGATAAAATTCAAGTATTTAATCAGTATGGCAGAAGAAAGCTTGATGAAGGAAATTGATGTGGACTTTATATCTAATTCAATCCTACAAAATTAATTTATAAAGTGAGTTTTGCATTTCACTTATATATTATAAAATTATCTTATTTCTAATTAATATCAAATTTTCAACAAACTTAATAAGAAATCGAGTTCAAACATAAACAAATAAATAAGAAATAAAAAATTAAAATGTGTATCTATATTATGTGGCTCACTTTTGTTTCTATTTGAATATACATGAACCCTATTTCCAGGGAAGATACGCTAAGAATGGGTTATCAATTAAATGAAAGCAAGCTTTTCTTCTCTACTTTCTAATACATAGTGACATAATTCAATTCATTGTCAAATATTTATGTGGTGTGGTGGCATGCATGTGTGTACAATATAGGACCACTACATAATTACATAATTAGAGTAGATTCTCTAATATTAAAAATTGAATTTAAAGTTCAATTTAATCTAATAAAATTGATTAATATAAATATTTTTGTGCATGCTATAATTTAAACATATTCATAATTAATATAGATTTTTTATGTTCATTTATGAATATTCAAAGTATAAAAGTAGGTATTTATAGATAGTTCAATAATAATAGATTTAATAAATTTTAGTAGGATAAAATTTTAATATAAATTTTAAATTTAACTCAATTTTATAAAATTGATTTATAAAATAAAATTTATATTTATTAATATACAATTTTTTGATTGTATCTTACTACTAAAATAAAATATAATTAAATATTATAGATAATAATAGAAAAACTATACTTTAATTCTCACTCTTTGATTCTTATCCTTTATTCTCTGACATTATTTAATGTGTGTCGTTGATTCTTTTAAAAAAATAGATAATAAAAAGATAATAGTATATTAATCAATAATTTATACTAAATCACGTAAAAAATAAAGGGTGAAAGTAAAAAAATAAAAAAATAAAAATGATAGTATAATTGTCCATAATAATATTATTTAGTTTTCGGTGATTGATAGTTTGAATCCATATATAACGCTATAAGTTAATTTCTATGGCAAAAGAAATCCTATTAATTAGAAAAACAAAAATGGACATACATTCCCCCATAATTGAAATGACAATTTGGATAAAGTTTGGGTCACATCTATTCAATAGATGATAATGTTTTCTCACATTTATAGAATTTTGTTCAAGTCTCTCGATACAAGAAAATTTAAGAGGGTTTCTCGTCCTTCTAGAAAATTGGTAAAAGCAAATTCTTTTGCATTGTTAGATTTTAAATACTTAGCTTTGGTTCTAAGTTGAGTTTGAACTGTTTTGAATAAAAATATTAGAAGCTTCATATTTATATGAGAAAAAAATATCAAAAAACAACTACAAACATGAAAAATAACGAATAACACGAGTACTTCCTAAATTAACGATCATTTTAAACAAAAAAAAAATAGTAAAAATAGTAGAAAAGGTCGAACCATTTCAAAATTTACTAGCATAAGTTAGAATTTTCATCCATGACATCTATGGAAGAAAACAAAAAGTTATTAGAATAAATGCTAAAAAATCACTTCTAATTTCATATTATGAGAAAAAAATTCAATGAATTGTAATTTTAGAAAAAATTACATATGAGATGGATATATAAAAGTTCTTGTGGTGGCTAACAACATCATGTATCAATGCTATCATGGAGACTTGCGTACATCTTTCATGCAATACAAAGAGAATGAAAGCGAAAGAAGAAAACGGATAAATTGTTGAGGTGGAAAAGGAAATGGGCCTAACCAGACCCAATTGGATCATAAATAAAATGGGCCCACAAATCCTATCCATCAACTGTGTGGATTTTGACAATTTTTTTCTGGATTAGAACAAAGATTAGCAAGCTATGAGTGTGCACATTGAAGCCAAATCCACAATCCTTAGACACAACATAAACCTAGTTGGATGGTTCATATCTGTTACCGATGAGAAAATATGGATTCTCTGTCGGGTTCTTTTAATTTTTTGATTTAATTTTTCTACCCTGTCTTCATAATACATATTGATTACTATAATTTTAATGTTTTAAAATATATTAAAAAAACATTTAAAATATTAACATAGTATTTTTTTTTAATAAAACATAATATCAAAAAAATCAGTAAAAAATTTGGACTCCGACGAGAACCACGTCATCACAAAATTTATTCACCAATGCTCTCAATGAACATTCTACAAACAACAAACATGGTTGCTCAACAATCTGGTATACCTTCTTATCCTTAAATCTGTACAAGGAGACGTGAACACATTGTTTTTTCATCCGATTCAAACTTTTCTTGCAAGATGAAGTTAACTCATGTTAACATTCTAAGGAACAATACTTTATTCATTGTTACATGCTTTGAGTTATCAACCCAAACTCTTGAGTTGACTTTTCAAAAGTTGTACTTACCTAATAATATATTAATTATTGCTTTTTTTATTTTACTATAATATCGATCGCGATGGAATAATGCATTGTGGGTCCTTCTAGATAGAAAATTGGTACTTAAGAGTTTGAGAATATTGCAAGTAACGTCTTCATGAGATTTAATGGATCAATCAAATCATGGTAGTTATAAGAGATAGAAATCATATGAATAACCAATTTTGAAACAACCTTTGCGTTATCCACATACATGCTTTGATTTTATTCTACGCTACTTCATTTTTTCAAAAAGATTGATCTACATAGCATCTCAATCATGCATATCTTTTTATAAATTTATCGTTATTCAAAGAGTTCAGATATGGATGTGAACCTAATTAGTTGTAGTAGGATATCATTTAAAATGATTAATATTTTTTGTCCGTTAAAGATTAAATTATTTATTTTGGTCTCTATAATTTGCCATTTAATCTCAGTTTATTCATTTTTAATCGTTTCAGTTTTCGTGATTTTAAACCATAAAAAAAATTTATATATATATATATATATATATATATATTGAAACACTTTAAATAGACATGTAAAATGAGACAAGAAGAGTAATATCTAATGTTGGTACTTGTTTTCGGAGATGATAAAGATTTATATGTACAAATATAGAGAATTTTGTTGTCAGAATAAAGCCCCTGAAGAGGTAGTGGCAGACCAAACATTAAC
>Ga0099823_1004309_pt1 | contig 13856 bp, 12 predicted proteins | sample CowpearedBW_FD_76831 | JGI IMG/M metagenome (GOLD analysis project Ga0099823, IMG submission 76831) | Root nodule microbial communities of legume samples collected from California, USA - Cow pea red BW | ecosystem: Host-associated > Plants > Roots > Nodule | place: USA: California | collected...
CACGAAGACGGCTGCGCGGTGCTTCATCGGCGGGTCCTGCGTCCTTGCTCAGGCATCGCGGTAGATGGCCACGGCCGGCTCGCCGCCGGCGGCGACCCAGCCGCGGTACATGCCTTCGGTGTTGAAGCCGAGCCAGACGCGCCCGTCCCCATCGACGGCGATCAGACCGCCATCGCCGCCGACCCGCGGCAGCTCGTCGAACACGACGCGCTCGCAGGCCGCCGCCAGGTCCAGGCCGCCGATGCGCATCAGCGCGCCGACCTCGTGCGCGGCGCTGGCGCGGATGAAGGCCTCGCCGGTGCCGGTGCAGGACACGGCGACGCAGCGGTCATCGGCATAGCAGCCGGCGCCCGGCAGCGGCGAATCGCCCACGCGTCCCGGCCTCTTGTTGGTCATCCCGCCCGTCGACGTCGCCGCCGCCAGATGGCCCGCCGCGTCGCGCACGACCGCGCCGACGGTGCCGAACTTGTCCTGCTCGTCCAGCGGCCCCTGCCCGCCCCCGGCCGCCCGCTGGCCGTCATGGTCCAGGACGGCGCCCAGCGCCGCGGCCTGCGCCGCCTTCAACTGCGCCAGCCGCTGCGGCGTGCCGAACCAGCCCGGCTCGACCCGCTCCAGGCCCTGCTCGAACGCGAACGCGTCGGCCGCCGGGCCGATCAGCATCACGTGTCCGCTGTGCGCCATCACCGCGCGCGCCGCGAGCACCGGATTGCGCACCCGCGTCACGCCGGCGACCGCGCCAGCCGCCCGGTCGCGCCCGTCCATCACGCTGGCGTCCAGTTCATGCCGCTCGTCGGCCGTGTAGACCGCGCCCTTGCCGGCATTGAAGAACTCGCACTCCTCCAGCCGCCGCACCGCCTCGACGGCCACGTCCATCGCCGCGTCGCCGCGCGCGAGCTGCCGCGCGCCGTCGGCCAGGATGCCTGCGAGCGCGGCGCGGTACTGCGCTTCGCGCTCCGCGGACAGGCTGTCGCGGCGCAGCGTGCCGGCGCCGCCGTGGATGGCGAGCACGGCGCGCGGCGCGCCGATCGGGGTCGAGGCCAGAGTCGAGGAGGAAGCGGTCATGGTCGGAGGCCGGGGAGGCGAGCGCGCAAGCCGCGCATTTTCCTCCGCCTGCGGCATCTCCCTGGGCTTGTCCCGGTCGGGACACGGAAAAAGCGAACGCTCGTGCTAAAAACCAACGCAGTCCACAGCCCACGGGGGACGCGCTCGAACGCGAGCCGCCAGCCCGACATCCCGACCGCAGGAGACATCGCATGGATCTCAACTTCACCCCCGAGGAGCAGGCCTTCCGGGCCCACATCCGCCAGTGGGTGGCCGAGCACCTTCCGAAGGACATCAGCCACAAGGTGCACAACGCGCTGCGGCTGAACAAGGACGATCTGCAGCGCTGGGCGCGGCTCCTGGGCAAGCAGGGCTGGCATGGCTGGGCCTGGCCCAAGCAGTTCGGCGGCCCGGGCTGGAACGCCGTGCAGCGCCATCTCTTCGAAGAGGAATGCGCCCTGGCCGGCGCGCCGCGCGTGGTGCCCTTCGGACCGGTGATGGTGGCGCCGGTGATCATGGCCTTCGGCTCGCGCGAGCAGCAGGAGCGCCACCTCCCCGGGATCATGAGCGGCGACGTCTGGTGGAGCCAGGGCTACAGCGAGCCGGGCTCGGGCTCGGACCTGGCCTCGGTGAAGACCCGCGCCGAACGCCGGGGCGACAAGTACATCGTCAACGGCCAGAAGACCTGGACCACGCTGGGCCAGTACGGCGACTGGATCTTCTGCCTGGTGCGCACCGATGCCTCAGTCAAGCCGCAGGCCGGCATCTCCTTCCTGCTGATCGACATGAAGTCGCCGGGCGTGACCGTGCGGCCGATCATCATGCTCGACGGCGAGCACGAGGTGAACGAAGTGTTCTTCGACAACGTCGAGGTCCCCGCGGAGAACCTGGTCGGCGAGGAGAACAAGGGCTGGACGTACGCCAAGTACCTGCTCGCGCACGAGCGCACCAACATCGCCGACGTGAACCGCGCCAAGCGCGAACTGGAGCGGCTCAAGCGCATCGCCAAGGCGGAAGGGGTCTACGAGGACCCGCGTTTCCGCGACCAGATCGCGCTGCTGGAGGTGGACATCGTCGCGCTGGAGATGATGGTGCTGCGGGTGCTCTCGGCCGAGAGCAGCGGCAAGCAGTCGCTGGACGTGGCGGGCCTGCTGAAGATCCGCGGCAGCGAGATCCAGCAGCGCTACACCGAGCTGATGATGCTGGCCGCGGGTCCGTACGCGACACCGTTCATCCATGAGGCCATGGAGGCGGGCTGGCAGGGCGACCACGTCGGCGCGGCCCATTGCGCGCCGCTCGCGAGCCACTACTTCAACTATCGCAAGACGACGATCTACGGCGGCTCCAACGAGGTGCAGCGCAACATCGTCGCGCAGACGGTGCTCGGCTGACCGCGGCCCGGGACACGAGGAGACACGCACATGGACTTCGATTTCACCGACGACCAGATCTCGCTGCGCGATGCCGTGCGGCGCTATGTCGACAAGGATTACGGCTTCGAGCAGCGCCGCGCGATCGTGAAGGCCGGAGGCTTCTCGCGCGCGGTATGGGACGGGCTGGCCGGGCTCGGCCTGACCGCGCTGGCCGTGCCCGAAGCGCACGGCGGCCTGGGCTTCGGCCCGGTCGAGGCGATGGTGGTGATGGAGGAACTGGGCCGCGGCCTGGTGATGGAGCCCTACGCGCAGGGCGCGCTGGTCGCGCCGGCGGTGCTGGCGCAATCGGACGCCGGCGCGCAGGCCCAGTGGCTGCCGCGCATCGCGGGCGGCGAGGCGCTGGTGGTGCTCGCGCACCAGGAGCGCCGCGCGCGTTACCGGCTCGACGTCTGCGACACGCTGGCCACGGCCGATCACCGGCTCAGCGGTCTCAAGAGCGTGGTCCCGGCCGGTGACCAGGCCGATGCGTTCATCGTGCCGGCGCGCGCCGGCGGCACCGGCGCGGGGATCGCGCTGTACCTCGTCGCGAAGGACGCGCCCGGCGTGGCGCTGCGCGGCTATCCGCTGCATGACGGCTCGCGCGCCGCCGAGCTGACGCTGAAGGACACGCCGGCCACGCTGCTGGCCGGGCCCGACCGCGGCCTCGCGGTGCTGGAGCACGCCGTCGACATCGCCATCGCCGCGCAAGCGGCCGAGGCGGTCGGCGCGATGGACCGCTTCGTCGCGCTGACGGCGGAATACATGAACACGCGCAAGCAGTTCGGCGTCGCGATCGCCAGCTTCCAGGCGCTGCGCCACCGCATGGCTGACATCAAGATGCAGCTCGAGCTGGCGCGCTCGATGAGCTACTTCGCCACGCTCAAGCTCGCCGAGCCGGCCGACGCGCGGCGCCGGGCGGTGTCGCAGGCCAAGGTGCAGCTGGGCCAGGCGATGCGCTTCGTCGGACAGCAATGCACCCAGCTCCATGGCGGCATCGGCGTGACCGACGAGTACATCGGCAGCCACTACTTCAAGCGGCTGACGGTGATGGAGATGCAGTACGGCGATTCGCTGCATCACCTGGGCGAGGTGAGCCGCCGCATGCAGGACACGGCCGGGGTCTTCGCCTGACCTTCGCTGCGTAAACTGCGCGGGTCTTGCCGCCTTCGCGGCGAGGGAGACCGCCATGGCGCTCGCGCGCTCATCCCCGGACGCCGGCAGCCTGTGCGACGTGGCCGGGCTCAAGCTCGGCCACTTCACCCATCCGTCGGCGCCCACGGGCTGCAGCGTGGTGCTGTGCGAGGCCGGCGCCACCGCCGGCGTCGACGTGCGCGGCGCCGCGCCGGGCACGCGCGACACCGAACTGCTGCGCCCCGAGAACACGGTGCAGCAGGTGCACGCGCTGGTGTTCACCGGCGGCAGCGCCTTCGGGCTCGCCGCGGCGGATGGCGTGATGCGCTGGCTCGCCGAGCGCGGGCATGGATTCGCCGTGGGCCAGGCGCGCGTGCCCATCGTGCCGGCGGCGGTGCTGTTCGATCTCTGGCTGCATGGCGCGGACACCGCGCCCGATGCGGCGGCCGGACGCGCGGCCTGCGATGAGGCGTCGGCGACGGAGCGCTCGCGCGGCCGCATCGGCGCGGGCGCCGGCGCGACGGTGGGCAAGCTGCTTGGCGTCGAGCACGCGATGCCCGGCGGACTGGGCATGGCCTCGGTGCGGATCGGCGGCGTGACGCTCGCGGCGATGGTGGCGGTGAATGCCGTCGGCGACGTGGTCGATCCGCAGGGCGGCGGGGTGATCGCCGGACCGCGCGGCGCGGATGGCCGGCCGCGCTCGACGGTGCAGGCGCTGCTCGCGGGCGAAGTCCCGGGTGGCGCGCTGCCAGGCAGCGCCACGACGATCGGGATCATCGCCACCGACGCGCGGCTGACCAAGGCGCAAGCGACCAAGCTCGCGCAGATCGCGCATGACGGCTATGCGCGCGCGATCCAGCCGGTGCACACGGTGATGGATGGGGATGTGGTGTTCGCCCTCGCCACCGGCGCGGCAGGCGTCGATGGCGACATGACGCTGCTGGGCGCGGTGGCGGCGGAGGTGGTGGCGCGGGCGGTGGTGGATGCGGTCACTTGAGCCTGCGAGGCTGTGGCCGGCGGAACTCCCGGGCGATAGGGTGGAAGAGAGAGGTCGAGACAGACACCTCAGGAAGCGCCAGGATTGCGAACAGGTTTCGGCGGGACGGGCGGCCCGGATCGACCGGTGCCCGCCACGGCGCGCGGCGGCTTCGGCGGCGGCTCGACCGTCCGGGCGGGCAGACCGCCGCGTCGCTCGGCATCCAGCATCAGCCGGGTGAACGCCTTGAGCGACGCCAGGTCCTCGAGGCGGAACAGAGAGGGACGATCACCGGCCAGACGCAGACATTCGAGCACCACGGCCTCCTCCATGCGGCGCACATCCACTTCGCCGCGAAGAAAGCGTTGCAGCAGTCCCGACGCGGCCGCAAAGGTCGCGCCGGCATGACCGCCGTCGGCACATTGAAAGACCGTGACGCCTCCTGGCTGGCGGGCCTGCGCGAGATGAAGGCTGACGTCGAAGAGCCGCTGCGGCGAAATCGGCCGGCCTGCCCCGCCCGTGGGCATCCGGATCAATTGCAGGACCTGCGCGTGGCCTGGCGATGACTGGCCGTCGGGTCCCAATGCCGTCCCGTCGCGAGCCAGGCGGACTTCGACCCGGCTCACATGCGCGTCAGTGGCGGGAGTCCGCCCGTGCTTGGCATCCAGCGCCGACTTGTTGCCTTGACGTTCAAAGCTGGCCATCAGGCGCCCCTGGACCACTCGTTTGGTCGAGCCATCGAGCGGCCCGGCCGCCGCATGCGCCTTCTCCTTGGCCGAGCGCAGATCCACGATGCGCCGGACGTCCCTGCCCAGACAAGCCTGGGCAAAGGCGACGCTCTCCTGCAGCGTCAGAGAGGGGATCACCACAGTGCCTGTGGTGCTGACACTGGGAAACAGCCCCGGGATCGGCACGGAGGGCTTTGTCCCCACGCTGGCGGACAGATGGTCGAGCCGCGCCTTCATGGCTGCGGCTCCGGCCATGTCCGCGCCGCTGTCGGGCTTGTCCTGGCCGGTCAGGACATGCAGGGCACGGGAGAGATGATTCAGTAGCGGTGCCATGGCGGCTCCTCGGATTCGGGCCCAAAGGGCCGGGATGTCGGATGAAAGCGCCGCCTCTGTGCCGTCGCCGCATGGCAAGGTCCTCCCATCGAGTGCTCGCCTTGATATCGCTCAATCAACGGAAGGACGGATTCGGCGACCGGGGGACTGGCGCAGTTGCACCTCGTCGTCCGGCGCGGACGCTTCGGGTTGGCGGAAGATGTCGCGCACGTCGCGCCGCCGCTTCGAGTGGCCGCCTGACGCGCCCTCGTTGTCCCGCGTCCCGTCCTCAAAGCGTAACTTGCCGGATATCGCCCGGTCCTCACCCGCGCAAGCGCGGCCGCCCTTCATCGCAGAGCGGAGCGGCACGGCGCCCGGCGGCTTATCCGTGACCACCTCCGGCGTACGCATCGACACCAGAGTCCCCAGGCGCCCGGCGCGGCCTTCGGCCAGCATCATCCTGCCCATGGTCAGCAGCGACGCCAGATGCTCCGGCCGATCGAAGAGCGTGGCGCTGCGCGCCGCGCGCAGATTGACGCACTGCTGAACGATGAGGTCCTCCAGATTTCCGGCCTTCAACGTTCCCTTCGCGAATTTCTGGAACAACGTGTGCGCCACGGCGAAGACAGCGCTGCGATCGTCGCCTCCAGGAGACTGGAAGGCGATCGGCCGTGCCGGTGTCTCCTTGTGCAAGGCACGACAGGTCTCGAGCAAGGTGCGCGGGCTGATCGAATGGTCAAGCGGGATGGGAATCGCATAGTTCGTGACATCGTGGCGGGCGTCCTTCTTCTTGGCATCCGCCCTGCCCGTATGAATCGATATGACACTCACGGCAGCCTCGGGGCAGGCTGAGATCAGATCAGCGCCTTCGGACGCTCCGTCGAGGCCGACAGCCTCGGTTTCCACGAATTCGACCTCGCGCTGCCCCACGGTGATCGGACAGTTGTTCTCCATGCAGGGAAACAGCTGGTCATGCTCCTCGACGGTGCCAAGTGTCACGACGGCCGCGATGTCGTGCTCGAAACAGGCTCGCGTCCATGCCATCGCCTCGCCATAAACGGGGACAGCCATGACGAGGTTGCCCTCGTCCGTCCAATTGGCGTGCAGTTGCCTGGCAGCCGGGTCGTCCTCCTTGCCGCCCTGCTTCAGCAGGGTCCGGTGGTTGACCGGGGTGGTTGGCGCGAAGGAGTTGTTGACGCACGCCTGCTTCGCCAGGTGATCGGGATGATGGAACGCAGCCAACTCGGAAGAGAGTCGCTTGGCATCGGGCAAGCTGCGATTCCACTCGTGCGCGTCGGCAGGTTTGACGTTTGACTGCAGAGGAAGTGCGGCTTCATGCGTGGCGACGGAAGTGCTGGACAAGCCGGAGGGCACGGGCGCGTGGGAAATGAAGGGAAATCTCATGACGTGCTTCCAAGAACGAACAGTGACGCGTTCGTGGCGTTACTGGTGGAATTCGTTCGCCAGCGACAATCCCGCCCATGAATTCGAGCTCCGCCAAGCCCGTCGCGATCGCGCAGAACATGACGCTGCTGGGCGCGGTGGCGGCGGAGGTGGTGGCGCGGGCGGTGGGGGATGCCGTCGACCCGCGGCATGGAGGCCGGATCAACGGTTGAGGGAAGCCGCGTCGCGCGGCACCACTTGCAATCGGTCGCAGTACTCGAGCAACGACGTGAGATCCGCTTGCCGGAACAGCTCGGGACCACCGTGCTCGCGGACCTGGCTGCACGCGTCGAGCACCGCGCGGCTGCGATCGCCCGTCACGTCGATACCGGATCGATGCCATTGGCGAAGCAGCAGGGCCGCCTCGACCAGCGCGCCGGCGTGCCGGTCGTGCGCCGGGCACTGAATCGCCTGGCGTTCACCGGGCGCGAGCCGCCGGCTCCCCACGTGCTCGCACAGTGCGAACAGCTGAGCAGAGGACATCGTGTTCCCGCGCTTGACCGGAACCCGGCACCAATCCAATCGCTGGCAGCCACCCTCGGACGCGCCTTCCGGGCGGTACGGCCGGCCCAGATGCGTCAGCGTGACCTCCATCCAGGTGTTGGTCACCTGGCCGCCCACCGACTTGATCGCCTGTGCGACCGGCTTCTTCGAGCGGGGGCCATGCAGATTGATGCCACGGAACCGCGCGGCAAGGCCGCCGGGGGCACTCTGGTAGACCTTGCCGCTGTCCATGCACGAGGGTTCGCCGTCGGCACCGGGCGGCCTCAGATCGATGACGCGGGCGATGCGGTGGTCGATGCAGCTGGCCGCCCAGCTGTGAGCCTCCTTGCGGATGGGCGCGTCCATCAGCAGGTTGCCGGTTCCCGGCATCAGATGGGCGCGAATCGGGCGCTGAGCAAAGCCGAATGGCTTGCCGGGCGGGATCAAGGATTTCAGGTGCAGGTGCTCTGAGTTCACGCCGTTGCAGTCCTTGGTGCGCGCATCCAGTTGCTGGAGCAGGTGCGCGGCTTCGCCGGCCCGCGCCTTCCACGCCCGCGTCTCGGCGCAGGACATGCCATCGCGCGCCTGGAGCTGCGGCTTGGTCGAGCCATCGGACGGACCGGCGAGGTCCTTCTTGCGATGAAACAGGGAGCTGAAAGAAATCTTCATGGAGGTTGTCGTGCGGCTGGCGGAAATGCCGCGCCATTGGTGAACGCAACTCCTGTCCGCAAATGCACCTCCAACGTTCGAATTGACGGAATCGGTGGTCGCCAACCGGTCGGGCTTCGCAGCGACAATCCCGCCCCATGAATTCGAGTTCCCCCAAGTCCGCCAAGCCCGTCGCGATCGCGCAGATCCTGTTCAGCCAGGGCTTCGGCACGCGGCGGCACTGCGCCGCGCTGATCGATCACGGCCTGGTGTCGGTCGCCGGCGAGGTCGTCGAGGACCCGCATCAGGCCTTCGAGACGGCCGGCCTCGTCTTCGAAGTCGAGGGCCAGTCGTGGCCCTATCACGAGAAGGCGCTGATCCTGCTGCACAAGCCCGCGGGCTACGAGTGCTCACGCAAGCCGAGCCACCATCCGAGCGTGTTCTCGCTGCTGCCCGAGCCGCTGCGCAATCGCGACATCCAGCCGGTCGGCCGTCTGGACGAGGACACCACTGGCCTGCTGCTGCTGACCGACGACGGCCCCCTGCAGCACAAGCTGACCAGTCCGAAGTACCACGTGCCCAAGCTCTACCAGGCGGTGTGCAAGGCGGAGCTGGATGACGCGCAACTGCGCAAGCTCGTCGAGGGCGTGCTGCTCGAGGAGCGCAACCCCAAGCTCGCCGCGGAGCCGGTGAGCGCCGTGTCGGCGCGGCGGCTGCCGGACGGCCGCCTGGAGATGGCCCTCACCGAGGGCCGCTACCACCAGGCCAAGCGCATGGTGGCGGCGGTCGGCAATCGCGTGCTGGCGCTGCACCGCCAGCAGATCGGCGCGCTGGCGCTGCCAGCCGATCTCAAGGAAGGCGGCTGGATGTGGCTGGATGAGGCTCAGCGGGAGCTGGCGATGTCGGAGCCGTCCGGCGAACCCGGCCCGAATCCAGCAGCCATCCCGTCCTGATCCTCGAGTGCCTTGCGGCGGCCGGCCAGGCTGGCCATGAGATTCCGGGCCAGTTCCGATCCCTTGGGCGCTTGCTTGAGCAGCTTGGACATCTCGATCATCTTCCCGCCCCATCGCTCTTCTGTGTCCAGGTCCTCCTGGTCCCCGAGGCGAGGCAGTTCAGCGGGTATGTCGGCGAGCTCGACGGTTCTCACCTCCACGCGCCGCTTCACTTGGCAAGCCTCGCGCGGTCCCGCCATGCGCTCGGGCTGTCTCGACGCAAGCGGATCCGCGGGAGGCCTCAAGAGGCTCTTTCGAGCGATGGGAGGCCGCTTGTGGATGACTTGCGGCACGTTCTCGTCCGGCGGTTCGCTGAAGAGTGCCTTCTCCTCCTTGGTCCATTGATGACACCTCGTCGGATGCGACGGCCCTTCATGGACAAGCAGTTGCGCGAACTGTTGCAGGCTCACCAGCAGGTTGGGCCGCTGCTCGAAGAGCGTCCGGCTTCGCCGGCCCCTCAGCATCTTGCAGGCATCGAAGACCGCGTCGGACGCCTCCTGGAACGACAGCGGCTCCCGCAGACATCGACGAAACACCGCGTTCGCCGCTGCGCAAGCCGCGGCCAGGTCGCCGCCGTGGTCGTCCATGAACACGACGCTGGTGTCGCCGCCCAGCCCTCCGTGCGCTTGGATCTGGCGACACAGCGCCAACAAGAAGCTGGCGGCCAGCGGCGCCTGCGCGTCAAGCGGCGCGCGCGTCCACGTCAGGTGCGCGTGGACTGACGATTCCCCGCGACGCGCACTGAGTTCCACCAAGTGTTCGCTCGCGAACCTGCCCAACGCCGGAACCATCGACGGGACGCCAGCGACCGGGCGGAGTGCGAGCTCGTCGCACGAGTGCTCCCAAGGCGTGGGCTTGGCCGCCACATCACCGACGGCGTCGTTCTCCCAGGTCAGATCGATCACCTGATTCACGCCGCGGTCGAGGCAGGCCTGAGCGAACCGGGCCGACTCGTCGCGATTGGCGGGCGCCGCCGCCAGCACTGCCGTCGTGCTCACCTGGCTCGCATCCAGATCGACACGTCTTGAGCCATCCCGGCCCGGCACGGTCAGCCTCGTCTCGGTGTTCACCGCAAGCGCCCCGGGCGTCTCGCGGATCCGGGCCTCTTCGCTCTGAAACGCGCGGGTGCTGGCGTCCAGACTCGCCAACATCTTCTGGCCTTCGTCACTGCGGGCGCCGCCGGCATCTGGAGACCGGTTGAACATCGACAAAAGGGAAAACTTCATGCCCTTCTCCAGAAACGTTGAGGTGGCCTTCGTGATGTCGAGCGGTACTGCAGACAAGGTCCTCACCAGCGGCAATTGATCGATGTCAAACGCGGACCTGCGGCCGCGCGTCGTGCGACGGAGGAAGCGAACCCGGGAAGTCCCCGAGATCAGCCGTCACCAACCTTGGGTAGAAACGCGCCCACAAGGCGCCGTTCGAGAGGCGTGCGCCACAAGACCGTGGGAGGGCGCGGCCGAGATCCTCGACGGCCGGGTCGTATGGGAACTTCAGACAACGAACAACACGGGGACGCCGACGCCCTGCAGGTGGCGGTCCAGGTCCGGGCCGAACGCCTGACCAGCTTGCAGACCCGCGTGGCCATGCCGGCCTGCATCGGCGCGCTGTTCAGCCTGCTGCCGGTCGCCTTGCTGTGGCAACACCTGCCCGAGGTCGACCTGCTGGGCTGGCTGGCCGTGCGCTGGGGCCTCTCGCTGTGGCGCACGCTGCAGGCGCGCCGCTTCCTGCGCCTGCCGCTGCGCGAGCGCGCCTCGCCCGACTGGGAACGCCGCTACCTGATCGGCCTGGGCCTGGACGGCCTGGCGTGGGGGGTGATCGGCGCGCTCTTCGCCACGCCCAACCTGCCCGAGATCGACGGCGCCATCATGACCACGCTGGTCGGCCTGGTCGCCTTCACCATGGTGTCCCTGGGCCACTGGGCGCGCGGGCAGGCGCTGTTCGCGTCGCTGGTGGTCGCGCCGCTGGCGATCCGGCTCGCGATGCAGGGCGGCACGACCGGCTGGCTCAGCGTCGGCGGGCTGGCGATGTTCTGGCTGCTGACGGTGCTCGAGTCCCGCCGCATCGAGGCCCGCACGCTGGAGCTGCTGCGGCTGCGCTTCGAGCAGGCCCGGCTGGCCGAGCAGCGGCGTCTGGCGCTGGACGCGGCCGAGGAGACCAGCAGCAGCAAGAGCCGCTTCGTCGCGGTGATGAGCCATGAGATCCGCACGCCGCTGAACGGCATCATCGGCATGGCCCAGTTGCTGGAGCGCGGCGATCTCACGCCGCAACAGCGCGAGCAGGTGGACATCGTGCGGCGCTCGGGCAAGCACCTGCTGACGCTGGTCAACGACATCCTGGATCTGGCGCGCATCGAATCGGGCAAGCTCGTCGTCCAGGCCCAGCCCTTCGACATCCGCGAGGTCGCCAGCGACGTCGCCCGGCTGCTGGGCGAGACCGCGCGCGCCAAGGGCCTGCGCTTCGAGCTGGCCATCGCGCCGCAGTTGCCCGCGCGGGCGATGGGCGATGCGTCGCGCATCCAGCAGGTGCTGCACAACCTCGTGGGCAACGCCATCAAGTTCACCGACCAGGGCAGCGTCAGCGTCGAGGTCTCGTCGGTGCTGGACATGCGCGCCGGCACCCTGCTGCGCTTCGCCGTCAAGGACACCGGCGACGGCATTCCGGCCGATCAGCTGGAGCGCATCTTCGCGCCCTTCGAGCAGGCTGCCGACAAGGCGCGCCGCGATGGCGCCGGGCTGGGGCTGACGATCTCGCGCGAGCTCGCCCGCGCGATGGGCGGCGACCTGCGCTGCGCCTCGGCGCCGGGCCAGGGCTCGGTGTTCGAGTTCACGCTGCCGCTGCAGGCTTGCGGCGGCGAGGAGGCGTCGCCGCGCACCCCGGCGGCCGCATCGGCAGCGACCGCCGCAGCGGCCGCGTCCCCGTTGCCGGTGCTCGAAGGCCGCGTGCTGCTGGTCGACGACAGCCCGGTCAACCTGCTGGTCGCCGCCACGATGCTGGAGCGCTGCGGGCTGGAGGTGGTGCCCGCGGGCAACGGCCGCGAGGCGCTCGAGCGGCTGGGCGCGGAGCGCGTCGACCTGGTCCTGATGGACTGCCAGATGCCGGAGCTCGACGGCTTCGCGGCCACGGCCGCCTGGCGCCAGGAGGAGGCGCGCCGGCTGCTGCCGCGCACGCCGGTGGTGGCGCTGACCGCCAGCACCGTCGACGACGACCGTGCCCGCTGCCTGGCCGCGGGCATGGACGACTACCTGCCCAAGCCCTTCGAGATGGACGAGCTGCTGGCCGTCGTCACGCGGCACCTGCCCGCCATCCCGCCGATAATCCGCCCCCTATGCAGGTCTTCCGCGGCTTCCACCATCCCGGCATCGCAGCGCAGTGCGCGCTGACGATCGGCAATTTCGACGGCGTCCATCGCGGCCATCAGGCGATGCTGGCGCTGCTGCTGTCGGAGGCCCGCCACCGCGGCCTGCCGGCCTGCGTGCTGACCTTCGAGCCGCATCCGCGCGACTTCTTCGCCAGGAAGCTCGGCAAGCCCGAACTCGCGCCGGCCCGTATCGCGACGCTGCGCGACAAGCTCCAGGAGCTCGAGCGCTGCGGCATCGACCAGGTCGTGGTGCTGCGCTTCGACGAGGCGCTGGCCTCGCTCCCCGCGCAGGACTTCATCCAGCAGGTGCTGGTGGACGGCCTGGGCGCGAAATACGTGCTGGTCGGCGACGACTTCCGCTTCGGCGCCAAGCGCCAGGGCGACTACGCGACGCTGGACGCGGCCGGTCAGCGGCTGGGCTTCGACGTCGCCCGGATGATGAGCTACGAGGTCCACGGGCTGCGGGTGTCGAGCTCGGCCGTGCGCGAGGCGCTGGCCGCCGGCGACATGGACGGCGCGGCGCGGCTGCTGGGGCGGCCGTACGCGATCTCGGGCCACGTGATCCATGGCCAGAAGCTGGGCCGCCAGCTGGCGGAAACGGCGCCCGGCGCCGGCGACGGCTTCCGCACGCTGAACCTGCGCTTCGATCACGACAAGCCCGCCGCGCACGGCATCTTCGCGGTGCGCGTCCATGGCCTGGACGGCGACACCGGCGCGGCGCTGGACGGCGTGGCCTCGCTGGGCGTGCGGCCGACCGTCGAGGACGCCGGCCGGGTGCTGCTGGAAGTCCACGCGCTGGACTGGCCGGCCGCGCTGGCCGCGCGGCTGGGGCCCGGCGAGGCCTACGGTAAACTCGTCCGGGTGGAACTCCTCCAAAAACTGCGCGATGAAGCCCGTTTCGACGGGCTTGATTCGTTGACGGCCGCGATCCGCGAAGACGTCCGTCAGGCGCGCGAGTACTTCGCGCAACAGGCGTCCACCCACGCCGCCGTCCGCCGCCAGACCACCCGCGACCGAATTTGAAGGGCTGACCGCCCTCCCCTGCGCTCAGCCGGCGCGCGGCCCGTGCTCCTGGCCGCCTCCGCGCCCTTCTCTTCATGCCTCGCCGCCCCGCGCACGCCGGGGTCCGCCCTCTTCGATTGCCCCCGCCATGACCGACACGTCCAAGCCCGACTACCGCTCGACGCTCAACCTGCCCGATACCGCGTTCCCGATGCGCGGCGACCTGCCCAAGCGCGAGCCGGGCTGGGTCAAGGAATGGGAGGACCAGGGCATCTACCAGCGGCTGCGCGTCTCGCGCCAGGGCAAGCCCAAGTTCGTGCTGCACGA
>Ga0099823_1004314_pt1 | contig 13854 bp, 13 predicted proteins | sample CowpearedBW_FD_76831 | JGI IMG/M metagenome (GOLD analysis project Ga0099823, IMG submission 76831) | Root nodule microbial communities of legume samples collected from California, USA - Cow pea red BW | ecosystem: Host-associated > Plants > Roots > Nodule | place: USA: California | collected...
ACACAAATTTTAAAATAATACTAAAATTTAAATAAAAAGATTTTCAAAATTATAAAACAAATTAAATCATTTTCAAATAATTTTCCAAATAGATTTTTCAAAAAGAACTACGTTACTCGGATTCTCCATTCACATGGAGATACCTAGGAGCGATGATTAATCCTCGTTGGGCCAAAAAATAAAAAAAAATAGTTTTGTTGTTTTTTGTACATTCTTTTATTAATATTTTTGGGGAAAATTAAATATTTTGAAAAAATCGCATAACTTTTGCACATTTAATTAAAGGTACCGTCTTAGGACGGACGTTGTGGGGTGCTAATACCTTCCCCACGCATAACCGACTCCCGGATCCAAAATCTGATTTTTCGCAGACCTTGTTTTTTTTTTTATGGTTTTCCATAATTTCCTATAATAACTATGGTGACGATTTCAATATCTGCTTTTACAAATTTTATTTTTGGTTCGCTGTCTCGTTGCGATTTCGGTTGCGACAATGTCCATGCAAACCATTCACCCCGAGGTAAATTTACAAAGGAATATAAAAATGAACAAGTTTTTCTCTTGCATGCATTGGAACCATCCAACCCCTCAACTAGATACTGAAAAACTGCATTGGGAGACCTAGACCGAGGTGGAGGAACACGCTTGAAATAAACCAGAAGTGTTGATTCAGCAGAGATAAACAACACACCCACCATCATCAATGCAACAACACAAGCACAAAGCTTAAGAGAGTTGAGTGTGGCCATAGTACAAGGTGATTTTAGCATAACATTGAAAGGGAAAATAATGAGAAGAAAAGCATAAAGAAGAGGAGTTGAGGGTGTAGGTAAGATAACATAGTGCAGTTGGTGGCACATTTAATCATACAACGTTCATCGCTGCTATAAATGGAAGAGTAGACATAAGTAAAAGCAACAGACAACTACCTCAACTATTTACTGTCACCCTCATAACTGCTTTTCTCAATACCTCACGTACCACAATAAGGCCTCTTGTTATTCAAACTATGAAGACAAATTTTCTCCATAATTTATGCCAGACAATAAAAATTGGATTAATTGAAATAGACCAACTGTATCAAGTGTTTTTTCTCATTGTCATCCAATCATAAATTGTTGCAGATTCCTAAAACATATTCCTAGGTCTCAGAATTTCAGATTTAAAGTTTTTACACATATATTGAGAATAATAATAAATATACATTCAATAAGTTATTTACATCATTTAATAATATTTTTCTAAAATAACCAATTTTAAAATTTGAAGTTTGGTTATACATTATATTACTTTTTTTTTACGAGAATAACAAAGATTAGTAAAAATTTATATAACTAGGTGATTTCTTTATGTGAAGTTAGATTTTTTTTCTTTCTTGTAAATGGGGACGAAATATTATAAATATATATATTTTTATATATTTTACCGAAATAGTCTTATTCTCTCAATAAATACACCCTTTTAACATTGATTGATGAAAAACAAAGAGAAACAATTAATGGACACACTGCGCTCAAAATTCTTGGGATAATTTATGTGAAAGCAAATTATTAAGATTTTCGGATTTTAAAAATATAAGATATATGTTATACGGATAAATTTATTATTTTATTTTTATTTATATATTTTATATTTTATATGTAGAGTAAAATATGATAAAATACTAAATATTTATAATATTATTTTTTAAATCTAAATAATAAATAACTATGTTTTTAATATAAAAAATATTTTAAAAGATAAAAATATTTTTAAAAATAATTTAAATAAAAAAGATATTGAGCAAATATTTTAACATTTTTACTTGTTTTATTTGAATTCGGAATTTCAAATTTGATTATCTTTATTTCTAGACATGATTTTCACTTTCTCTTTTGCTTATAAGTCATGTCACGCCATTTTTTTTCCTTAAGATCACATCTTTATTCAATTTAAGATTTTTCATTATATATCTTCTTGTATTAAATTTATTTTCTTTGTCAATTATAGATTTCACACTAGTAACATTACGCCTTTGATGGATGATAGGTTGTGATTTTTCATCTATTTTCTCCTCTTGGATATCCAACTTCTTTGAGAGATATTCATCTTCTTTTAATTTTGATCCTTCTTTTATATTTGCACTTTCATGCCTCAAATCTTCTTGTTCCATTCATATTATATGTTCATGCACGAACAATAGTAGATCATTATAGCACTCAATCTTTATCTTACCACAACCTTTGAACTTCTCATATGAATATTCTTCTATTCTATTTGTCATGTCTTGACCACTCAACACTTGATAGAGCGTTGGGGAGTTACCTACAGAAAGGACTCCAACGATCAAGTCAGCAAAAGCTCTCAAAGTCAAATATCAAATTATGCACTAATGAAATGCATACCTTTAATTGTTGGGGTCCACTCTTATTTATAGAAGACTAATCTTATTTTCCTTGATTTAGACCATGGGTTGGGCCTTGATTATCTCTTTGGTGGTCTAATCCTTTATTGAGCTTATGTGGGCTTGGTTGGGCTTAGGCTTCAAGTCTAACACTTTTTCGTAATGGGTTAACTGGTTTATTCTAAGTTAGATTATGCGACATTACTAGTTACGATAGGCGTTTGAGGAGGTCATATAGTTAGTGAACTTGGTTGTGACATAGGCTTAGTTGATTCATTATTTTTACCATTATATGTTCAACCATTGATTGTGTGGTATTCCATTAGGCTTAGCGACTATTTGTAAGTTAGTGACCTTTAGGATTGACGACTTTCCTAAGATGGCAGACCATATGAGTACTTATGATATAGTGGCTAACTCGACCATTGTGGTACACATCGGCTAATTTGGCCACTATGGTACATTTTCCTTTCAAATAATCCCAATTTTCTTTGGATGACTTTAGGGTCATGATTATGGTGAGGATAATTTGTGAAACACCAATAAATTAACATGACTTTATCTTTGTCTTCTTTCTCTTTTGGGTCATAATGAGGTTTTCAAGCAACGAATCAACTCCACAATTTTCCATAAATCTAGCCTTATAGATAAGTTTGCATTCTTATAACCCCATATTTTATAACTTTCATCATCAAAGAGTGAACTAATGACTTGTAAGAAATTTTCTTCAAGTTCCATTCTATAAGTCCTCTAAGAATGATGACTCTTGATACAAATATAGGAATTTTTAGATTTTTTAAAATATAAGAGATATAACAAATATGTTATATGAATGAGTTTGTTATTTTCTTTTATTTAAAGTAAAATGTAACAAAACATCTAATATTTAATATTTTTTAATTGTATGTAAAAGATATTTCTAAAAAATTAAAAGGTTTCGTAAAGGCTAATTTAAATAAATTACACAACTATTCTTAACACAAATTAGGAAAAAGATAATTAATATCATATTATAAATTGAAAACTTTAGATTAGGGATGAAAACAAGTTGGGTTGGGCGCGGATAGTGCCTACCCGCAACCCGACCTGCACAAGAAAACCCTACCTGAAACCCGCCTCGCTACTCGCCGGATACTTGCGTAAAAAAACCTACGAATTTTTTTAAACCCGCGGGTATCCATGGACACCCGTGAATATTTTAAAAAAATATTAGTTTTTAAATGAAATCTAAATAAAATTTCAAAAGGAATTGAAAAAATCAAATAGTACTTAAAACATACATCCAAATAGGAGGCTCGGGACAACTAAATATATTTAAGACATAAATCCCAATTGATAGTACTTAAAACCTACATCCAAATTCAAATAGAAGTAATCTATAAAACAATTCTTATAAAAATAACACTCTAAGATTTATCCTCATTATCTTCATCTTGACCACTTAATTCCTCATGAAACAAATAATACACAAAAAAGTCATCAAATCCCTAACAATGACACTGTTAGTAAAATTAGAATGAAATATTAAAATAAAGTACTAACATCATCATCAATTATCTCCTCCAATATTGTATTAAGTTTCATCTTGTCCACTTTCAATTTTGAAGAACTTGAAAATGAAATCAATTATTTATTGTAATAATTAATATGAATATACATAAATATGTAATTTGAAATGTTAATTTAATTACATTCTATGTCAGTTCATAACCAATCTTGAACACACATCAATGCCTCTAAAGTGTATGGGTGTAATCTATTGCGATGTGAAGTGAGAAATCGATCACCAATACTAAAGGAAGACTCAGAAGTAACAATTGAGATAGGAATGGCTAGAAAATCTCTTGCAATCATTTGCAAGATTGGATATTTTAAGCTATTAGCTTTCCACCAAACTAAGATGTCAAATTCTTCATTTGAATTAGGTAGTGTTGGTTCCTCCAAGTAATAATCAAGTTCTAACTTAAAAATCTCTTTGCAATTTGATGTTTTGCAAAATCTCTCCTCCAAGCATCTTTTCTTCCATCAAGACTTTGGCTTGCATTTATGTTTGGATTCTGACACTAAGAAACTAACTTCTTACCTTTCATGTTCATTTCATACTCTCTTACCAAGTCCTTACAAAGAGCCTTCACTTTTTCAATTTCACAATTAGATTCCTCTAAACATATCTCAGGGAAAACATAATCCAATAAATCAATTTTATACCTTGGGTCTAACACAATACCTATAACCATCCCCCCACTGGTCACACCCCAATACTTGTTAAATTTTAAAACCATGGATGAAATCATTTGATGAATAATAGAATTTGGAGAGTCAAGCCATTCCATCAAAGCCAACTTAATTTGGCATACCTTTGGAAAGAAAATATTAGCAGTTGGATATGAAGTACCAGAGAACAAGAGTGTTACATCATAAAGAATTTCCAACTTTTGACAAAATTCACTTGCCATTTGCCAATCATGTGCACTAAGAAAAGCTTTATATTAACTCTCTAGTTGTGACAGTCGATCAAATACATCTTTGTATTTTATGGCTACTAACGCATTAAAAATGTAGAATTTCCACCTAGTTTTGCAATCAAGAACCAATTTTCTAATAAATAGAATACTCAATTGAGCACATGTCTCTATAAATTTCTCTTCTCTTTTAGGTGTTGTTGTCTAATAATTAGCACTTTCTCTAACCTTTTCAATGGCATTACCAATTATGGACAAATCGTCCTTCACAATTAAATTCAATATATGTGCAACACATCGCATGTGAAACAATTGGCCACCCAAAATAAGAGTCTTGGGTGAAATCTTATCTAAAATGTGTTCAATCATAGCATCATTTGTAGTGCAATTATCAACGGTCAAAGTAGAAACCTTTCTACCTAGATTCCAATCCATTAAACATTGAACCAATACTTCAGCAAGAACTCGACTAGTATGAGGAGCAAGCACATACATAAACCTAATTTAAAAGACCACATTTTAATAATGTAGTAAGAAAATGAAGTTAATGTAAAATTAGTGTTATAGTGTTATTACCTCACAAGTCGACTTTGTAGCCTCCATAAATAATCAATAAAGTGAGTTGTTATAGTCATGTATCCTCTATTTTGATTACTAGTAGTCCACATGTTAGTTGTAATTGCAACTCGACTTTGAATCCTTGACGATAGTAACTTCATTTTCTCTTTTTTTTCATTATACTCTTTCATAATATTATATTTTATAGGGTTCCAAGAAACCACCTTGAATAAAGGTTTTAGAGCAACACAAAACTCTTCAAAACATTTGTGATCAACTATTGATATTGGATACTCATGTAGGATTATCATCTTTCGGAGTGCATGCCTAGTTGTTTGTTGATTAACACATAATTCCCAACAACCAGAGTTTCATTCTCTACTTCCCGAGTTTTTAAAAATGATTGTTTAATGTCTCGTGTTGTTCGAAACTTACAAGTCTTGAAATGATTTTACAAATGCGATATACCTTGCCTTCCATCACCCAAAAGCTTTTTTTCCAAATAATTGCACACAACTCTCCAATTTCCATCTATTTTTTGTCTCTTAAAATGATTCCAAACATCTAAAATTATCAGTTGGAGTTGAGCTTTCTGTTTCCCCTGGAGTTGAATTAATAGGAATATCATTTTGCTCCTTCAGATTTGATTCACCCACCTTTGGTTCTTCAAATTGTTCTTGTTCTTGTTGATCATCTATAGGAATAGGAGTAAAGGTTTCTTGAATTGATATTGATGTTGGGCACAATTGACATGAAGTGAGGATAAGTATAATTAGAAAATCCTACAATTGAGAGAATTAAAAATCACATCTTTTTCTAGGCAAAAGGTGAGACAAAACAATTAACAAACTGCAACTTTTTTCTTAAAATATTTTCATGAATTTTCAGTAAATAGAGACAAAGAAATATCAATAAAAATTGGATTGGTGGTGAAATGCCATGGAAAGCACTTTGTACGTGAAAAACCCACATTGTAAGGATCATGGAACTAAAATTTTTCAAAAAATAATAAAATAATATATGGTTTTATTGACTGGAATGTAGAAAGTTGCAAAGTAAAAAGCATCACTTTTTCCTTAAAAACTAATAAAATAATACATGAACCATACATGATATTATATTCATGCAATATTTATCATATTCATTCATCCCATGTTTTCACTAACCGTAGATTCCCCTTTTTTATTCATGCAATATTTGTTTCAATTTTTTAATTTCATTTGGCGTGAAGCAAGCAACGCAGTGAAGCAAGAAAAAATTTACCTTTTAAACGTGAAGCAAGCAACGCAAACACAATGAAGCAACACAGTCACGTCACGTGCATGAAGAGATGCAGACCTAATCACCAACAGTTTCAATAGGAAGGTGAATGAATGTGGGATTAAACCAACTTTTCGAATGAGGCGTTAAAATGAGATGAGAAGCAAGCAATTAATTTTTGGAACGAGGCTCCAGTAAACCTAGGTCAAAATTATTCAATCGAGCAAAAGCGGAAAACTTAACTTAGACATGACTTATGACTTTTAAATTATTTTTTTTAACGGGTAACAGGTACCCGTGGATACGGACAATATGATACCCGCACTTGACCCGTTTATAAGCGGGTATTAAAATACCCGCTACCCGTGGGTAATAAATATTTGTGGGTATCAACTATCTGCAACGGATTTTACCCGCGGATATCCATGGGCACGAGTATTTTTGCCATTCCTACTTTTGATACAAATTAAATATGTACAACTACATTATACTTTAGGGAAAATGGGTAATTTTTTTTCTTGGTAGATGACTATAATATGAGAAAATTTTCAAATTAGTTTTTTAACATATTAAATTTAAAAGTGTTGAAAAGTTATCTGTCATAATCTTTTATATTCTTTAATCACAACTTCACAACTTCTGGTATCGAAATACAAACTCTCTCCAAAACTCATTACGATTGAACTCACACAAGTAGGTACTCACATAATTACTACAAATTGAATATATTTTAATTGCTTCCCTTCATGTTACCCTGAAAGTGTTTTTATACAAATTTCTCACCCTTTATTCAAGAGTTACAACACATTATTTTTTTGTTAAAATCTTGACTATTGTAAAAGAATTTATTTCAAATTTTCCCTTCATCATAGAGGACTTGACCTCAAGTCCAGGTATTATTTTCTATCTAACTCTAAAACGAAACTCAAAGCAATTAAACTCAATGGCAATTATTATTAGTGTCCAAGCATTTACCATACCAGTAACAATACAAAAGCTTAACATAACTCTTTTAGCCAACCACATTGTTTTTCTTCATCCTCTACCCTGTGATAGCACACAAATGCACACATGGGGTATGTTCATGGCCTTTGCATTTACAAAATGTTCAAATTGTCTAACCAAAGGTGCCACCCAACCTTTAGCTCCAAAGGCAATGCCAAAATTAACATAACTTTTGTAAAGATTTTGAACTTCAGCTTGTAAGCAAGTAATATGAATTACTGTCTGAACAAATGTAGGACTATTAAGGCTGACTAAATTTTCTAACTCAACCATCAAACAACTTTTTTGAGTTTGAAGGGTTCCTTCTAACCTAGAAAATCGTTCTAGCAATGAATTAACCGTCTCCACAAATTCATCTTTTGTGTCATCATCTCTAATGGCTTTTCTTGGTCATCTTGAAAGTTGAAATTGTTGTTGTGAGGCATGCAATTGGCGTTTTACCATTTCCAAAGATTGTCTCCCTGATCCTAGAAGATCAAAGAGCTTATAAGAATCCATCGTCACACAATAAAATTGATAACAATAGGATAATGTTTTATATTCTTTAATCACCATTTTATCGCTTATTATCTTTTGCTCAACACAGACCACACCACAACTCTAGATACCAAAACAAAATCTCTCTCCATAACTCACTACGGTTCAACTAACACACGTAAATACTCATAATATTACTACAAACTAAATATTTTTTCATTGATTCCCTTTAAGTTACCTTGGAAATGTTTTATACAAATTTCTCACACTTTATTCAAGAGTTACAACATGATTTTGTTATTGTAATTTTAAATAAAGAAATGACCAGAATGACTTTTGAGTTTCCCTAAGTAAGGTCCTGAAGATCTAAAAAGTCTTAATTAGTGATGGATGTCGAAAATTCCATAGTGAAGTTTTAATTAGAGAAGCTCCTAGAAAAGAGTGAATATCTCTTCATTAGCACCTATAAATAGCCCATTGTATTTGCCATTTTTCAAGCAAGGAAATTTGAGTTCTCTCTTCTACTTCTCACCTTTCCCTCTAACAAAGTGGAATCACGAGCTAGGTTTGATCTAAAGAGTGGAGAGAAAAAAAGAAGATTAAGAGAAAAAAATAAAGAGATTTAAGAGATGGCAAGCAATGGGTATATTGCCTTCCAATTTCCTTGCCTTACAAAAGAAAATTATGAAAAATGGTGTCTTCGTATGAAAGTGTTAATAAATTTTCAAGGTGCTTAGGAGGTTGTACAAAAAGGCTATGAGGAGCCTAAAGATATAGAAAGATTGACTCAAGAGGAAATGGAGACTTTGTTATTGATAAGGAAATAAATATGTCAAAACGGGTTAGAACTCGTGAGCCAACCAGACTAATCATAGGTTCGAGCGAGGCTAGAATGAGAAATTGAATTTTTTTTTCGATTATAGACGAAAAGGGGTTCGACTCACTTAACCCGCACGTCACTTATTTTTTAAAAAAACCTATTTTTTATATTTGAACTAGAAAAAGAAACCCTGATTTCATTGTATTTATCTGCATTTCTTGATATCTTTGAGTTTAAGGAATCAACCCATTGTCACACTTTCAACATGTGAGTCAGAATATATGGTTGCAACATCATGGACTTGTCATGCAATTTGGCTAAGGAGATAATTGAGAGAACTTTATGTATCACAAGTGGAAGCTACAAAAATTTGCATAGATATCAAGTTTGCTTAAGCACCAACAAAGAATCCAATATTTTATGATCGAAACAAACATATAGACACGAGATATCATTTCATATGAGAATATATTTCTAGAAAGAAAGTAGATCTTAAATATGTCAAGACTCAAGATCAACTTGCAGATATCTTCACAAAGGCATTAAAGTTTGAAGAGTTTCAAAGACTAAGAACAAAGATTGGTATGCAAAAAGAAATTTTAAATTAAGGGGGAGAAATGTTATTGAAATTTCAAATAAAGAAATGCCTAGAATAACTTTTGAGTTTCCCTAAGTAAGATCTAGAAGATCTAGAAAGGCTTAATTAGTGAAGGATGTAGAAAATTTCATAGTGAAGATTTAATTAGAGAAGCTCCTAGAAAAGAGTCTAGATCTTTCCATTAGCACCTATAAATATCCCATTGTATTTGTCATTTCTCAAGCAAGGAAATTTGAATTCTCTCTTCTAGTTGTCACCTTTTCCTCTAACAAAGTGGAATCAAGAGCTAGGTTTGATTTAGAGAGATGAGAGAAAAAAAGAGTTGAAAGAAAAAAAAAGAGAGAGTTGAGAGAAAAAAACAAAGAGATTTGAGAGATGGAAAACAATAGGTATACTACCTTCCAATTTCGTTTTCTTACAAAAGAAAAATATGAAAAATGGTTTCTTCATATGAAAGTGCTACTAGACTTTCAAGGTGCTTGGGAGGTTGTACAAAAAGGCTATGAGGAGCCTCAAGATGAAGAAAGATTATCTCAATAGGAGATGGAGACTTTGTTGAAGACAAGGAAGAAGATATGTCAAAACGGGTCAGAACTCGTGAGCCAAGCCGGCTCACCACGGGTTCAAGCCGGGCCGGGTTGACAAACTAAAATTTTTTCCGATTATGGATGAAAACGGGTAGGGCTCAATTAACCAATGGGTTATGCGACTTTGAATCGGGTTGGGCTCACTTAACCCGCAACCCACTTATTTTTTAAAAAGCTTATTTTTATCTATGAACCAAAAAAAGAAACCTCAATTTCATTGTATTTATCTGCATTTCTTGATATCTTTGAGTTCAAGGAATCAACCCATTGTCACACTTTCAACATGTGAGTCAAAATATGTGGTAACAACTTGATGGACTTGTCGTGCAATTTGACTAAGGAGATAGTTGAGAGAACTTCATTTCTCACAAGTGCAAGCTACATAGATTTGCATAGATAACAAGTCTGCACAAGCACTAACAAAGAATCCAGTATTTTATGATCGAAGCAATCATATAAACACGAAATATCATTTCACAAGAGAATGTATTTATAGAAAGGATGTAGAGCTCAAATATGTGAAGACTCAAGATCAACTTGTGGATATCTTCATAAAGGCATTAAAGTTTGAAGAGTTTGAAAGACCAAGAGGAAAGATCGGTGTGTAGAAGAAAATTTTAAATTAAGGGGGAGAAATGTTATTGTAATTTCAAATAAGAAATGACTAGAATGACTTTTAAGTTTTCCTATGTAATGTTTAAAAGACCTAGAAAGTCTTAATTAATGAAGGATGTTCAAAATTCCCTAGTGAAATTTTAATTAGATCTATAGGAATCTAAGAATGTGAAGAGAGGAAATATTCCTAAGGAGCCACCGTAGTCACTTGCATATATGAACATTTAGAGGATGCGTACTTTGTCCAAACAAAGCAATTGGATGATTATTTGGTGCTTATCTAGGTAAATGTTATGCAAATTGAATACAATTTTCATTTTTTTTGGCATATGAACACATGAATAATGTTGTCTTAAAATTATAATAGGCATAGATATATGAGAACCTCCCTAGGATGGGAAGGAAGGATATCCTTCCCATATATAGAAAGTTCACCCGTAGACAACATGATACATGATTGGACGGCATATTTCTACTCTTGGATTTGTTCATATGTAGTTATTTGGTCTAACTCATGCTAGAGTCATATGGATCCCTTATGAAGGCCACACTCATTTTAGGGTCATATGGAGCCCTTACGAAGATCACTATCTCACTCGCCCCGTCGAGTCCCTATCCTTATTCCTTGGATTCTATTTGGGGGCATGTATGCATTGTCACATGCCAAAGTGAGTGTTGTAATAATATGGATATGAGCAAATCATTCCAAGGCCTTCCACAATAATTAACGGTGTTGATTTGACCTTCATGAGTAGTGTTTGCACTTTGCAGACCACCTCATGATAGAGGTCACACTGGCTACCTCATCATTTGCTTGTGCATCTAGTTACATGCATTGGTTTTAAAAGTGTATCACACCCCTATATAGTTCTAAGTGCAGAGGAAGATCTGCCTAGTGTTGTACCATGTTGTTGCCTTCATAGATTAGGTAAGGGAGACAGAAACCGAAGATCACAACAAGAACATGTATGTCTGATAACTTATTTTCTTCATTTGTATCTATTGTTTTTATACTTTGATGTTTAATCTAAATGCATGATTAAGAACTGTGTTTTTGATTAATGCAAGACATATTCAAGCACATTGACAATGTCTTGCAGAGATTGATTAAGGTGATGTGGTTGAAGACACTCTAGCATGGGAAAGAACCCATATTGCAAAAAAATTAGCCTGGGGTCTGACAGGCAACAAGAGTTTTTATATTATATATCCTTATACTATATATAGGAACGAGTAAGGACATAGTAGTTTAGTTTGAGTTGCTTTGTAAGATCTATTATTGTTAGTATATATCATTTAACTTGGAATAATATGTTATGGATCTTATTTTCATTTTATTCTTATTTTGAGGAACTTGTTTTTATTATATGTAACTGTTTTAAGTTGTTATTTTTATTAAAGTTACTCCAAAATGCAAAACAATTTCGGTATACATATGTGAGCTTCTGCTGTTGCATCTCCACCCACCAATACTCTGTATCATCTACTAGCAGAAATGTAGCATATGTGAGCTTTTGTGCCTCCGTCCAATCAATCACTCAAAAAATTTTCTCGCACTCCTTGAGCCAAGCATCAGTGTCATCAGGAGTGGCATTGTCGTTGAATTTGGCTGGTTTATGCCTCATGAAATCCTCCATAGTAGCCACTCGTGCTGGAGGTTGTTGTGGCATCATGGACTGTGATTGTGCTGGAATTGGTTGCATTGCATCCACTAGACAGTGGATTGGTTAAGCAATCTCGTCAACCGAGTTATTGTTTTTGGTTCTTCTGCGTGCCATTGCCTAGATACACCACATATTTATCTAACACAATCAAGTACATCTTAAGTAAAAGATATGCATGACAAGCGTCAACCATCAATCACAACATACAAAATTTTGCAACCGAAACACTACAAGCTCACTCCCCAAGGCCCAAAATATTTTGAAAATCAAAGGCTCTGATACCAAATGTAACACCCTAGGCAGATATTACTTGATAAAGCAAAATATGTAGTTAAATTAAAAATTCAATAACTCATATCATTCCCAAGCGCGGGAAAGTTAAAAATTTTAACAGCGGTGGAATGAAAATATTCCATAGTTGCTTTATTACAATCCATAATCCAAAGCCTGAATAAAATAAAATTACAAGATAACAAAAAAAAGTTCCAAAATAAAATCTCAATAGCTATTCCCCCCGCTTTGTCTCTACGCATCGCCATCCTCACTTGGAATCACATATGCTCCCGTGTGACAAGTCACATGATCATTGCCAAACATAAACAGAAAGGGCGAGTTTAAAAGAATTGAACATGCATAAATAAGAATATAACCCCTCCCCCAAACTAACTTAACCATTTTATCATTTTGTCAATACCTATACACTAGAAGGTACGTAGACAACCCTAGTCTTATACCTATATGAGATTAGCCCATACTCAATCATGGTCTTAGTGATTTCATATGCTTCCACGAACCTGCCCGCTCATGGTCCAACTCTACAAACCTTCCCGCTCGTAGTCCAAATCTATGAACCTCCCCGTTCGTAGTTCAACACGCATGAACATATCCTGTTATGAACCTCCCCGCTCATAACATCCTCAAGTGCGAGCACAGAACACTCGAACCTCCCTACTTGTTTCCCCACACAAGAGTACATGCAATACAAATCTCCTTGTTCGTATAAATCGCGCGTTTCCAACTCCATTACAAACCTCCCCACTCGTAATCCATATAAAGATATCCCAGACTAAACCATCACCACGAGACATGCAAAACCCAACTCAAATGCACACTGCCCTTACACTATCACATGGCGCTGCCTAAGCGTCTCCAGGCGAAGTCACAGCGTAGATAGCCTGGCGGTCCTAATCCACCATCGGGTGCCACGAGCTGTAGGATACCCTTGTTGGTAGCTATCGCATGGCAGTCCAGTCCGTACCACTAGGCACTACACTAATAACGCAATTTTCCTGGTTTTTTAGGCAATGCAGATAAGCTCTAACACACTCCAATCATCACAGGCACAGAACAAAATATCAAATGCATGTCAATATCCTTCAACATGTCTCAGATTTACACAATCATACCTCACTACATTCATCCATA
>Ga0099823_1004316_pt1 | contig 13850 bp, 8 predicted proteins | sample CowpearedBW_FD_76831 | JGI IMG/M metagenome (GOLD analysis project Ga0099823, IMG submission 76831) | Root nodule microbial communities of legume samples collected from California, USA - Cow pea red BW | ecosystem: Host-associated > Plants > Roots > Nodule | place: USA: California | collected...
ATAGTCATGCTCTTGTGGTGTCTTTGGCCAGTGGGAACCATGAACGAGACTGGCCTGGAACAGGATCCTTTTACGAGAACATGGATTCTGGAGGAGAATGTGGTGTGTTGGCACAGACTATGTTCTACAACCCTGCTTCAAACAGGGCTAAGGTTTGGTATGATAATATGACGTCTATTTGAGATGATAATCACTAAAATAAATTTTGTAAATTGTATGATGTTTCCTGTGTAGAAAGTTTACCTTCTGTTGGTTTTAATGATGTTTCATGATTTGGGTATGAACAAAATGAATTACTAAGAATTGCAATGTTATTCAATGAAGTGTAAATAGTCAAAATAATTCATTCTAAGGCTTTACATTTTTGCACCATCTCTTTTTTGTTAATGATGCTGCCCTTTTTTTTTAACTATTACTCCAAAACTATTCCCATTTAACCCAGAAAGGGTTTACAAATCACTTTTGAAAAGTTAATCCCAAGAAATATTAAAACTCTCTTCCTGAATTTGAACTGTGAAGTGATTCAGGGGAAAAGAATGTTGCTAGAGCTTACTACTCGCTTATAGAATATACATTACGTTCTGGAATTAAAATTTTGAAGAAATGGTGACATTTTTATTTTGTTTTGGAATAGCAGTTAAAAAATGAATAAAGGGTAATGCCATCAACATAAAAGAGTAAAGCAAAAAGAACCACCACCTTGTATTAATCATATATTATCATCAGTTCCTAAAATATGCAGTTAGTCTGAGTTATTAGGCATCAAGATCTAAATTAAGGGTTCATTCATACTCTCTTTAGATTGAAAGTAAATAGGAGGGAAAAGATAACGAGGTAGGTTCAATATGTAAAGCTTAGTGATAAGGAATATCATTTATTTTAGTTATGGCAAAATATTACATTTTAGTATCTGGAAGGATAATGTAATGAGGCATTGTAATAATTTTATAATAAAGTTCACTAATGGTTGCTTTTGGTTTAAAAGCTTTAGGTACTATAGAATATTCAACACATCAGGTATTTGGAACATGTTACATTTCTACTTCTTTCACCAGGTATTCAATTGACTATGGCATGTTCCGCTTCTGTATTGCTGACACTGAACATGATTGGAGAGAAGGAACAGAACAATACAAGTTCATTGAGCATTGTTTCGCTTCAGTTGACAGACAAAAACAGCCGTGGCTAATTTTCCTTGCACATAGGGTACTTGGATACTCCTCTTGTATCTGTTATGCAGAAGAGGGATCATTTGCTGAACCAATGGGGAGAGAGAGCCTTCAAAAGCTATGGCAGAAGTACAAGGTGGACATTGCCATATATGGCCATGTGCACAATTATGAGAGGACATGCCCCATATACCAGGTTTCTACAACCATGTGCTTTCTTCCATTCAATTTTTTTTAATATAAAGCTAATATTTAGATTAACACACATCAAGAATTAGGCGTAAAGAAATCAAAATGTCAAGTTCCCTAATCCCTACTGTGCTCTTCTTGACAAAAATGAAACAGATAACATTTTACATGCCACAAATAGCATTATTTAAACCTGAAAATCGGTACGACAATGTGAATTTTCTCTACTAACAACTATCTTTTACATTTTGCAACAGAATATCTGCACTAATGAAGAGAAACACCACTATAAGGGAACCTTAAAGGGGACAATACATATTGTTGCTGGTGGTGGTGGAGCTAGCCTTTCAACATTTACTTCCATCAAAACCAAATGGAGCATTTTTAAAGACTATGACTATGGATTTGTAAAACTAACTGCTTTTGATCACTCAAATTTGTTGTTTGAGTACAAGAAGAGCCGAGATGGGAAAGTTTATGACTCTTTCAATATATCACGCGATTATAGAGACATATTGGCCTGCACCATGGATAGTTGCCCAAGTATAACAATGGCATCTTGATTGATGAAATGGTGAAAAATTCAGTTTATCCATCAATGTTGAAGCAGTGAATTATGAAAAAATTATCTTCCACAAGCAGATAGATGTTATATTCGGGTGCAAGCTGTCATCTTGACCAATGCGAACGCACACTCAATTTATTGGTATTGAAGTTTAAGTTGCAAGCACTTTCTTGTACCTAAAATAAGATAGGAGAGCAAAATACAATGCTATACAAGCAATACCAGTAATTACCAAAACCAAATTGAATCCAGATGGATAGTCAAAAACTGTGGTTTCAAAGTTCATTCCAAATACACCTGCTACAGCAGTAAATACTGCAGCTACCAACGTAGCAGCTGTAAGAAGCAGCTCAAACTGTATTAGCTGGTTCTGAATATTTCCCTGTAATAAATAGAGTGAAAAGTAATGCTGCCTGTGGACACAGTTTAGAGCATCAAAGAATTGAAGGAATATTCAGCAGAATGTTGCAAACTGTTAATGTCAGCTTACCAATTTTATGTTGATAAAATCTTCTGTGTCGTCAATGTATTCTTTGAGCTGCATTACCAGCAGAAAAAAAAATATTTAGCATTTGCATGAAGCGCCTAAATAATAAAACCATATGCTATTAGTTAATATAAAATGTCACTGTGGCTGCTACTCATAAGAAAAATTCATAATGCAACGGGTTGATTGGGAGAAGGCTTGCCTGAGCTAATTTAATGTTTATATGAGTACCTTAGCTATATTACCCAATACTATGATATCCAACATAAGATACCCTATGTTATAAGCAACATGGGTAGATTGTAATGCTACAGCTGAGTAGGTCAAACTTCTCATACCGATAATAGTGTGTTAAGAGTATTATCAATGACTACAAAATATGCTTCAAGCAACATTTCGAGTGGCTCAATCTTTTCCCCATTATCAGAAGACACCATTGAGCTACCAGGTTTGCTAGAATTTCCAATGCTGCTGAAAGCCCTTTGCAACATCTGGACTCCACTAGTCGTTCGCTCGGGTGAAGCAGGAGCTGACTTTGAAGTCAATCCACCAGATGCATTAGTTTGAAAACAATCATTAATAGTGCAAGTATCAGATCTTCTCTTTTTCTCCGTTAGACACATCTCAGCCATGTCACCATCATCATCCATAAGATGTTCAATTTCATCACGAACCTGGGAATTAACAAGTTACTGGTTGCAGGTAATAGAAAGACAGAAAAATTGAGGATAGTAATCAAGGATAATAATTCAACATTGATCAACCTTCTGAACTCGTTGAGTCAAAGCAAGCAGGTGACCTTTAAATCTCCTAACACGTTCCAGATTTAAAGTACTGATAGATGAGGCTAGTTCATCTAGCACAGGATATATTTCCATTTCCAGTTCGTTTACCTGTCAAATAACAACCTTCTTAATATACGGGATTCAAGATAACAATTTAATTGCATAAGGCTGGAAGCTTATTCAGCATCTTTTTCTAGTGCCTTAAGCTATGCATATAATGTGACATAAACATAATGACCTGAATTCCAACGCTGAAACAACAATTTGCAAACATACAAGCTATACGACTATACCTAGTCTTGAGCCACTGAAATTTGCACTTCGATGACCTAGGTCCTAAGATAAAATTAAGATATGAGAACAGTGATAAACCTTCATTCCTATGGATTTCTTGAGGGATATCATGAAACTTCATATGTTAATTTTAAATCTTGCATTGGTTTTTGCCCAATTTCTCTTGTTTTACAGCAAAAGTAATGAATTCGATGAGTTCAGATGAAAAATAGGTAAGCACATTTGATGGAGATATTAACCCAAATGATGTTATGAAGATATTATTAACAAAAAGGGTTTCTTGAAGAAAATTATAGAGATATCTATTGAGGCATGAATTTAAAGAAACTCTATCCAAACAAAATATATCGAATCTCAATCCCAAATTTGGTGGATATAATGAAGTAATCCTCTTTCTATCCGTATCAAAAGAGTAGGAACTATAGATTGGATACACTCATCTTCGATCATCTTATCATCATTCATAATACCTAGAATTTTTTACTCATCATTCACAATATTTTGTCATCTTGGTCAATCTTGGAGCATCACAAACATAAATTGTCAATAGTTCACAATAGCAGATATAATTCAACCCAGAGTTATTGCCATTATTGCAGTGGTTAGTTAGCGTAGCAGGAAAAACTGAAAACAGGGTGAAAAATCCTTTTCTCCTTACATCAATCAGTGTAGCAGCACTTCTCGTTCTACTCTTGGGTATGAATTGGGTATGAAGAATATATTTAAAATTATGACCTTTGTTATGTAGTAATACCAAAGTTGAAGATTCGACACCAGGTTCAATAGAAATTTATCGTAATGATATTCTTGCAAATTAAGTTATCAATTGCCACAGATGAATGTCTATATGGATTTAAACAAAGAGAGATAAAACAAGCTGGGGAAAAAAAGTCAAGCAAAGTCTCAAGGTTTTGGGTGAGATTGTTTGATGGTATAATATTTATACATATTAAAAAGTAATACAAAATTTGTCTTAAAAATAATACGTCAAAATTTGTATACATTTTAATGCCAACAAACTTATATATTTTGCTGTTTTCCTTAAATAAATTCTGATAATTTAACTGAATATCACAATGCTTATTTATATCATTCAAGAGTCTTGATTCGATACCAGAAGAATTTTTCATAAAAAAGTCTTTCAAAATCCTAATCAAAGGCACTTCCCCTAAAGTATAACTTCTATCCATTATTTATGAATATACCTTAAATTTTGGATTTTTATTTTTATTTTTTAGCTTTTATAGAACTCTAGTATAAATTATTCAATATAATCTCAAAACTTCAAGCAAGTACTCTTAAAGATTTGAGTTCATTGCTGCATGGAGAAAGGGATTTTATTTGTTTATTCTCTTTTTCTACCATCTTTTGGATCTTTATGGTTGAAAATATATGTTTGAGTACCAGGCAATATTTCATTTTATATCTAAATCCACAGTTTGGGCTATGGTGGACTCAGATTTGATTGTGGATCTTTCCAGTTTTAAATATATTATGTATTTCTGTTCATTAGGTTTGTTACATTGCACTTAGCTGCATTCAATTGGCCATTCTTAGATGTATGAGCATGGATTTATTAATTATGACACAATTAATCATCATATATATGAGGCAAATCAGGTCAATGGTTATTCAATAACCAAACGGTAAGATATAACCAAACGGTAACTCTTCTTACCTCAATTGATTAATGGATTAGCATCCAACAATCTCTTATTACTTAACGCTTTTCTAGATAATTTTATGAGCCAAAAATTGATTTGGTTAGGAATTGGATCATTACAAATGTGACCTAGTTTCCAAGAGAATTAGTTGAAATACTTAGCTAATGATAGGAACTTGCCTTTTATATGGGAATTTGGAATTATAGTAATTCAACACAACTGAGTCCCGAACCATAGATTCATCTACAATTGACATCCTTGTGTTTGTATCTGCAAATTACTCCATTGTGCACTACTTCATTTTTACTCTTATTCTACATTTTTTCACCCTCTTAATTTGTCGTCTATGGATTAAGAGTCCTGCAACATTGGTAATTGGTAATTGCTAATTGCTAATTGCACACATCAGATGATGATAGCAGCCACAACCAAAATTCAAGTTTGTTATCCTGACAATCAAAGATCATTGGCAACGTTATCCCCCCACCCCCAATTTTTATTCTACCATAAACAATGATAGGGTAGAAATTGACGTGGGACAAAGAGGAGTCATACATAATTATATGTCAGACACCTGGACTTTTAATCAAGGTACTATAACTTGATACTGATGAGCTGATGTAGCAGAGTACTACCCACATGCCATTCATGATTTTAAGTTCAGGTATTTCAAAAAGACAAGTGGTTGACATTGCCTTGCTTCGATTTTCCATTGCACATGTGATGGAGGGACACATAAATGTTGCTACAATGTGATTTAATTAAAATACTTTTTGATGCAAAGCCACTATATTGAGTCAGGTTACGGTTTTTTTATGTTACCATTATTCAAAGTGTCATACTATGCTTTTGCGCCATTACTCTGTGAGATATATTTTTATTTAATGCGTACTAATGTCTTGGTATTTAACATTTTTATCTGCCTGTTCATTTCTTATTTAATGATTAATGAGAATTATTCCATATGTCTATAAATAACATCGTTTAAGACAGATTTTGCATACACCAGACAATTCCTTCTATCCTTTCCTCTCTTCTTTCATTGGATTCTTGTGTTTTGATAGTTATGATGCCTTAATTCTTCTGAGAACTGTTCTCCTTCACTGAGACATGCACTAGTCGCTACCATGGATTTCTGTCTATTCTATTTATGCCTATTAGTTTCTATAGGGTTTTAGATGATTTGGATATATAGAGCTAAGGGTTAGGATTTGTTTTTTTATTAGGGGTTTCATGCTATACAAATAGGTCCCTTGGCTGTATAATAAGAGATAAAGTTTTCCTTAATAATAGATGTTTTCTTATATTTCCTAAGATATTAGCTAGACGACCACCACCCTTTTGTTTGTGTTTCAAATCTCCTTGCACACTATATTACCTTTGTGCTACGCACAATTAATCCTAGGGTTTTTTAACCAGCCAGAATCTTGATTGCAGTGAATGGTGGAAAATATTGTGGGCAGTCAATAGAGTATAATCACGGTCAAGTTATATAGATTATTTGAATTTGCAGGGAAATACTTAGAGTGGATGATGAAAATATTTCCAACATGATAAATCCTGAAGTAATTTAACCATAATACTGACAAGCATCAAGTATATTGCTGCCATTTTCAATGTAAAATAGAAAAATTTAGAAAATATACTATCACATTCACAGCCCTAATGTGGAAGATTCCCGAAGTGGACCTTTAGGTCAATTTATACCTGAGCATCTAAAGATGTGCATGTCAATTCTAGAGCCAACTCCAGTGCCCTAATTTCAAAAGGTAGATCATCTGTTAAAAAATGGAAGACAAAGTAAGCAATCCTATGCAGTAATCATCTCCATCAAAAAGCTTAAAAAAGTGCTTAATAGCTTGGAAATATAGTAGATTTAAGTATTACGAAGAAAAGACTCCACAGCTAAAAGAAAACTCAATGTCAATCCGTTATTATTCTTCATCCATTCCCTAACAGTGTCCCAACAGAAAAGACAAATAGGTAAGTTAAAATCGTCACAATAAACCTAGATACATATAAGGCATTTTTTATGAGTCTTCCTTGCACCTAAATCTATATGTTACATCAATGAGCTGAAATCCTTCCTTACCAGCTTTTTCATTCTTAAGGCGACTGCATAATTCGGACCTGTACTGACCAACACTACCATCCAATGAATTCATCAGGATGACCTCATCAGCAGTGATTATACATCGAATTTGCTCAAGGTTGACTACAATAGCCTTCTCCCGTCCTAATATTGCTGAAGGATAAATAAACATTGGATCCAATAGCCGGAGATCTCTAGAAGGCAAAGAACAATTTCTCATTATAGTTGCCTTGTCAAGTCTCACTGTCTCAAAATTCCCATCATGACCAATTTTAATCCAAGATCGACTTCCATGACCTCTCTTCTTCAGGCCTGATATCCCACTCCCACGATTTATTTGCGCATTGGAATAAGACCTCTCACTGCCATCGCGAGACAAGGAAATCTCAGGTAGACTGGGAGAATAATACTGATCTTGTGTTTCATCCATAGCAATTGCATTATAATTTTCTCACTTGCAATACTGATACAGAATTACTCTTAACTGTGGTAGTCTCCATCAGTATTCAATATTCAGCATTCATTTCCACCACAACCTTGACATACAGGTGATAACCGGATCAAGAACTGCATCTAAGGTGATCCATACGTTGTGCCTTTCTCAAATTAAAACCTGAAATTGGCACCCCAACAAGAAAATTACTGGACAACGGAATGTGAAAAAAAATAAAATAAAAGAAATACAGAAAGAGGCCATATTCACGTAATCCATCTAATTGGAGAATTAAACGCAACCAATAAGAAAACTAGCAAAGTGACGCATGAGTCGATATGAAAACTAACAAATAGGAAAAAGAATGTTACACTTTAACCACATATCACGCTTTAATTGAAGAAGCAAGCAACAGACATGTAGTTTCAACTGAATTGAGTAATAAAACCTTAACCAAAATAAGCAATCAATTAATAGATGAGTTTCAATACATAAAAATAATAGATGAGTTTCAATAACAAAAACGAAAGGGGGAAAAAACGCAATGATGTGATAATTACCATCATTCAATTCAATACATAATTTGTATTAAGATTCAAAAAATTGCTTTGCCAGTAAACTCGGCCAGATACTAATAGATGAGTTTCATCCACTATCCTTTAAACTTGCCAACACTAACGTTGTGCCAAAATACCAATTCACACTAAGTCACACTCCCACTCCTTAACCTTTTACTGACAGCACCCACCAATTCCCGAGTCTCATACAAGATTTCATCTTTTGCATAAATACCACCACCCCATTAACAATTTTTGTCAAATCAGATTCAAACAGTGGAGTAAATCGAAAACCCAGAGTTACCTGAAGGTCGAGAATATGCAGAAAAGGTTTGAAAGGTGGAAGATGGGTTGAAGTAAGATTGCGAAAGGGTTTCTATTCTCAGAGAGGAGAGACGAAGAAGATTACGAACACTGCATTACGAGAAAAGAAATTATGAAATGTACGTAAGCGCTTTTCATCCGAATTGCTTTAAGTGTTTGATTACTAACCTTTTGGGTTGCAATTTAACTTCTTTTTTTTATGTTTTTGAAAGAGTAAAACAGCTTGACAAAGGTAGTTATTAGTTGTATATGTTATGCGGTACACAAAAGGTTTCTTCATCTAAGTAATTTTTTAATTTAGTTAATATGTTTTCTTATTAAATATATTTATATATATATAATGTGTTTTATCTTTAAATTAAATTATAAAATATTTATTTTTGCTGTATATAAAAGTCTTATAAAATAATATTTTAAATAAATTATATGTGTGTGTTATATTATGAAGTGTGAATCTCTCTTTTTTTTTATTAAAAACATACTTCACATATAATTTGTTAGAATGATATTTTACATTACTTTCATATTAAATATTTTATATTTTAATTTAAAAATAAAATATATTTTCTTACAATAATTTAAAAACAAAAAAAATATATTTAACTTTTTTGTTTGTATGATAAAGGTAATGTTTCTTCTTTATCTTCTTATATGGGTAAAAAAAATCAGCTTTGTAACCTAAAAGTATATATTAAATATTTTATAGTTTAATTTAAAAATAAAATATATATTTTTGAAATAATTTAAAAGCAAAAAGACATATTTAAATTTTTTGTTTGTATGAGAAAATATAATGCAATTCCTACTAAGGTAATGTTCCTTCCTTATCTTCTCTTCTTACGTTGAAAAAAGAAATATGTAACCTAAAAATTAATTAAAAGATGAAAATTATTAATAGTTGATGTTATGAATCAATGGTTCATTGATTTGATACAATGACTGCTATAATTGACTGATTTGTTATGATTACTCGTTATCAGATTTAAATATTTTATTAACAATTTGTATTCTTTATTTGTTATTGGTTACATTTTGATCTAGAAATGAGACTTTTCGTATAATTAGTAAGATACACCTAAAAGTAAAAGTTGTTTCCCATTCTCTCTTTCTTATCTTTTTTTCTATATTATTAGTTTTATTTTATAACATGTTATCAATATGATGTTCCAACCAACTGAGTACTAGTGGAGGCAATTTCTCTTTAAAGACAATATTTTACGTGTCTTTATCTAGACTCTTTCTAATCCTTTGTTCATTTACAATTTTATTTTATGTGGTAATTCTAAACATGTCAAACCTAATTTGTGGTCCTTTATTATTACAAGGAAGAATTACTTATATTAAATATTAGATGCTGAAATACATGTAGATGTAATGAGTTTTGGTGCTGCCATTACAAAAATAAATAAAGCAATTAAGAAACTAATTTCCTCCTGCAACAACAATATTGTGGAAAGGGAGTTCACAAATATTTTGAATTTATTTCATGTATTCTTATGGATGAATGAAAAATCATAAGACCCGATGAATTGGCTATGCTCAATTCCCAAAAGTAAATGTCGCAATATATCTTTGATTTATATTTTCATGGTCATAGTCGTGACTTTGATTGTGGTTGTGGTCGTGCTAGGGATCATGGTTGTGGACATGGTCATAAAGGAAATTTCAAAGAGGGATTTTATCATTAGAAGTAAAACAAAATGTGAAAAAAGGAAAAAAAAAGGTGAAAGTAATGGCAAGATGAAAATATAAGTTATATTACGGTGGTAAAGGTAATTTGAGTTGTACTTGTCGCGCGCTAAAACATCTTAAAAAATAAAAAGAAGAACATAGAAACACATTTTGCTTATGATGATAGTAATTTTGATTATGACGATATGGATGTCACTCATCTTTATATTGTTGCTTTCTCTGTTAAACCAAATGGAAACATTATTGATCACCTCATTGGTGATGAGAGTGTTAAAAAGCAAATCAAGCAAAATATCATTAAAAATCACTATTCAACATTTGATACCATTCCCAAACGCAGGAAAATTTAAAATTTAATAATTGCGTATAAGGAGGCAATACTTTATAAATAATTTAATACAAATCGAAAATCCAAAATACAAATATTCTAAAACTTGTTTCTTTAATAAGATTCCCCAAGCTAGCCCTCACTCTGGCTCTATGCCTCGCCATCATCACCTATAATAACATCTGCTTCTGTGTGGCAAGTCACACGATCATCGTCAAACACAAAAAAAAAGGATGAATTCAAATAGAATAAAATATGCATAGACCACATAAATACCTCACCTAAAGGAAATAATAACTTCACTTGGCAATACTGACACCTTTAAAACCTTATAACACAAGATAAAAATACATTCATAGTCTCATAACCATATGAGACCAGCACATCACATCACATCATGCACATACTCGACCATGGCCTTAAGGATATCATATGCTTCCACGAACCTACCCGCTCGTGGTCCAACCTCTCGAATCTACCCGCTCGTAGTCCAACCTCTATGAACCTCCCCACTCATAGTTTAAGACGTGTGACCACATCCAGTTACGAAGCTCTCCAACTCGACCCACCACAGATTGATGACTTAGTGAGCCAACCTAACCCGACTCACTTATTAGTGAGCCAAAAAAAATTGAACCCGACCCGGCTCATCACGGGTTGATAGGTTAAACAGATTGGCTCACAAACTCACTTGATTAAAAAAAATACAATTTTTTATTTTTTTCAGTCAAAACTAAATTATAATTCTAATTAAAATATAATTAAACTTTAATACAATCCAAATACAAACAAAAATCATAAAATACAAATTATCTATGTGTTGGCTAAAAAAACAACTTAGCATGACCCAAATGCAAAGCTCAACTTAACAGAAAACATTTGTGTGACCTTTTATTTGCGGGTTGGTGAGCCAACCCGGCTCACTACGAGTTCAACCCGGATGAGCCGGGTCAAAAATCAACCCTATTGAAATTTGTAAAAAAAATTCAACCCAATTCGACCCAAACCCGTGGTGAGTCGGGTTGACTCGCAAGTTCCAACCCATTTTGACAGTTCTAGTTACATAGTAGAATTTCACCAACTCATATCATTGATCACTCGACAAAACGCAATAAAACATTTAGAAAATCAATATAGCCACAGTACCAACCAAAACCATAGAAAATAATCAACAGGGCTTGCATCACATTGTAGAACCCAGAGAATGGTTCATACTGCATTAAAGAATATAGAATGTTGTACTAATTTTCCTTCACTAGGCTTTTATCCCAAAGAGACTTTCCTAGTAAGGTTTCAATGAGACACATTCTCTTAATGGATACTCAAAGAGAAGTGTTATGAATTAATAGTCGTCCATTGTTTTGATATATTTATATATATGATTGATAAATTGATTTACTATGATTACTCATATAATTAATTAGTCTTTATAATATTTTATAATATTTGCATTAACTATTTCATTTTCTATCCTTTATTTTTATAATTTGTATCTATAAATATAAAATGATAAAATATACGTAAAAGTTACTCTCCATTATTTTTTTTATTCTTCTCTATTTATTAACTTTATTTTATAACAGTTGAAATATTAGTTTTTTTTTTCACAACAGTGATATTACTATGTCTAATAATATATTTCACTGTTTTTAATAAAAATGTTAAATTATTTTTTTCATTCACACTATAATTAGTCTTAAATAACAACGAAGACAGTGGACCCCAAGATAAATTATGAGTAGTTAGATTGGTTAATTAAATTATAAGTGTTTAATTAAATTAGTGAATTAAACGATGAAGGGAAATATCATTATATATATATATATATATATATATATATATATATATATATATTTATTTTTTAAAAGAAAATGATATTAATTCTCTTATGTTTTTCTTAAAATGTTAAATTATTCCTTTTTTTCATTCACATTAATTAGTCTTAAACAACAACGCGAAGACAAAGGACCCAAGATAAATTCTGGAGTACATAGATTATTTAATTACATTATTATAAGTGTTCAATAAAATTAGTGAATTAAATGATGAAGGGAAATAATATATATATATATATATATAATTTATTAAAGGTAATTTTCTTAAAATGAATAACCTAAAGTTTAAATAGATACTTAATTTAATTTTGGCTCAATTAGTGATTTACTTCTTTAATTTTTAGTTTGGTTCATTTTTATTCTCTTAGGTTCAATTTAGTCTTCCAATTTTTTCAAAATGTTCAATTTAATTATTTATGTCAAGTTCACATTAACTTCGTGCTCGTACATACCACATGTTATTTTGTGAAATTTTTAATTTTTTTAATTTTTTTAATTTTTTAACTTTTTTTGTTAAAAAAAACATAAACTATCACATTTCACGTCATGTCTTGTTATGTGTCAATTTGTGGAATTTTTTATTTTTTAATGCAAAAAAAAAATGTCACATATCAGGTCTTGGTCGTGTCACATGTCAGCATATCATTGGTTGTTTTCAATTTGGTCCCTGTGAATATTATTTTGTTTAGTTCTTTTCTCTCAATCAATTAGAGTCCAAAGTTAGGAGCTTGGGTTAGTGTCATCTAGGGATGACAACAGGGCGGGGTGGGGACGAGTTTCGCTATCCCATACTCATCCCCGTAAAAAAAATCATCCACATTCTCATACCCAAACCCAATGGGTATCAAACTTTTGTCCCATCCCCATTCCCACCGGATAACAGGTATAATCTCATACTCATACCCATACCCATTTTCTTACTACTTTATATTAATTTTAATTAATTTTTATAACATAATAAAAAATTACGGTAAAGGAAACATAAAATTATCAAATATTCAATATTATGAGAATGATTGTTTCTTTGATATCAAATACTTTGAAATAAATTATAATTGTTTACATTTTAGATTGGAATACCAAATAAAATTTCATGAGAACCAAAACATTTATTAAATTTGCAAACATTAGTGAAACCTAGTTGATAAAATTTAAAAAATATAAAAGGAAAAAAAATCAAATTAAAAAATATTTTAAATGTTTTTTTACTTCAATTTTTTAAATTATAATGAATCTCTTTTTTTTATACATTAATAAAAGTTATAATACATCACTTGATGAAAATGACGCAAAGAACAAATAATAAATATAACAATAAAATTTTAACATAGATCTTGTATCTTTTGAACTCCAATATATGTTGAATGATGATAAAAAAAATATTCATGACAATTACATTAAATTTTTATATTGTAGTAAATAAAAATTATTTATAC